>Ga0065711_1031026_pt1 | contig 30757 bp, 12 predicted proteins | sample Hoacrofraction12_FD_59098 | JGI IMG/M metagenome (GOLD analysis project Ga0065711, IMG submission 59098) | Hoatzin crop microbial communities from Cojedes, Venezuela - Epithelial fraction 12 v2 (version 2) | ecosystem: Host-associated > Birds > Digestive system > Esophagus > Crop | place... | reverse complement strand
GTGGAGTCTCCTTCTCTGGAGATATTCAAGACCCGCCTGGACAAGGTCCTCTACAACCTACTGTAGGTGACCCTGCTTCAGCAGGAGGGTTGGACTAGATGACCCACAGAGGTCTTTTCCAACCCCTACTATTCTGTGATTCTGTGATTCTGTGATTTAATTGAAAAAACACAGGATATTGAGATGTATAAGGGGGAGTAAATTATATGTGTAAAAATATATAATAAGAAAATGTGTGAAGTAGTCTTTTCAATCTACCAAAATTAAAGAAGATTAATTTTTCTGTACTTCAGAAAAGATACATCAGATTTGTAATCCCCACAAAACAAAGTCCAGAGCAAAAAAAATGGTCAGAGATATTGAAAATATAATTGACACGGAAAAACAGGGACACCTGGCACAGAGAAAACTGAAGAATGACATACTATCTATTCATGAAATACAATCTATAAGATATAACTGCTGATTTTGAAAAAGTCAAATAAGACTGCAATAAAAAAAGTCAAATAAGACTGCAATAAGTGTTCTCCACATCTACTGAGGACAGTACGAGAAAGTATATTTCACTTGTAGCAAAGAATGCCTAGGTTGAATATCAGGGAAAGAATTCATTAGCATAGTTGCGTGTGGCAGATGTTGCCCAGGGAAGCTGTGGAATTCCCGTTGTTGGAACTTTTAAAACATTGGTAGTCAAATATCAGTTAAGGATGGTATTGATGCAACTGACTCCTCCTTCAATCAGAATCATGGCTGATGCCTCAGATCCTTCCCCTGCCAACCTATGGTGTAGCAACTGCTTGTACTTTTGGAAGAAAAAGCCATTTGCCCATTCCATACTAACAAAGCCAAAAAATCAAACATAAAGGAAAGAAAACTGTTGGAGTATTTTGAGACAGAAAGGCCCACATCTTTATCCCACAGGTCAATTATCATGGACAGTGTAGAAAGAACCAAATATGTCTACAGACCTGGGAAAGGGTGAAAGAATTTCCTGCTTTACCCTGCCTAAAATAGATAAATCATAGAATTTTGTGGAAGTGCACATCATTGCCATAGTGACAGGTTCATTATAAAATGCAAAATCTCGAAGACAACCACAGCAGGTGAGCTACTAGAATGGTCATAGAAACAAAAATGGAAAAAGTTTAAAAATGACTGCAACAGGGAGACAATTTATAGCATGTGGTGTGAAACTGAGGCCAGTTCCCCTTGCAGAGATGCCATCATAGAAATTACCATTGCTGTTTGCCAACCTATGTGAACTGACTTCGAGGGTTTCAGTTCAACTCTCCGAGTTCATATTGCCCAAAAATGCTACTTGCATTGGCACAGCAAATCTCTTCAGAAGACACTATAGCACTTGGGGTCGCAATTCTCTGGGAAACCTGGCAAAGATAATGCTGGGAAGCCAAAGGGTATAAAAGGTGGTAGACTGAAATTGAGCTTCTCATAGGTGACACATTTAGGTGAAGCAGCTTCTCAAAGCCATGTAAGGTATCTTTCTGGTGCTGTTAATTTCAGTAACCAGAGTTCGATCTGACTTCAGAGGGACTTAATATTGCCACAGCTCCTGAAAAGGAAGGAGAACTGGACTAGAAGGAGGAGTGGAAGGAGGGTTGGAAATGGCCAATACTAGTCTGGGAAGCAGAGTGCCAGATCAACAAAATAGCATTCAAACATTTGTAATTTAAAAAATGTCAGCAAAAGGTAAAGCTACAAACGCAGTAAAATAATCAAAGGAAACAGATACTTCAGCAGCAAAAATGTGGTCATATGTATTTTAAATACACAAGCAAAAAGCCAATGAAGTATTCTGTGAAGCCACTGAGGGATACACAGAAATTGGGAAATTAGTTAATGACGTTAGTATTGCTCTGAGCCTGAATAAATTCTCTGCTTTCGTCTTCATGAAATAAGTCAAAGGTCAAATTCTGAGGATTGGGATATTTTCCCAAGTGGAAGGGAATGGAAGCATTGAAAGACTTTATGAGTAGATCAAAGCAGAAAGGCTATAAGAGCTGATAAAAGTTCACATAGAACCAGATATAGATAAATTGCATCCCAGATTTATTTTTAACCTAGTAAGATGTAGAAAGATATAGAGATTTCCAGCTCTTGAGAACTAAGAAAGAATAATATATTTAGGATTCAAAACCACAAAGATTCAAGAGCCAAATCAGGTCAGCCATGATACTGAAGTTTACTTGTTTGATGATTTTTTTTTAATTTATTTATTGTCTCAGTGGGACATAAAGGAAAGCCTCTGTTATGCGGCTCAGTGAGGTGAAGTATACAATGATGTAGGAATGAGACAACAGTAAGCATTCATCTGAAATCACCACTGTGGTGTTTACCAAAGTAATTTGCACTTTGCAGTCTCAGGTCTTTGCTACTGTTAAAGTTGGTTTGCTAGTAACTTAGAATTTGGTGAAATGTATCTGAGTTATTTACAGTAGGATTACAACAAAAAATAGTTCACTGGTATTCTATTATGATGATTTCAAATGCAACTTGTTTATACCTTTTTAGCACTTTCAAGCGAATGAGTTAAATAACATTTCTGTCTTTTTCAGCCTATTTCTAGCTTTGCTCAGTTGGCCCTTCCTATGGAGAAGATTACTTTTTCCTTTATAAACCCAAACCAGGGAGAACAGCTAAGAGAAGAGAGTTAAAAGAAGCGTGTGGTTTCCCAGATAACACGAGTTAGCACACTACCCAACACATTCTGTAGCGGGGAGACTTACAGAAAGCAACTGTGGGAAACCTAGCATCTACTGATGTCTTCGTGTCAGCATGCATAGATACTGAGTTGTCCCCTACTCTTTTAGTGATGCAGGTGTGCTTTCTGTGTAGCTCATAAACATGTATTCTATCTTCAGTGTTATTCATAATCTTTTAGTGTTTCTGCTCCCTCATCTGTGGCACCCTATGATTTGCTGAAAACAACATTGCTGAAGAAAGCTGTTAAGTGGTTTTCTTTGGTTGCTAAAAAGTGAAGATTCATCAGAGGTTTAGAATCCAGGTACATGTTTTCCACAAAAATATTGGCACAGAAATGATCATTAAAAGATTTAAATTAGTAACTGGTCTTCTGTATGCATAAAAAAAGATGCATTGGCATTTCAGTCAACAGAAATAAAAATAACAAAACTGGTTGTTAAATCTCACCTGTAATGCATAACCACTTAGCTACAGTTATATTTAATAACAGAAAACAAGGTGAAAAAGTCTGCACAGGAGGTCCTTTTTCAACAAAAAATGTCACACCAGAAAGTAGTTGCAAGTAAAAATGGAAAAGGGAAAGACAAAGGCCAAGGAAAACTTGAATATCTCTGTTACAAATAGCTTCAGACTTTCTTATGCTTGTAAGGATGGTTCCAGTTAGAACTGACCAAATTCATTCTGCTCTTGTGTTCTTCAGAAGTGCTAGTAAAAATTCCTAATGGAGAAAGAAATTACTTTTGAAATATTGTCTTTTTCGAGAAAATATATTAGAAATTGAAAAAACAAGTCTTTTTTAAAAGCATTACAAAAATAGAATCTGTGTGATTATGTATGTGTTAAAAATGAGTTATAAAAGACTGACATGCTGTGTAGCTCTTTGTGTGTGGTTTCCTGGAAAAACATTCTCAATTAAAATGAAATAATTAAACAAACCAAAATAAATACTTTATTTGTAATATCATTCTGAAATTGTGTAAATCTGGTTTTAGGCTTTAAAAGACATCCTTGGTAGACCTTTACTCACTTCTGATTGCAGGCATTTGAACCTAGTTTATTAAAAGAGTAGTTTTGGAAAGAAAACATCAACTAGAACGTATAGGTTTTTCAAGGAAGTAGAAATATCCAAAACTTACTGTGGAGGAATTTAATTTTTCATTGTGAATATCATGTGCACCTCATATTTTAATCTATTGAACTTTGATTAGATGACTTGTACAATCCTTTGTGCTCAGAGTTTATCAATGTCAGAAGTTTTCTGTAGCTGTCACAAGTCATCTTTAGGCATGGAAAGCAGCTCACCTTCCTTTAACATACACTGAGCATACACATGAGCACTAAAAGAACTATCCTTGCAGGTTAGTTGCTAAATTCAGTATTTCAGTCAGTGGATGGTGCCTTGCATTGCAAGTCATGGTGCAGCCATCAACTCAGAGGAATCAGCATTTTGCAGTACAAGATATTTATCCTTTGTTCCAGCCAGAGGAGTGGAACCAGGTCACGGGATGCCTCTCTGAGGTGTTGACACCACTTACTGCACTGCAGGACCTGTCCACTTGTAACTCTAGTTGAAGTAGTAAGGAGGTTGGATTTTTCAGTGGACATTTTTGATCTTTTAACATGTTTTAAATGTGAAAGGCTAGTTCCCAGCAACTACAACAATGAATTGAAAACTGAGGATATTGGATTTAATTTCTGGCTTTGTGGGATGTTAGATATGTCACATATTCTCTACTGCTTAGTTCCTCCTGCTCTGTCAGATGATTTTAATGATTCTAGCCCTGCTTCCCAGAAGTGTTGCTGATGAGCTTTAATTAATATTTTTAAAGTGTTCTGAGCTTCTTACCTATGCACTGTAATATCAATATGAAATATGATTAGATTTGAGAAACAATGACTTTTCAAAAGGTTAATAATAACAAGATTAATAGTGTACAGAATTTTACATCTTCTGTTAGCAGCTTGCATGTCAGCTAATATGGTTTTATACCCATACTTGCCTAGAGGAAGAGGTTTTGACTGAAGATTTTTTTGACTCTATTTTTATGTATCATGTCTAAACCAGTTCTGATAAAATGTATCTGTTCCTTTCAGAGCTCTCAATAGTCGTCAGAGGTTTTTCTTTTTAATAAGTAACATTATTCATCACCGAGGTGGTGACCAAAAAAAAGTCCAACTCCTACACAGGCAAATTTTATGAAAAGTGAATTTCATACTTCTCACAAAATCTCATGTCAATTAAGGCCTTCTTACTACTTTCTCAGGCAAGGCTGTTCAGTACAGTTTTTGCTGTTTCCAGATTTAAAATGTAACTTAATTGTGGTTTTCCTTGGATTCACAGTTTGAGACTGACTCACATCCAGATTGGCCAAAAGTTATTATCATCCAATAGCCACCCAATGGTACGCTGAAGGTGTTTTGAATCTGGTGGTCTTGGCCTTCAGACTTCAGAGAAGTACCTGTCACACTTGTGTTAAATCCTCGCTCCTAGGAGTCTTTTAGCAGAAGTGCTAGAGTTACGAGCAGTCACGGAAAGAAAACTAATGTTGTCATGCTTTAAATAAAGCCTTCCTGTGGGAGATATGGTGCTGGATGGGTACTGAAAGATTTAGAATCGTAGAATCATAGAATGCTTTGGGTTGGAAGGGAGCTTTAGAGGTCATCTAGCCTAACCCCCCTGCATTGAGCAGGGACATCTTCAACTAGACCAGACTTGTGCCTCCTCTGTTGCTCTTTGGTTGAAAAAACAAGGCTACCAGCACCTTGACATGGAAATGGCCGTCCAAAAATTGCCAGCAGTGAGTGCTGGGACTCCCTGTACACAGCAGAACTCTCAACAAAGCATCTGCAAAACCTGCATGTGCCGACCAAGGCATTTCCTCATCCAGGCCACCCCAATTCAGGGGGGTATCTCAAGGGGTAGAACACTTTTCTGAACACTTACAAGAATTAATTTTTATTTTTCTTATATTCCAGAATATAGATGCCTGTAAAATTCCCTTTCTTACGATACTGAATGAGTCTGTATTTTAATTCAAAAGATGAAATAAATATAAATCCTTTCTAGCGGTACACAGAATCAATGTTCGTCCCATCCTTATTAATTTTTGCTGTTTCCCTGGCATCATGAAACTTTTATTAGCCCATTTATAACAAAGTTTTTCAACAGGAGGACTCAAGAACGTTCCTTTTCCCCGGCCATTGCCTGAACACGTACATCCCTCCGGTTAGCACAATTTAATGGAAAGCTAGGCTTTAATTTGTTCTGGCACTAGCTGAGGACCTCTAAGTGGTCACACCCCTAGGTTGTGTCAAAGGGGGAATTCCACCACTTCTTGGGGATGTAGGAAGAATACTGGGATGCTGATGTGTAGGTGAATTCAGAGAACAGCCCTGGCTCAGCACACCCAGATGCAACACGTAGCAGCACATCTGCCCTGTGGATATTGATAGTGAGCACCAAAGCTGTTGTACCGAGTCTGTTGCACCAAATCTGTTGTCACTCGAGGGGCTTCTGTACTCATCCAGCAGCAGAACTTACGACTTCTGAGGAAATGTAAAAATTTGAATTATTTCAGGTGTCTGTAGGTTTTTTTTTGTTTCTTCAGGGTCAGGAAAGAGTGGAAATGGCTCTTTTTCTCCTCTTCCTTTTTTTTTTTTAATGACTACAGTTGTACACATACTCTCTGTTCCAAATATCAACGAGTTTTTGGGACTTAGGTCTAAACTTAAATACAGTGAATTAATACAGTGAGCTCAGTATTTGCCAGCATTGTTTCAGTTTCATCCAGTGTTAGCTATCTTAACACTGGATGAAACTGAAACACTAGATTATTATTTTGAATACTTAGAATTTTATATACTATTTATTAATTTCACTTTTGCTTCCTATATTGTATAAATAATTATATGTAATATATAACTATTATACTAATAAGAGTTATATATTACATATAATATATAACTATTATGTATATGTATATAAATATTCTTGTTGTTGACCATTTTAAGCTTAAAATATTTTCCCCTCACTATACGTAGTCCCTTGTTTTTCCCTGTTATGATAGAAAACGTAAGACGCCATTTATTTCAGATAGTTTTCAGCAAGAGCATCATCTTGCATCAGACTTTCAGTGTCTATTGACCATTTCCTCATTTGTTTTTAATTAATATTATCAGTCATTCAGCATATGACACTCAAAGTAAATGTTAAACTTCTGGCAGAAAAAAATCCGATTGGCACTTTATGTGCTGCAACAAAACGGCACACAACAGTTGGTGTTATTCTAGAAAAGGAGTGCATTGCTGAGAAAACGGAGCATGATGATAAACTATCCTGACTTTGCAGCCACTTGAGAGTCACTGGGCTTATAACACTGACCTCAGAGAGTTGAAAAAAAAGTACCTCCAAGACACTTGTGGGGACAGCAGTATCATCTATGTCTCCCTGGCTCGAGGTGAACATCTGCATCTGCCGTCCTTCTCCATCCTCCTCCAGTGAGGGACCCAGTTGCCTTCACCACAGCTTCTTCCCATGATAAACCAGAGTGCAGGACTCAGCCTGTCATTGTTCAGGATCTGCAGATGAGTTATGAGCTATACTTTGGCCTCTTCTGAAACACGCCAGTCTTTTCAACAGAACTTTATTTTTATTAAGAATCTAGCAGCATTACAATCTATCATTGCTATCAGCTAAAGACAACTCAATGATCATTATTACTACTATGATCTGTCATTTTTTCAGGTTATACAGCTAATGGTGAGGAGTATCTGTCATGAATGTGTAAGAGAAAGACCTAGGAAACATGGATTTATGGTCTGGCTAACCCAGACTGCCTTTGTGTCTTGTTTTGTCACTGTACCATACTTCTGTTACTCAGAAGCATATGTAAATGTCTGTAGAAAATAACGAAAGCACAGAGTGCGAAACACACCCACTAGGATTACAGTTTGTTGAGGTCTTATACTGCTGAGGATGGTTTTACAGACCCTGGCAGGGTCTGTAAAAGATGCCTTATCCATGCCACTGCCCATGCCTTGGCAATGAGCACGTCTCCTTGCAACGTGTGATCAGTTTAAGAATCAGTTTATATCAAGCTCACTAATCTTTTGTAGTAAGTGTCACCAGTCACCACAAACAATAGGGTTTGATTGAGATTTCTTCTCTTTTGAAGGAAACAAATTGCAGTTTTGTCTTCCATGAAATAAGGCTCACTGGTTTGTGATTAAGATACATTATAGATCATAATTCATTTCCTTGTTTGTATGCCTATATATAATGTGCTCAGCCAAAGTGCTGATAAACAGATTTCTTTCAAGAAAAATCGCTAGTGCTTTGAGGTGATAGCTTCTTACTTTGTTTTCTGGCAACTGGAATTAATACATTTTGCGTAAAGTTTAATAAGATTCAGTTTCATATTTTTAATGACTAGCAGGTAATACTTGCTTAGAGGGAAATGCTATTTCCATGCAAATACTTCTTCCAGCTTTTCTGTGCAAGCACAGCTCATGTCCGAGAAGATACTACAGGATGTACAGTTACAAAATGGAGGCCTAATGGTGTGAAATAAGATCACTACAGGCTGTTTTTGTTTTTTATTACAACCGACCATGACTCAGAGCAAAATGTTTTTGCATATCTTACAAGTTACGTAAGACGTTACAGTAGCACCTTGTCAAGGTTCTGCTGTGGTATAGACACCAACTGTATTAATACCATTCCTCACGTTATAAATAAGCAAAAGAATGACCTTATGAAACCTTTTATTCTAGGAATAAACAGGCAGGGAGGTTGAACTAGATGATCCTTAAAGGTCCTTTCCAACCCAAACCATTCTATAATTCCACAATTCTATGACTGTGTGATTCTATGAATGGAAGGTTAATTTTATACTAAAGTAATAGAAACATTTATATTAAAACACAGAAACTCCACCCACCGAAAACATATACACAAAAAAAACGATATCAAATAGAAATTCCAGGAGGGATTTATACAACTAAATTTGTCTCAGTTCTTACGAAACTGAGAAAGAAGATATATATTTCCATGTATTAAAATATATCCCTTTTTCCCAATTGAAATTGACACAGATTTCCCATACCAAATAAAATATCAGAGTTCAACTACCAATAGTGTTGCTTCTATTTGACTTTTTAATATACCTTCCATTTACAGTGTAAACACCAGCAGTCAGATGAATGTATAAAAGCAATTAGTTCTGAATACTGTAATCATGGCTTTTATAACATTTACTTATTCTAAACTATGGAACAGACTTTGGAGAGGTAGAGAATGTCATGGTTCCTTCCCCAGCTCACTACACACTGAAAGGCTGAATCCCGTTATATGCCTGCAACTTCATTTTATATTTGTGATACCAGAAAGACATACATCATGATCATTATTTCAAGCATATATATTAGTATTATCTCCTTTAAAATTGGACTCTTTTCACTGTAATTTGTTGCCTTGCCCTGAAAAAAAATATATACAGTGTAAGACTTCTAGGAAAGGGAGCTGAATTTTTCTATCAGCCCCTTGATATTTGTAATTTTTAAAATAAGACTAATAAAAACTTCTTTTAAGATTTATAAGAGATGGATTAGATAAAAAATCCCAGAGCCTTGGAAGCTATGCCAAGGGTCTAACCCATTACTCGTGGTCATAAAGTACATATAGTATAAATTCAAAATTTGCCTATGGTGTGCTTAGCTCACTGGTGCACAACTGCAGCTTCATACTGGTATAAATCCTATTCAGTCATTGGTTTTCAACTAGCATAAAACTGGAGTACCAAAGTTTTGACTGCAATGATGTATTGAGACGGAGCAGGGGTGGGGGGGAGAGGAGCAAAAAAAGGAATGAGTACTACTAGGAAGCCTCCTGCGGTAAAGCAACAGTTGGAAAGAAAACTAATCAGACACAGTCAGAAACAATTGGTTTTGATAGACTGTAAACAGTAAAAGTCATGATTTCTCTGTAAGTCGTCTGACACCTTCATTACTGCAATTGCTTATTTAATCCCCCTCACATCAAGAAATAAATGCAGCTTTACTAAGCAGCTAATGCAAGCTTATTTTTTTCACTGTATTCTTCACCAGTACTTACCAATTAATACTGTGCATCAACAACCTGCATTTGTAGCAGCTGCTGAGCTAAAAATGTATTCAAATGGTAGAACAGTATTCAGAACCATCGTATTCCTTCTAGAATCATGACCACATGAAGTTACTATTATAAAATACATTTTGAACAACCGCTATACAATATCTGAAAGGGAAATGTTCATTTGTAAACTTTCCATACCTGTTCAGCTTAATGATCATTAGACACTATATTTCATTCTGTAAGTTCCTGGTCCTACTTTACACAAGTTCAACTAAGTAAATACCTCAGGTGTGGGCCACAGGTATCTTGCAAAATATTTATTTTTAAATGTTGACTTCTTATGCTATATTGGTTAAGTCATCTGCAGAATCTTGGTAGCAGAGCTGTTGCCACCAAAACAGACTGAGGAAGTAAGAGAAGCCAAGTTTGTAAGCAGAAAAAATACCTTTTAATACATCACTGTTACACTTTATGTGGAAAAGCATTCAGACTCAAGCTTTTCTTAAAGTATGAACCAGAAATAGCTATGAAACTTTTGGGATCATGTAAGTGCATTTTGTGAGAATACAAAACTGGATTCTGGTCACAGAGGTTTGACAATTTTCAAAGACGTCGTTTCCACAGAGTTTTTATAACAGCTGTAGCTGTGGCTTCATTTAGCCAAATGTCTATATAACATGTTTATTTCCTATCCAATGCTGAGACAGACGTCAAATGGTAGGCTTGAAGAGATTTTTTTTCTGTTGCTTGATTGGTTGAAATTTTTTCTGTTTCCTCTTTCAGTATGCTGGTGCAGGTAAGAACACATGTGCATTACATACAAAATACCAGTGAAATCTGAATAAACGACTATAGTTAGCAAGAATGGTTGATGCATTCAATTATCAAAGGAAAATATCATCAGTGTATTCCAGTAGCATCATATATTTTAACCTTTTGAACAAAGATTTTAAATTATTAAGTTCCTTCAAATTATATGCTATGTGTTGTAAAAGAAAATGAATGTATCTTCCTTCCTCTGTTGATTTCCCTTCCTTCTAGACTGACTGAAGCAAAAATAGATATATTCTCTAAAGAACTGAAATGTGTTCCTTAATCTGTCTTTGTACTGTGTGAAAATCATTGACCTGCGCTTTGAGACTAGTGGGAAAGTCTCAGATGGAGCTAAAGGCTTAAACAGAGGCTTCAGAAAATGAAAGTCAACCTTCCACTTTTTTCTGAACACAATCTTAAATGTAAGAACTATAGAGTAGGCCGTAAAATGCAAAAGCTGAATCTACCACATGCTGCCCCACACTTTTAAAGAATTTTTTCGTTTTCCATATTCCAGATTAATAAAAAAGTTCTTGCACTGGAATTTTAATAGATTATTTTACTGAATAACAGCTGTTTCTTCAAAGAATTATCATGGAATAGATAATTTTGTATGTGGAAACTGAGTTGTAGTAGTTTCTTCTGTACCTTGAAAGAGTACAACTCTTGTACTTTATGATTTTGCAAGAGGCAAGCAGCCCTTGTGATCCGAGTCAGTCTACGCTAAACTCTTGTAATGTACGCTAATGCAGTGTTCCTAAGGGAATGCCATAGTGATATTTATCCTCAGCCTGCCTGCTAAGAAAATCCCTGCCAAGCAGGAGAGGAGGCATCTGTATGCGTGGTTGAGCAGCATTTTTATGCTAGCAGATATTGGAGTGCTCTGAAAAGATTCAGATTCAGTAGGAATTGAATTTGAGAGAAACACCTGAGGAAAGGGCATTTGGATTATTTTTTTCTTCAGTTTGGGGGCTTAACTTGACATTTAGAGTAATAAAACCATCTGTAAAATCATGCCTTGTCCACGAGTGCCATTATAACAAGTTGAACTCTTCCAGATTGGATGAAATAACAAGATAATTGTGATCTTAAAAGATTTCCCATGTGCTTGCTGCAATCAGACCTACCTTTTTAACAGTCCTCATCACTCGTTAATTACATTTCCTTTCTTTGAAGAGTATGGAAACCCGTTAAACTAATCACCTCTGAATTATGCATGTGAATCCTCCCAGAACCATGTAGTTGAGATCTTTCTCTAGGTCAAGAGGCCATTTTAGATACAGAATAATTTCTGATCTTGTGGCAGGGACTTACTGTGAACTTCAGTACAGCCAGAGGCTGTGTGTAATAACCAGCTCTTAGGCAGGAATTTTGATTCTAAACTAATTAACATGTCCTAAATCCTTAACTACTGTAAATGAGAAATAATTTGAGATGACTGACTCACCTGAAAATTCTTTTATTTCGTATCAAATGTACTGAAACCCTCTGAGATCTCTATCAAATGGACTTCAAGCAGCCTGACACCCTGACTACTATGATTAAATACTATTTGGATATTATTTTTCTTGTACCATCTCTTATTATGACATAAGTTCTGAGTTTAAAGGTGTTACTTGGGACACTGTACTATTTGTATAAGTTGTGATTGCAATGGAGTTGTGCTATACAAATGGGAAACCATTTAGGAGAATATGTGGCTAAAACTGGTATCTGTTTTCTGTACTAGTTCAATACAATTGTTTAGCAGAAGATTCTTGAATAGCACTCTACAAGAAAATCACAGCATGTCAAAATGGCACTTTTGGATCCTGGTCCACAGTATTTTTCACTGTCTTGAATGGGATTCAGTTCAGTTTTTCTCCTTATACAGGCCTTTTTTTGGCTTATCCATAGAATCAGTGATCTACTCCATCTTCTTATCTATCCCCATTTCCTAAGTGTCAGGGACTTTTTTTGGGGTTCACAAGAATGGTATGTGATCAGGATACATCTTAAGTTTCTGTAGATCTATAGAGTCAGTCATATATTCTTTGCTTATGAACAACTAACTGTGACCTTGCAAGGACTTGCAAAGTCTACACAGAATCCAGACCTCGATTGTTGCATTTCTCCATGTGGAACCCAAAGGCAAAAAATCAGAAAAAAATGTACATTTCTTTTTAATAAACTTTCTAAAAAGTAATGAAAGGTGAGCTCCAACAATATAGTGACCCACTTCAATGACACAGTAAACCTGAAGGTAGCAGGAAACAAAGTTTGGAATAACTGTGTTATGCCGTATGCTGCAACGGTTTCATCTGACTGTCATTTCCACTGGAAAGTCCAAGACCTGCCAAGAATTTGAAAAACAGCTATGTATGCAAGTGTGTGTGGGAATATATGTGCGCATATCGTTAAGTACATTGAGAGAGTTAATAAACATGCAGCAAAGCACATTTTCCCAAAGATATTTGATTTATCATGCAACACTGAAGATGGTAATATGTGTTCCATTTTTCTACCTACAAATGTAGACTTCCTTAGCTTTCAGTGACATTTTTATATGTATGAGATTTTAATTTCTCTGGAAGCATTTTGTGACCTAAAACATTAATTATTCTCTACATCTCTGCATTTACTGATAATTTCAGAAAAATAAAATCAATGCAGCTGCAATATTGTCAACCATCTAAATTTTTCTGTGTGTAAATCTACACAACAAAACAGACAAAATGTCTCTGTTAGAGACTGCCAAATAACAGACATCAATCATGAAAAGCTTTACTATCTGCCGATATGTGACTCTCTTATATGCTGACTTGGAATATAGCACTTGGATTCCTTGGATGTCCAAGGCCTTGTCCTTGCTGTCACAGGAAAACCATATCAAATTATCAATTTAATAAATGTATTAAATTAATGTAGTACCATCTTAAAATTCAGTTTGGAATTTATTTCCAGAATTCCAGCTCTATTGTAGCTAGAATCTTCATCTCATTTCTCACCTAAATGTATTCTTTGCTGATTTACACAAACTTGTCTCCCATAAGCATTATTCTTTTTGTTTAAATAGCTTTCCTTCTCCTATGTGTTTATCCCTGATGGAATAAAAACGAAAGGAAGGAAATTATGGAAGGAAATTATGGAAGGAAATTATGGAAATTATGGAAGGAATTTATATCAACTGTAAGCTCTCTTTTTATTTTGAAGTTGTATTTAAAATAAAAAGAAATAAAAAGAAAAATCCAATTCACCAAAATACTCTTTTTTTAATATATCTACATTGTGCACATCACATAAGACTCCATAAACAAATAAGAGAGTGGTGGTTTTGATTACTTCGTACAGTTCTAGGCACAGCTATTTATGTCTATAGCATAAAGGAAATCTTTTGAAGATCTCCATAACTAAAAGAAATTTAACCAGGAATATGAAGTGTCAGAAAATGCATGAAATCATAACATGTGTACCTCCACACAATTATTTTTTATATAAGTAATAACATTGTCCTCCATCCAAGACGTGGGTACATTGATTGTATGACGGCAGAAGGGATAACATTTGTTCAGCATCAGAGAAATACCACATGCCTTTGACAGGCTGTGAATGCAGTGTTTACTTCTGCAAGCCACAATAATTCAGAGAAGTCATAGATGTACCACAGATGGAGCAGATCCTTCTGGAAACTATGCTAACAAAGTCCTGTGCACCCTGCTGTAGGTCACCCTGCTTCGCCAGGGGCGTTGGACTAGATGACCCACAGAGGTCCCTTCCAACCCCGAACATTCTGTGATTCTGTGACTCTGTGATTAGTGACACTTAATACGGCTTCACTAAGGGTAAATCATGCCTGAAAAATTTGGTGGCCTTCCATGATGGGTTGACAACATTGGTGGATAAGAGAAAAGAAACGGACATCATCTACCTGGACTTGTGCAAAGCATTTGACACTGTCCTGTACAACTTCCTTGTCTCTGAATTGGAGAGACATGGATTTGATGGATGGACCACTTGGTGGATAAGGAATTGGCTGGATGGTTGTACTCAAACTGTTGCAGTCAATTGCTCAATATCCAAAGGGAGACCAGAGATGAGCGGCATTCCTCAGAGGTCAGTACTGGGACAGGTGCTGTTTAATATATTTGTCGGCAACATGGACAGTGAGATTGAGAGCACCCTCAGCAAGTTTGCCAGTGACACCAAGCTATGTGGTGTGGTCGACATGCTGGAGGGAAGGGATGCCATCCAGAGGGACCTTGACAGGCTTGAGAGGTGGCCCTGTGCAAACCTCATGAATTTCAACAAGGCCAAGTGCAAGGTCCTGCACAAGTGTCGGGGAAACCGCAAACACAAACACAGGCTGGGCAGAGAACGGATTCAGAGCAGCCCTAAGCAGAAGGACTTGGGGCTGTTGGTTGAACCTCAACATGACCCACCAGTGTGTGCTCGCAGCCCAGAAGGCCAACTGTATCCTGAGCTGCATCACAAGCAGCGTGGCCAGCAGGTCGAGGGAGGTGATTCTGCCCCTCTACTCTGCTCTGGTGATATCACACCTGGAGTCCTGCATCCAGCTCTGGAGCCCCCAGCACAGGAAGGACAGGGACCCGTTGGAGTGGGTCAAGAGGAGGGTCACAAAAATGGTCAGAGGGCTGGAACACCTCTCCTATAGGGAAAGGCTGAGAGAGTTGGGGCTGTTCAGCCTGGACAAGAGAAGGCTCCGGGGAGATCTTCTAGCAGCCTTACAGTACCTGAAGGGGGCCTACAAGGAAGATGGAGAGGGACCTTTTACAAGGGCCTGTAGTGACAGGACAAGGGATAATGGCTCTAAACTGAAAGAGGGTAGATTTAGATTATATGTAAGAAAGAAAATCCTTACTCTGAAGGTGGTGAGGCCCTGGATCAGGCTGCCCAGAGCAGTTGTGGATGCCTCCTGCCTGGCAGTGTTCAAGGCCAGGCTGGATGGGGCCTTGAGCAACCTGGTCTAGTGGAAAGTGTCCCTGCCTAGGGTGGGAACTAGATGATCTGCAAGGTCCCTTCCAACCCAAACCGTTGTATGGTTCTATGATTCTGTGATGTGCAGGGTCCTTCATCAAAGTAGAAGGATAATGGTGTATCCGGAAGATACTTTGCTTGCAACATATTCTCCAAATATTTTCTAGAGTGGAGAGGAATGGTTCGTTAATTGTACAGCGTCAATTTAATTAAATTAATTAAATTGTCTCTTAATCAAATCCAGTTATTTGAGACACTCTTCAAAAGTCAGTCTCTTGGAATTCTTTTCTGCTGGCAGTCAACACTAGCAAAATAACAAGATTTAAAACATTCATTTGCCTGGGTTACAGTGCAACCAACTTTAAGAAGTCTAAAAAAATTTTTCTGTGTGGGTTTGAAAGGTTCAGCTTAAAACTTTCTGGCACTACCAAGCACGGATGAAGCATAAGGTCCTTTCCATTTAATTTTATTTGGTTTTATTTTGTTTCCTTGTGCAAAACATCAGCAATATGTTCCAGTTTAAGCTTGTATCTAAGCTGTGGAAGAGAAAGAAAAAATGACAGATAGACAAGCTGTCCTTGGTAACTTAATATTTGTATAATATACTTAAAATTATTGTCTGAATGAAATTCTTTAATCAATACATTTCTGAAAAGCCATAATAGAAGAAACAGCTCAAAAAGCAAAAATAAAATTATGGATTATTTTTTCCAATTAGTTATGTCATATCTTGATAATTACTCCAAGAGATTTGTAGTGTGTATCCAGTGGATCTAAGCATTAAAATCCAGAAGTATTCATCAATATCTGAGCCAAAAATCTCTGGAAATCAGACCTGGACAAGCCTCTGTTTCTGAAGATGATAATGTAGAAACTGGAAAAAAATATCCAAATGTTTAACAATTCTTAAATAAAGTATCAAATTTGATTTAAAAATTACTAAGGACTTGGATTGCTTTTATTTTTTCAGCAGCATATTCTTCCACAATGAATAATACTCCACAAAGCTACGATTTTCTTGCAGTGTCACACTCGTATTGTGATTTTATGCAGATAAGTTACAATGAGATGCTCTTTCAAATTGCTCTGTTTATGTCCAGTAATACAAAGAAGCCTAAAATAATAGTGGGTACTCAAGGAAATCCACTGTGTAAAGAAGTCCTCAACCGGTGCAGAGCTAGCTAAGAAGAAAGCTCTTTATATGTGTGTTGTGGGCTGAATTTGGACGACTGAAGTTCCTGAGCCTGCCAGAGCTCCTCTATCGATGCACAGCTCTTACAAAGTGTCATCAAACAGCCTAGATTACAGCAGTCTAAAATGTGCTTTAAATTTTGCCAGAGTCAGTCTAAAAGTCCTTGAAGCCATAATCTTTTCCACTGTGGTCTACCACTGCAGCTACAGAGTAAAGCTGGGGCAGGAGAAGTTCTCTTTCATTGGTTTCTTCACTTTTTAATAGCAAATAATTTAATAATCTAATGCATTGTAATTAGCATGCTGTTTTTACACTGAAGTTTATCATTCAGCAAATATAAAATAAGACATAGTACTTCTCTGAAGCAGATTTACTGATAGATTTCTCTCAGGGAATTGTTAAGTAATAATGTAATCAGATATATAAAATAGAACATTTATAGGGATTAGTCCTTATTACAGAGATGAATTGTCTATTGGCCACATGCTTATTTATTAATGAGATCCTGCAAACATATTTATAAAGAATAGCTAAGAAAAAGTCCCACTGAAATGTCATTCTGACTTTACCAGGTGAAGTTCTGTTTGTTCCATCGCTGAAAAGCAACTGAATTATCTCATATATGATTCCAGAACCCTTCAGAATATTGTAAATGTGCAAAAGCTATTCAACTGGGCTAAGGCCAGGGAAATGAAATTTTGAATTAGCCATTCTTTGGGAAAATACATTTAAATGGAGCCTGAAAGTTACAGAACGTGCAATGCCCAATTAAATTTGATCTTTACAGAATCAAGCGCCTTCTCAATGAAAGCTGGGTACATTAAGCACTTGTATTCTCACCTGTACTGAACAGAGAATGAATCATAAATCAAAGAGCGATGTCCCAAGTAGCCCACTCAGCTGGATTTCTTTATTCCTGCACAGCAGTAGACTAATGATCCAGAAGGTAATCCCCGTTATAATCCTTTAGCTATGGATGAAAGGAGACCCTCAGTCGCTCTTCATCACTGGCACTACACTTTAGCATAATATTTTAATATACATCACATAAATACACAAATGAGTGTTTGTATGGCCCTCATCCTTCTTCCTTTTGAAGAATTGATGGTAGCGACAGGCCACTGAGTAACGTATATCACTCCTTACTCACAAAGCAAGTCAAAGGACATATAGCTCTTTTCATCCTAATCTCCTTGATAATCTGCTAGGGTTTTGCTGTGAAATGACCTCCATTTCCCCTTCCTTCAGCTGGCAAAAGCCAGCAAAGGTCCAGAGGTGCTGTTGCCATCACCCAGCTGCCCAGTATTGCAGATGATGGAAGGGCAGCATGACTGGTGCATTTGTCATCTCCCTCAGCTGGAGGATTAAGGAAATTGCATTAAAACGTACAGGCTGTACGTTTAAAAAAGTATGCATTCACAGATCTAGGTGAAACTACCTAATAACCTGGCCATCTGCCTGTTTAAGAATCCAGTTTTCCTTTAAATGCATTTTAGACTGGATTGAGTGCATCCCCCTCCACCCATCCCGGAAAAGGTATTGCATGTCAAGTGCTTGGTGATTATGCTTCCTCTGCTTTTGGAAACTTGGAAATGTTTGAGAAGCAGCAAAAAAAAATTATCCAGAATTAAAAATCAGCTGTTCAAAGGCACTCAGAACAGAGACCATCAAAATCACTAGTCACTTCTCCAAAATGACTGCAATAAAGAAGAGACTTTCAGAGTCATTTAGCAATTTTGAAGGTGAAGCTGCATCTCATAAACTCTAATTTAAGAGTGTTAAACTCACTCCGGAACATGACCCTACTGGGCATGGGGCTCCAGCACAGTGTTGGAAACAGAGAGTCATTTACAAGATGAGACAAGACAGACTTTGTTTCTTTAGCCCAACAGAGCAGAGGCTGGGAGGGAAATGCAGTCTATAAACACATCTAGGGATACAACTCCCTGAGAAGAGTAATGGTACTACTCTTACAATGAGGACATTAGGATGGTAACAAATGGTTGGTGTCTGTCAAACATTTAGGCTGTCAGTTAAAAGAAGGTTCCCAACAAGTACAGCCACTAGATCCAGAAGCTGCTGTGCAGCAGCAGAATTAGGGGACAAACAACCCAGATGTGCTCCTGATGGAGTTTGTTAAGTTAAGGAATGGGCCTGCATGATGTGAGGTGCTCTGGCAGCACTCAGAGCAAGAGTCCTAAATCTGCAGGGAACAAAAAGCCATCTATAAACTAGGTTTAACATCAGGTACCTTTTTGAAGACTCAGTCTTCACCTGCTCTATTTCAACATTTACCAGTTTCTTCTTCTTTCATACTACACGCTTCTCTGTTCAAGACCGGAGCTCCGGCAACAGCTTTGTAATGCTGAGACCAGTGTGCTGCTCTGGAGGGAATCACCAGACAGGACTGAAACCACTGGCATCAAATCCAGAATTTTTCAAACTCCTCTTACTTTTTAACCAGGATTCAGTTTTTCTGCATAAATTATATATCCCTAGCTTTGTCATGAGGAGTCTTCCTAGAATACAGCAGTTTGCTGTCTATACTCCCTAATAAGAGGCAAAATTGCTTGTTTAAAACGGTGTGCAGATGTTCTGGCTGTGATTATGGGAAGAGGGATTGGCTGAAAGACAGTGATGAAGAGCTGTGTTAGAACAGCAACAAATGGCAATAAGGCATCTGTCAAACATACTTGTGACCACTTCCAGTAAGAAGCAGTTCAACAGTATACAAAATAAGCAAACAACTAGGAGCCACCCAGGCTCTGTATGAGAATGATTTCTTCTCTGTCAAAAAGCTGATGTGCAAGATCTCGACACCTTCTACCACTGGAAAAGTGGCAACGCTATCAGGTAACTTTACAAGCAAGACTAGAGATCTAGGTCTTTGTCCTACCCAGTCAATAACCTGGCCACTTCATATGCTACTGGCAAAAATTGGTGCTCTGTGTATATTTCCTAAGTAGAAAGGTCTTCACTGACCCGTCTCACCTAGCAATAGCAGACAGTGAATGTTTTTAGCTTCTCTTCTTCTTCTCCCCATGCCAAAAAGAAGGTATATGTTGAATAAGAGCAAATTCTGACTTGACAACTATTAAGTAATAGGATACACACGTGAAAAGCATTTATATCACCTGTTTGGAAATAACTTTGGCTCTTACATGCTGTGGACTCATTGAAACATGAAATAAGGCTTCTAAATATCCAGGCCAGTTCTGCAGAAGGTGTTCAAAATGGATCTTCTGCACCAAACTCACATACACCCTTTTAAATGTATTATCATATGCAAAACTCTATCCATTATTAAATAATTCACTCATTATTGAAACATCCCCCATTCTTTCCCAAAAACATGCTCTACTGAAGATATTCACACCACACAAATGGTGATATTTAGATTTATTTTTCACTGTATCATTATGAGTTATGTCATTTTCAGCTTAATCTTTGAGTAATCAGCCATATTTTCATTTACAAACGTTGACCAATTAAATTGTTGACAATACTTATAAGGAAAATGCTTATAAGGAAAATCCATTTTCTCCCCTCTTTGCTAAGTGGTCTGCATGTGTTTGTGTATAAAACGGAAGTAAAACTTTTCCTATTTGTTTACTTCAGAACCAGAAGATGCATCAAAATATTCTTCAGACTTTTTTAAAGCTTGACTTCGAAGACCGGTGTCTACTTTCCTACCTCCATTCCTAAACTGGCTTATCACCTGGCAAGCGATTTGTCTGTGACTGTTCCAAAGCAGAATGGAGAAAAGCTGAAAACAATGTTGTTGCCCGAGCCAGCATGAGTCCTGGGAGGCAACACGTTCTGTTTGATGTGTCCAAGGAAAGGTCAGCCTGCTGCACCAGTCACAACCAAACAGGAAATCTCCAGTGGCAGGTCAGGGGTTGTCTGTGGGCAGGACAGGTTGCTCCTGCAAATCCGGTTGTGCCAGTTCCCTGTAATACTCATCTCCATGACCAAGGCTGGCAGTTATTAGATTGCTGTATCATAAATTTCAGGTCTGCTGTAGTTGTTCCTCTCAAAAACATAGGTATACATTCTTAAACTAGCTTTGCAAGCCAAAGGTGAGAGTATTAACAAAGAGTTGGGAAGCTTGTGGTAAGTGGAGAAGGGAGAAAGAAGATCAGGAAAAGAAACAGAGGTAGTGGAAAGCGTATGTAGTATCACAGGAGGTAATGGACAGACTTTTCCATCTACCTTTTCTTAATGGCTTGTGAGCAAATAAATTGCTCCCCTACACATACTTAGGAGGAAAAATTTCTTCACCGAAAGGGTTATCAAGCATTGGAACAGGCTACCCAGGGAAGTGGCTGAGCCACCACTCCTGGAAGTGTTTAAAAGACATGTAGATTTGGCGCTTAGCAACATGGTTTAGTGGTGGACTTAGTAGTGTTAGGTTCACGGTTGGACTTTATGATCTTAAAAGTCTTTTCCAACCTAAATGATTCCATGATTCTACAAAAACTTCCCAAAAGGTCTTTCTTTGGGGAGAATTTAGTATTCCTATATATGAAGTTATACCTATGCTTTGGATCCAAGTTCCACTTTTTCATATTTTTAAAAAGAAATTTTGTCTCTGACTTTCAGGTGGAACAAACACTCATAGCCCCTCAAACCCACTTAAAATATTGGAGGACCTGTTAGGATTTTATTCATTTTAATGTGTTCACCAGCTGTAATTTTAAAAGTTTTTGTCAACTTTTGTAATTCTCACGGTTTTATACAAAATCCTGAGGGTTGCTCTTGAGCGGGTGATGATTGTACAGATGCACACATGCATGCAAGTTCTCTCTGTGGATTCAGGACCAGAAAATATTCCCTTCCAGTGCTGATAAAGATGCACTTCAAGGTGATTCTGACCCTTTCTTTAAGAGCTCCTTGGGTCTGAAAAGCAAACCCTGTTCAATAAAACAAAAAAATAATGAGTTCTATCCTCTACAATTGCAGTTATTCCTATGCTGTATAAGAACTGAAATTCTGAAGAATTATGAATAGATGTTGCTTTAGCATATACTCCAATAATACTTTGCAGTTTTATTCCTTCCTCCTCGAGCGCTTGCCTTCCGTCTGCCAGTGATGCTCTTCTAAACCTCCCAGGTATTCGTTTTCCTCCTAGCAGTCCTCGACACTCTGGAGCTGCCCCTTTCATTCTTCTAATTAACGCAACACTTCGATTCCACTGTTAAGACATTTTGCAAATGGGTTGTATGATTGGTAGCATGTGTCAAAGCTCATTGACAGACTAAAAATTTACCTCATTCAGTGAAACGTTGCAATTTTCTCTTCAATTTTATCGTTTAACCTTATGATAATCACTTGCCCATGAAGTGAATGACGTTACATCTTCCACGATGAACTAGTCTCAGTGTACGAATTGGGCCTTCTAAGTCCTATAAAATGTTAAAAGTTGCCATGACAAATTAAAAACCATCCTTTGACACAAATATCAAGTCAGGTTTATTATTCTGGAGGTTAGTATCTCTCCTTTCAATGCTAGGTTTTGCTACATTGTACTTAAAGTTTAGCATGCCTTTTAGACTGTTGCTATTTGCTAACCCTCTGATGAAGCTGTCACAGTATTGTTTTAGTTATTACAGTGAAGGTATTAATTTTGTATTTTATATTTTTTATATATAGATTTCTTAAGTGTCATTTTTTCTGTACAACTCCATCTCTACTGTAACAGAGAAAATGCATGTTCTAAGGTTCTGCTCTTTTCTATAGAGAACAAAATACTGGGGAGGTTAAACAGACATGGAAGACAAGCTCTTCCATTAGATGCCTTACTGGTAAACTGGAAATAAATTTGTAAAAGCAAATTTAGGAAAAAAAAAGATTTCTGGAATTGTGGAGTCAAAAGTTTGATCACTCCTATTTTTGTTACTTTAAAATGAGTGCATGAACACTATGTACTTTTAAACAAAAAGTGCTCTGTACGAAGACCATATGCAGCTTTGCTTCTGGTTAATTTTTTTTCACTTACTTTTTTAAAGATTACTTATCACAGAAATCCTAACAAAATTCAAACTACACTGAAGAAAATTTCGTTAAGTACTACAGCATCAGTCTGTTAGTATCCTTCACGTATTTCCAAAGACACTTTTGTACTCTAATTTTCATAATTAGAAATGAGAGTGGACCACCATTAGAAGGTCACTTTTCAAGAGAAGACTTCAAAACTACATCTAACTTTTGTGAACCATTCATTGACCTAGGCTAAAATAAATTGTCAAGACTAGATAGAAATAGCAATAATAACATCTGACCTGTGCAAGCTGGTTTTCTTTTGATATGCAATTGGCAGTATTCAAAAAAATTGCAAATCAAAAGGCTACATATTTGTGAGAACTAGTCTCCATAAATTTAAAATTTTATCAAGTTTAAAACTTCCTTCTAAATGGGAACAGAAACTTGTAAGTGAAACTTGTAAATCAGTTTTATCACTGTCTATGTGTGCATATGTATGATGTATAAATATGCTTGAAATTTCAAATTGAACTTGTAAGTAGGTCTGATAAGTTTTTCTACTTCAAATTTCATCTCTTTCTAGGAGGTGGGAGGGGAGTCATGGGAGTGGTATGGCTGGTATTGTGCATGAATATGCATTTCATATGTTGTGCATGCAGTACTGCACATTTTTCTTACTGCAGTGGAACTGACATTTCTTACAACAGCAAACAACTCTTTAGAAAATGATCCAATTGCTTAACTCTACAATTTTAATATAATACGACCAGATTCTGACTCACAGAAAGAATGAATCAGCTGCAAATTTCCAGTTCCACACTAAGCTACGATGGTATAAAGCTGAAGAAGTAGGGACTGGAGGCTTACTTTGTATTTGTTGTATTTCTAATATGACCTAGTATACCTCAGTTAAAAAATAGTATCTTCCTCTTACTATGGAAGAGACAGCACTTACTGAGACCTCTACCATTCAGAGCACCTGTAGCACTGATTTAAAGTAATAGTTTGCTGTGATGATAAAATGATTTATTGTCTGTATATTCTGTAAACTACATTCATTCTGAAAAAAATACTAAAATTTCTTCAGATCTATTTTTTTATAAGGAATAATGTCATCATCTAAGCTACAGACAACTAAACATAGAATAACTGGTGACTTTCGGCATCAAATGAATCAAGGAATAGCATTCTTCTTTGCATGTTTTGTCAGCTATAAAGCATCCAAAACACAGCTGAAAATAAAGGATACATTTCTAGTCTTTATATGATTTGTATATTGTGAAATATTAAAATGTGAACAAAAAAGGAAAGATACTGTCAGAGGTCAAATAACACGTAATGCTTTTTCATTTTCTCTAGCTGCTTGGTAAGCTACCAGAAAAGTATTCCCTTTTGCTTGGCAGTAACCTTCAGCGATCTTAATAACGCAGTTTTACACACTTCGCGCATTCTTTTCCTCACGTTTTTACACTTGTTTATGAAGCTATCTGGAAATGTATCCATATTATCGTACAGGCTTATGTGAAATTGTACCACACCTAAAATAAGCCAATTGATTAGTAATGATGGGCTCTTTTCAGCTGCACACTCATTTTCAAATGAATTTATTGAAGTAAAGGATTTACAGCATATGGACTTACAGACTTCTTATGAGTTAAACTGGCATCCATATGTACAGCTTTCAGTAGAGAACTCTAGAGTAATATTTACAATGTAAATATCAACTTTTATTACATAAGAAACAAATATATCACAACTTTCACTTCACAACATATTTGTTCTGGTTTGATGACTAAAGTCATCTCTTTGAAATACTATGTGGAACTCAAAAATAACTTGCTCTTGTCATAGACTTTACCAGGTGTCCTTCAGAGGTCCTGAAAAGCAAAAAAGAAATACATTTTAAAAGCCATTTTCATAAGCAGTTGCATCATGAGGCGTATAAAAACAAACAGCAGATAAGAAATCACACTGCTTACAAAACAATTGCTGCACTTGGGGCTGACAAGCATGAGATGGAGCTATTGGCCGGAGCTTGGTAGACATTACAGCCAGCAGAAAAGGCTCAGGATGAGGAAGAAAGGTTGAAGGATTAGGCAAAACTGTTACTGCAGTTGGCCCACAGCGCAGAACAGCTCACTTCGAAAACAACAGTATCCTTGAAAGGGATACATGAATTCAGGTTGCTCAATACACACTCCATCAGCACTGCGATAAGGTGACCAGTAACCGTCAATATTGAGAAGGCGATTCACCTACAGGGAGATCTGGATCATCTGTACAGTCCATAAAAAAGGAAAGGACTGAAAATATTTCCAGGAAGACACTCGTGACCTGCGGCGCCACTACTCGCTCTCACTTAGTCAATGCCAGAAGTTTCAGAAGGTGCAAAATTCAGCAGTAGATATTTTTGAAATTATCTTCTCTAGAAAGAATATTTCTTTCCCAACTTGCACCACTTAGAAATTGTTTTGTTCCTTGAGGCATAAGCAGTTTATGCTCTTTCTAATCTTTGGGAACTTCAGAGGAACTGCCACATTTGTGGAAAGGAAAAGTACATTTTCTTTCAGTCTTGGAAGAAAACAACACTTTGGAGAACTGTCTTTTCTCCTCCATCCACCCACAAAAAAAAATAATGTTATCTTCAAGAGTAGTCTTTTTTCTTACTTGTAGTGCGGACACAGTTGAATACCAAAAACCATCCTATCATCATTTTCATAATACACTTTTGAGAATACCAAGCCTGATTCACTTCTGCAGTGCCCTTTCAATTTTATGCCCCTGCAAATGCTGTGATGTAGAAGGATTTACATTTCACTAAAACAAATAAACATATTTGTGAGTGATTTTAGAAAAACAGTCATAGCTAAATGGAAAACAGTAACTGCAATATTGCAGTAACTGCAATATTGGCATGTCAGATGATCCCTCTGCAGCACACCTTAGATGAGAGTCAAGTGCTTACTTTATGATTAGGGTTATTTTGCTGATCCTCTTAGTTCTAGGGGCAACTCCCTTCTAATGAAATAGATGTTAAACAGAATGCACAGCTTTTTTTTTTTTTAATTAAAAGAAGTATCCTTGAGGTTGTTCTCTCAAGAAATAATAATTTTTTAAATTAAAAATGAGTCAATTCTGGTTTTATGCTGCAGTGCACACAAGTTGAAACGCCCAAGTGAGTTAGATGCATTATTAACAGTGCCATTTAATTAGGAATTTTCAATAACAGCAATCATGGGATAACTTAATTATTGTTATTAAAATGATTATTATATTCAGACACAATCCCTATAGAAACATGCAGCGTTTCATGGAACATGGCTCTTCCCTAGATGATTCTGTTTTTCTGATAGGCCACACTTCAAGTATGATTAATCTCATTTTATGGGTCAAGTCAACTGACAGACAGCAAGAGGAAAGAAAATCTGGGCATACCAGTGGGAGGTGGCTCAGCAACTCATCTACAGACTCATAGTTTTCTGAAAAGGAAGGCTCAAGAAGTTCTGCTTCATCTCGAAGTTTAGCAGGATTTAGCTCTTCCTGGCTGTCGTAGGTCAGAAACAAGTTTTATTGCCTTCAGAAGAACAAGTAAACAAGCAAGCAAAGCCGCCTTCTAACTGTAGCTACTGCACATTTTGTTACACTTAGACCAAAGTGTTGTCTAAATGAGTGAATACACAAACAGAAAACAAGCTCTACAAAAACATACGCTGGCACTTCTCACCTGTTACGTCTTTCTGGGACTTCTAAATTTTCATTTTACGTGCTTACTTAAAGGTAAATTTTCATCAAATACTGCATTTTCTTTATAAAACTGTTGTTCATGTTCCATAGCTCTGTAGATTTTTCTCTAAGGGGCTTTTTTAATAAATAAAACTAGTTTAAGACTCTGTGAGAAGCTTTTTAAAATTGCCAGATGCTGTCTCCTCTTTATTCTTTTATTCTAATCTGATTGTAGTGTCTGTTCCAGTCTGGAAGAAAACACTGCCTGTATTTGAAAACCATGTTATAAACTACATTATAAAGTCATTAATGTCCACTGCCTTTTGTTTGTCCTCTCTGTATACACACATGGATATAAATCTTTTCTGTCTTAGTACTATACAAGTATGGAATCAACATATATTTGCTTTCCTCTAGTACCTTCTTTTTCCAGTTAAAACTGAGTTTAAGTATTTCTTCACAGCCATTTGCTTTCGAAAGCGGCTGTAGTTGTCAGTGAAGACAGCATCAGAGTGGCGTTTGACAGGACTGTCCTGGGAGCTGGCAACACAACAATTGCGAAGAAAAAATTAATAGATGATATCAGTTTAAAAGAAGATACCATTAAATGAGAGAAACAAACTTTACAATGTTGATTAGCTAAACAAAATCAAATTTTCATTTTGGCTTTCATTTCCAGCTACAGCTTTTCTTCTGTTGAAAAGAAGTCATTGCTTCCTTTGTATTCTACATATTTTAATAATAAGGATCAAATTCTAAGGATCGGTGTTCGGTCTTTTTGAGCACACCTTCCACTGGTTTCTTTTTCCTGCTCAACTTCGCCCCGGCCCTTACAGTTAGGATCCACTCTCAATGACTCAATGTCCCAGTACCAGGAATTCTGCAGGATCAAATGGCTGAGAGTGGATTTCACGACTCCCTCCTGTCTGTTCTCATAGCATAGGTTACTCTTTTTCATAAACTGACTTTATTCTGATTTCTCTCATCTGCATAAAGGCATTTTAGTACAATGCCTAGGTGTAGACTGGTTGAGGGACCTGGTCACTCTGCACATCGAACTCAGCCAGGACGGAGTCTGCCTCAGAGGAAAGTAAGTGTAGCATCACATATATAGCTACAAATGCTTGTTTTAAGGAGGTACCAGGAGACAAAACACACCTTGTGAAATCGAGACCTGGAGGCCTATTTTTCGTTCACAATCCTGGGAAGCCTCAGTGTGTTCTGCTTTAAATGATCTATGCTAGTTTATAGTGTATGAAAATCTGGTACTATATGTTCTGGAACAAAGGCAGCATTGACATAAATGCAGGACCTAATTTTCACTCAGCTTTCGAGCATTCGTAGGAACTGTCATACTGGGTCAGACCAAAGTATTCTATGATCCTGTTCCCAAGAGTGCCCAGTAGTTGATGCTTAGGGATATGAAAACAAGCAAAGTACACAGTGATCCTTGCCAGCACCCTGCGACTGTTAGTTTATGAATGTCCTGGTCTGGAACTTGCATCCAGATCTCTTGCCTATGGATTTGCCTCCTTCTTTCTTGACTCTTTCTGTAATGCAGATCTCCCAAACATGTTGCTCTGGCAATATGTTCTATCTTAGGAAAAAAAGAATTTCTTTCTGCTTGCACTGGAAACTAATCGTTTCTTCATTTCATTGAGCATCCCCTTGTTGTTATGTAAGCACTGAGTAATCAATCAGTTCGTATTCACTTTTGCCATTCATCCGCCAAGCCAGCAAAAACACTCTCAGATAAAAAGATTAGCAAATTGGCGTGATAAACATTATAATATTGCCAGTATCTATTATCAGTGCTATGTGCAGTGTCGGTTGCTCTGCCCCTCACAGCTGTATCCAGAATAAATAGTAACGTATTTATTTAGTAACAAATACCAGTAAGTTGTTATATAGGATTTTTGGCTCCCCCACTATTATATCAGTTTCTTTTTCATTATCTCTAAATTGCAAAAATGAGAACTTAGTTACAGAAGAGTAAAAAACTGCCAATGAAGCCAGCTAGGAAAAAATTCTACCTAATGTAAGTGTCACCTCACCTAACTCGTTTTCTAATAAGCGAATGCAGATATCTCTTCACAGCAAGTTTAGCCAAAAGATGGCTGTAGACGCTGGTGAAAATTCCATCAGCATGCCTTGCATTTCTGAAATGGACAATAAATAAACTCTACAATACAACCTGGGTTCATATCATTTTGATAACGTTCATTTTGTAAACATATTGCTTTCCTTAAGTTACGTATTGCACACATTAAATTAAGCTAATTTCATAAAACAACTTCCAGATTTCCACAAAATACTTTTTAGCCCTTCCTGAGAAGTGAATGAACTCATCGTGCCAGGACGGCAATGCAATCAACATTTCTGCACACATTCCTGCTGCCACCAGTATTCAACCAGAGGCCACGGGTTTTTTTTCTGTAATTGATTCTTCCTTTCCTATTTCTCAGTTTGAAAATGTGACAGATCTTTCGGCATAATTCAAGTAGTGGATCGTCATTTGGGTTTATGATAATGAAGAAACTCACCTATCGATAATTCTGGACAGATCAAAATAGAATTTCTCATTTTCAGGTAGCGTGTTCTGCAAAATATCTGATTCAGACTTTAATGACCCGTGGGCACGGTCAGGTTCACTGGCTCCATCAAATGGCATTCTGTTTCCCAATCTGTTGGAGAAGGAAACTGTGAGAAGTACAGCTAGCTGAGGACATGCAACACTTTGCGGCAGCTTACATTCTCATTTGTGTCAAAATACACATCCACTTACTTTAATCTGCAAGGCATTTTAAAGTAGTCTGGATAAAACAAAAATTGCTTTCGGGCATAATCTATGCTCAGTGATAGAGTAGTCGACATAGCAGATCCTTCTCTCTAATGCTTATTTTCTAGATATAAGTTGTCACTGCACACAATTTATTCCAGCAAACAGCGCATAATGTATGGGAATTGCAGCTCAAGTGACAACCTTGAAGCTTTTCATAACAACTACATTTTACACAAACGATGGATGGAATTACCAGTCTCCACCCATGCAAAGTGAAAACAGTTCCTGTGAAGTACTTACCTTCCAATTAAGATTTTAAATGTGCGTTGAAACGCAGGATGAAACAGTTCTTAGGCCTTCTCTAAAGAAAGTAAATACACCCTCAAGAACTCCAAACTAAATATGAAGTGCAGTCATGTATCTCTACATGACTTTGTTCTCTCATGCTTGAATTCATTTGCTGGTTGAGAGTTAAAACAGGTTCGCATTTAATCTTTAAAATGTATCACGGCAATTGCTCTGTACAAACCGATTTACAGTTACTTCACATTTTTGTAAACCCCTGTTTCTTACGATGTTCACGTTTTATCACGGGCCATCCGACTGCATAGCAGTCATTTGCCATCAGGCTTTCCCCCCAGCTGCTCTCGCGTTCTGCAGCAGGCAGCAGGCTCCCATCGCTACAGCAAACCCCTGCGTGTGGCGATGTGCAAAAACCACACACTGACACCGGGACAGGCTCTTGTCCGTGCGATTTTACGGACGTCGTAGCTATGAATGGTACTTAGATATCCGAGGCACGAAAGACTTCTGTCTGGTAAAAAGTAAAGCTGCTGTGTAAAACAACCCAACCCGAGTCACGCCTGTTGAGAATCGGTCACTGCGCCGCTTTGCGACGCCGTTTTCCTTCGGTCTTTCTGCGCTCCACGTCCCTCTTACCTGAGTGCAAAAGGCACCTTCCCGCCACCCGGCAGGATTTAGTCAGACAACTAACAACCACCTCGACAACTCGGAGCACGCCGCGGTACGGAAGCCAGGCGCCAGCCCACGCGGGCCGCTCGCCCTCATTCACCGGGTAGGAATATTTCGGTTTCTCCCGCCCGTCTGCCCGCTGTTTAAAACCTGGGCCCACGCAGCTGCGCTCCCGAGCTGAAGGAGTTTTCCCACAAGGAAAGCCGACACTGGACGGGCGCCCGTCGTGTCCCGGAGCAGGCTTTGACACACGTCCTCCACGCCGTCCGTGCAGGCGGCGGTCACCGAGACCCGGCCCGTGGGGCAGCGCTGCCGCCACCGCCGCCTCGGAAGGCTCCTGCCTGTCCCGGGGGGCTTCCACGGGGTGGGTTCGGCGGGCACCGGCTGCGCTCGGCGCGGAGACCCCCGCGGAGCACGGTGCGGAGCGCGGAGCGCGGCCCTTACCGGGGGACGGGGGGGAAGGCGGCGACCCGCGGGGGCAGCGCCC
>Ga0065711_1031025_pt1 | contig 30758 bp, 24 predicted proteins | sample Hoacrofraction12_FD_59098 | JGI IMG/M metagenome (GOLD analysis project Ga0065711, IMG submission 59098) | Hoatzin crop microbial communities from Cojedes, Venezuela - Epithelial fraction 12 v2 (version 2) | ecosystem: Host-associated > Birds > Digestive system > Esophagus > Crop | place... | reverse complement strand
TAGAGAGAAGGATGTTGTGGGGGACCGTGTCAAAGGCTTTACAAAAATCCAGATAGATGACATCCATAGGTTTTCCCTTGTCCACCCTTGTTGTTACACCATCATAGAAAGCCACTAGGTTGGTGAGGCAAGACTTGCCCTTGGTGAAACCATGCTGGCTTATTTTGACTATGTCAGCGTAACTGCTGTGATACCGTACTAACCTAATCTATGCAGGGCAGAGATCACGAAACACGTTGTTTAAAAGTTATAAAACCATGTTTTTTTTGATTTAGCTTCAGCTGAACGACTGCTGCTTAATTCAGCCATTATAAAATGGCAGATATAAATACAAAGAGGAAAATTATTTTCTTTCAGCAGAGGGGATAAAGTATATTTTCAGAACTGTTATTTTATACTTTTTAAGGTTGTCATATTTGTTTTTCTCAGTGTGATTGCTTTCTCATATGTGGAAGAGCAATTGTCCATGATTTCAGTGGGGATCACATTGCATTCATGTGATGAGGGGTCAAATTATATTCTACATGAAGTAAACTGTCATAGTTACATTCTACCAAAAGTTTGTTAGTTGTGTTAAAACATAAGAGTACCCAGTTTGGACTATGAAATAATGTGAAGGGAAAACATCGTGTAGTTTTTGAGAAAGTGCCAGGCACTGTGTTCTTACCATACAGGACTCACTGTCTGTTGTTTGTTTCCTGTATAGGTACTCTGTTGCTAGGGCCACTTTCATAATTTTTCCTAGACTGATACTTCTGGTGGCTTGGTGAGCCCGTACACTAACCAAGATTGGCAGGTAGATATTTCAAGCGGGTCTAGTCTAAGTGTCTCTATATAGAGATTAAAGCCTCCCCATGAGGCTTCCCCTACCCCATCACTCCTTGTGGGAACTAGGAAAATGAGCAGTCATCAAGTGCTTTCCACAGAAACAGTCAAGACCAGACATGTTACTACTTAAATAGTTCCTTTGCCATCAGAGTGCTCTTTTTTCTTTTTTTTTTCTTTTAGCTAAAAGCGTGCCATTTCTGTGAGTGATCAAAGCACTAAAATGCTCGTGAGGATAGTAGAAGTGGCAATTTTTTTTTTCTTTTTTTCTGAATTGAAAGGGCGTACCATTAATATTGACAAAAATACTGGATAAAAACAGTTCATGAAAAAGGGTGTTTTGTTTGAGCACTGTTACACTACTGTGAAGTATCCTTCTTGATCAAAGGAAGGTGGATGGAGGCAGATGAGAACCTGTTAGCTAAAGGCTACTGTACTAAGCTAGTTTGTGAGGCAGGGGGAACAACTCATGAATGCCAGTATCACTGTTGCAGGATAGCTTATTCTTTTGTAATTTATGGCTTCGTGGAAATGTCTACGGTCTGGGGATAAGGATAAATGCATCTGATGGAGTGAAGGAAGTTATTTTCTATTTGTGCTGAAGTTTGTTTAGAAGACACTAATGAAGAGATGGTTAATAGTAAGATGAGGGAAGACTAAATCAAGATATTGAAAGGCTGAATCATCATAAAGACAGTAACAAAGAAATTGAAGGAAAAGGCCTTTGTGATAATAGAAAAAGGATTTGTCGAATCTGGAAAAAAGGTCACATAGTGCCTAATTGACAATTGTATCTCTCTGGATTTAGTTGATGACAGAAAACTGTCATAGAAGTGGAAGAAATCAATAGTGAATTAGTGCTTGAGGATCTGTGTGGTGAAGTATCTGTTCTGTGCTTGAAGCTTCTATTGTACTCCAGAAAACATACTAGCCATGAGCTCTGTTTTATAGAGTTAGACCAAGTGTGACTTTAGCCATTTCCACATTAATTTTATTTACCTATTTTTCTCTTCAATCTGCCATACATTGAAGCTTCTGTCCACTACAGCAGTCTTTTTCCCAGGTTTCTTATAGTATGGCAGCTCTTTCGCCTCTTCTGCAGTAGTGAAGCGGGACAAAAAAGGATCAGGAGCCCTGAAAGATAGGTGAAAAGGAGAACTGAGCATGGTACTGTCAGAAGGTTCATTAGAGTGCACTGCCATGTCTTCTCACAGCACATCAGTTCTGTATCTGCTGAACACTGCAGCTTGGAGCAAAATTAATCCAATAGTTCTTGCTGCAAAAGCACCATCTGTTTCCTTTCTGTCTTCATTTGCAGTCACAGCATCTCAAAAAGACACGTGCATCTGTAGGGTTAAATCTAATGAATGTACCCAGTCGGAGTTGCACCTCGTCAGCCAAGGTTCACATTGTTAAAATATCAGAGGGTATCTTCCCAGAGAAGCTCTGTGGAAATCTGTATAGCCTGAAGAGCTTTCTATGTAATTCAGATTTTATTGATAGTTGCACAAGTATCAGAAAATGCTGAGTACCTTAGAGCGTGAAAAATGTCTCTCATTAGAAGATGCCTTTGCCTACAGCACTCCTGGTTGCTGTCATTTGATTTGTGTCCCAGGCAATGGTTTCAGTTCTGCTGCTTGGCATGAGCTGTGAGCTGACACACCGATGTAGTGTTCAGAGCGTTCTTGTATGCAGTGAGATTCACAGGCTCTTTACCGGCGAGATAGAGCCTGGGCAGACACTCATGTACAGTACCAGGTTTTTAAAACCACTAGTCAAATGGTTAGAATTGACAAGGAGCAGATGCAGTTGGTTTGTTCAGAGAGGTTCGCTTCCACAGAGAAAGTTCAGGATTTAGTAAAAATTTCAACTTTGTGAAAACAAACTTCCTAATTTAGTTACTTCATTTTACGTATTTATTTATAGAAAAAGGCATGTACCACAATATTGTCTGCAGTGCAACAAATGCGTCCCCAGCTCTGAACTGACATCGTCATTTATCTCTTACATTAAATGCAAAAACTGACACATGATTGAATAGGTTTAATTTCTGAATTTCTGTTATTATAAAGTATTGCTTACAGCGTATTTGTTGATGACATTTAGGTATTTTGGGTTTTGTTGGGTTTGTTTGATTTGGTTTTGTAAGTATCGATTCTGCTTTTGTTGTTTTATCAAAAAAAATCAAGATTAAGCTGTTTCAAGAGCAACTATTTTTCTGGTGTGTTCTTTGCAGGAATACATGGTTTATAGGAAACATACCTACATGAGATTGGATGGTTCTTCAAAGATTTCTGAACGAAGGGACATGGTAGCAGATTTTCAGAACAGGTAATGTATTTTAGAAGGTGTTTCTGTGCTAAATTATGTGTACATAGAGAGTTGATATAAGATATAATGGAAATAAAAGAAATTTGCACTTAAACTATCTTTCCTGATATCAAATGGACCTCATTTATCTGAAGCAGTTTCTAGGTAGTTTGCTGACCAGGAGTCACTGGTGTTGATATTGAACCCAACTGTATTTAGGAATTTGTCATCTGTGAACTAGCATTGGAAGCAATTTTAGTGTACCCACCTTTAGTGCTTCTTGCCATTCCAAATATGCTGTTGCTTATAAAGAAGCTCATCAGAAAGGCAGCAAATGTTTGTTGGTAATCATATGCTGTGTCAGTTGACACTGTGAAGATGAGATTGAAAATCTTGCATATGCTAGAGCTTTGAAAGTGACCTAGTTTTCTGCAAAACAAACAATTTAAGCATGTTTTATTAAGAAACTTTAATATACAAGTGGTAAGATGGGGATTTTGTTAGATGGTAAGGTATGCTAACCCTTTTCATTTAGTAAATCAAAGTGGGTTCTTGCAATTTTTACAAGCACATCAGGAAAGAAGAGCGTGTAATCATCTTATTAAAAGTTAATATATTTTAGTATAACTTTGTGCTAGGGTGTGTTATTTATAATGACTGAGTTTATGGTTATTAAGTTTCCTTTTAATCATGGGATATGGCTTGATATGATGTCACTTTCGTATGGTAGTTCACAGTAAGGTTATCCTTCCTGGATGTTGAGGTAAGCTTGTAAGAAGGTCGCTTTTCTTTTTCAGAGGAATTGGCTTCATAGATTGTTGTTTATTGTGGCGTGAAAGCAACATTCCAGACTAGAGAATAGTCCTTGTGTTAGCGGTCCCAAGGTCCCTGCCCATGGCAGGGGAGTTGAAGCTAGGTAATCTAGAGAAGGTCCCTTCCAACCCAAACCATTCTGTGATTCTATGGTTCTGTCACAGCTGAAGATATGATGGGAAGCCATATACAGCCTTTCAGGCCAGTGGTTCATGAGGCTTAAAGACCTGAAGGACTGTGTTGCAGTGATGAGTCTGCTAGTGAACTCCTCGGAGTGATAAAACCTGAAACAGAGGTGTGCTAAATACCTGAAGCAAGAGGACTATGCAGTACCTTTCTGCCTGTTTCCATGTGTCAGAAACGGGTTCCTTGCAGATTATGCTGTCCTCTGGAACCCTGACTCTTCTTCCTTTAAGGTCCTTTAACCAGAAGAAGTGAAGAAATTTGTTTTTATTAATGAACAGAATTTGTTTTTATTAATGAATAGAACAACTGAAGAAAAATAATCATTTTGGCAGGAAATCCCTTTGAAATAGAGGTCAGCCAGTCTAAACAAGAATTCCTCTTAAAATGTTAGTTGAGTTCCTCTTACACATGATTTACTTATGAGAAATATTTCCAGGAAAAAAAGCCTGACAGACTAAACTGTCCTGCAGGATATCCTAGCAGGGTGCTGAAGGTGTATAGCTATGCAGTGATCATCTGTTCCTGTAGTCTGTGGCACTGTCCACTTTCTTTCCTTCCCATATGGCATTTCCAGAAGCATTTCACAGCTGGATGTTCAGGTGACTCTCTGTGTGCGCATTCCACTGTTGTTACAACAGTGAAAAGACTTCCTGGCCAAGGATTGCCTACATTGTGAACAGGCATCGGCTGACTCCTTTGGCTTTGTACCTGCAAGATAAAGTCTAGAGATTGACAGCTCGGCTTCAGTTTCTCCCAGCTGTCCATAGCTCAGGGTGGATTTTTGTACTCTTAGATTTTGGACTGCCAAAAACCTTCTATTTGTAATTTTATAGTTCTTGGCACTTTTTGTGTGTGTGTTAATTTATAGCTTTCATAATTATTTCTGTTATCTATTGGCCATTTCTTTAGGGGAGTGGGGGAAATCTTACCTTAGACCAGAACAGGTTGTTTGGAGTCTGTTTTTTACGATACAGTCTTGCCAGGTACTTGTGAATGTCTTGAAGTTTAAGTCCTGAAGAAATAGTCAATTTTACTTGACCTTCAAGGATATGGATTCCAAAACCCTTAGTTTTTCACATTTGTTGAGTTGTACTAGCATGTGCGTAATAGCCTGCAATACACCCACACTTCCTCCAGGATGGGCAAGAAAGACCTTTTAGATCTGATGAGTGGACTGTCAAGGACAGACTGCCTACACACAGTTAGTCAAGAAGGAAATGTCCCATGCTGCTCATTCAGCAAGAGTTCCTGGTGCTTTACTAATTTTGCGTGCACTGGTGTACAAACAGCGTGGTACCAAAAGGACGTGGCATTGCAGAGTGTCTTGTCTGAAGCAGAGGACCTTGCTCTGTCACTGTCGAAGTACAGTATGTTAGCCTCTTTGGAGTCCTTACTAGTACTGTCTGCTTTGTTTGCGTCAACCTGTTCACAGATCGATGTGGTGTTAAACATTTTTAAATACTGCTGACCCCCCATTGGCACTAGTGAGGTTCACAACCGTAGCAGAAATCCTAATTTTACTGTTACCACTTGAGTGAGATTTCATCAGTACTTGGTCATCCTACCTGTAGACCTGTCTCCTTGTTTGTTCTGTTCAAAGCACCAAATTTAGAGCAAAACTTGCGTCTACGCGATTTCAACATTTATTTTTCTTTCTTTATCAATTGAGCTTTGTTAAGGCAAGATGTTTTTAAAATCAGTCAGTTCTGTGAAACAATAAACTGTTCTTTGTCCGTATGAAATCTTAATTTCCAATGTGGGCAAGATAAACAAGCCTTGGTTTGTTTTGACAGAGATTAATAAGCTGTTATTGCAAACTGGATGTTTGCGTGTTCTGACAGTCCTGATTTGTAGATTCACTTCTCTCACTCATTCATATGGGTTTTTTCCTGACCATGAATGAACAGCACAGAATGTTCTGAAGTGTTCAAGTAATAGAAATAGCCCTGATCACTTTATATGGGTCAAAAATTTACTTCTGTGGTTATTTCTTTTTTATCATGTACAAAATAAGGGGCTTTTATTCTCTTTCCTCTACAGGAATGATATTTTTGTGTTCCTGTTAAGCACAAGAGCTGGAGGCTTGGGCATTAACCTTACAGCTGCAGATACGGTAGGTGAAGTTTGGTACAGTAATACAGAATTAAAAAAATCAGCTTACTGGTGTTTAGTTTTCAGTATACATACTTCTTTGCTTTTGCTGCCTCATAGGCCTCCAACCACCGTTTTTCCCACGCTGCTCATCTCCTGCCTCCCAGCTTCACAAGTTATGTAGGAAAATTGGTCTTTCTTCATGAAAGTTGGCACTGTCTTAGCCATGCTGATCAATATTTTTAGTACTGCCATTCACATCATGAAATTGCATAACCTTGTTTACTTTGCTTTTATTTACAATACAGTGTTATCTTGATGATAAAGTTGTAGAATATTGGACACGGTACACAGTTTTTGGTTGCAGCTGGAAGTACTTTCCTTCTCCCCCCATTCTTTAGTACCACTGTCTAGAAGGGAGTTGGGTGATTGAAGGGGTCTGCAGATGCAAATAACACTTTCATACAGTGAATGCTGTTTCATGTACGACTGTTTGCTCTTGTGCAAAAGAGTCAGTAGAACAGCTATCGGTTACCCTTTTTTCTGTCCACAGAAGAATGAAGCAATGCCTCTAAAAGTACAAAGTCATTTGTAGTTGGATGTGAGCTAGTCAGGAAGGATAAATTGCTTCCCCCTCTACTCGCCCAAGGTGTAAAAGCATACTGATTTAGGTGAATTACAAGGATTTGCACTCTGGAGCAGCTGCCGCTAGTCACTAGGGAAGGAATACTGACCTACATGAACCATTAATCTCTTCAGTAACAGCTATTCTTGTGCTTCTAGAAACCCAGTACCTTGCGTGCGTGCAGATTTGACCTCAAGACAGACTGTAATCCTTAGCCACACAAAACCCAAAGATCTCTGAATCAAAAATAATACATAATTATTTTTTAAATGCCCCGTCATATCTTCCTGTAACTTAAAAGAAATTGGGAGCAAGCAACTATCTGTAGGATTTTCAGACTGAAAAGTTCTCTCGATTGAAGTTGCTTCAACAGAGGAAATAAACAGATGGAAGGACAGGCATGTTCCTGCAGGCTCCTTGCACAAGCATTTTTGACTTCTGTGTTTTTGTAACTTTCTGAATACTTTACTTTGCTATCTAAGATTTTTTTCAGGTGTGGTTTTTTTTTTTTTTGTATGCTTACTGTGCATAAAGTACGGTTGGAAAGGTATGCAATATGAATGTGATGTGGCATTTCAGTTTTTTGTAGTAAAACTACTAGAAGTGTTCGACTAGACTTTACCCAGGTTTGAAAGAAAAAAAAATTGGAGTATTACTTTTTATGTGAAATTCTAATTTGATGGGCTTTTTCTTCTGAAGGTAAGTAACACTAAAATGGGTTCATGATGTGGTTACCCTATAATGAATTACATGAGTGATTTAATGTGGTGACAAACTTAGGAATTTTGTGCCTCCAAAGGAGATTTGTTAAAGAAGATATTCAAGACATTCTGTGGAAGTTGAAACATTCACAGTGTCCATTAGTTTGAATTAATGTGGATGCACTGGAAAAGACTTCGTAGGACTGGGCAAAGCTAGGTTAACACAGCGTGCAGTGGGGCGATAATTCTGTGGGGTATATAGCTAGCAGAACTTTTATTTTTATCAGTATATTGGATTTTTGTTCGTTTAATCACCAGGTGCTCTAAATGTATGGTTTTATTTAATCCTTTCTGTTCTGGTGTTCTTTTGCAGGTAATTTTCTATGACAGTGATTGGAACCCAACAGTAGACCAGCAAGCCATGGACCGGGCACACAGGCTGGGTCAAACAAAACAAGTCACTGTGTACCGGTTGATATGTAAAGGCACCATTGAGGAGCGCATCTTACAAAGGGCTAAGGAAAAGAGTGAGGTAGGAACAAAGAAATAATCTGGAACAAGAAATTACAGAAACAGTATCAGGAAAAACGTATCAAAATGAGTAAAGAAACAGAAAAAATATCTGCAGGGAGACAGAAGAGAAGCCAAAAGGGAATGTCTTTGTTCAAATAAACAAATCTGCGTCCCTAACACAGCAGCATTACAGCTGCATTATATGAACTCGGAAGAAACTAATTATTTACACTATGACTTCATGAGAACTATTTCTTACGATGCAATGAAACTACTCAGGCTTCTTTAAGACTAGAGCTTCTTTAAGCTCTTAGGGCTACAGATTTCTCTCATGTTATACTGTTATACCACAGCTGATTTTTTTTTTCAAGAAATCTGGAAGATAATAAAGTGAAAATTATTTGAGGTGTGAGGGTTGCCAGAAGAGCTCAGTGTCTTGCAGCATCAAGCAGTAAGTGTATTAGAAACTTTAAACCTCATGACACTTTATTGGCAAGAAAAAATGAAGCGGATTCGCTTTCTTTGGTAGCAGTAGATATACTATATACAACATTCAGATGTTTTGTGTACTTGGGGTTTCTTTTGTCTGAATTAGATGCTGATCATGGTGCTGCAGCAACTGAAGCATCTCCAGCTGCATGCATTCACGTTGAAACTTGTTGAAACTTAGCCATTTTCTCTAGGATACTGCACTAGAGTCACCCAATACCAACCTGAATATAAAGTGTGTCTTTTTGCTGGTGATCCAAATCATCAAAATTGGCTTATGCTAAAGCTTGTTCTCTTGCTAAGTTACAACTCTTCTTGGTGTTTTTTTTTAAATATAGTGCCATTAATAGAAGTTGAGTGAATTGCTTAAACTGAGACACTGACTCAGTATGGAGATTTAGTTTCCAGCCAAGGAGACTAAAAATGTTGTACCCTGTAAAAATGTGATCTGCATGATCCTCTGCGCAGATGACTTGAAAATTTGGACTGGTAATTTATACCTAGCAGGAGTATATTTTTCTTTTTGTTCAGCAGTATACTGTTATCATTTGTTAATACTATTAATACTATTGTTAATCATTTGTTGTTTATTACATAGTGCTTGAGAAGAAGTGCAGCTTTGCACAAGGGATGGCAATTTTCTGCTTTCTAGCTCAGTTGCTTATATTTTATACTCTTAATCATACTCTTAATAAATCTTCCCTGTAATTTTGCTACTGACTTTGGTATGATAGAGAAGTTGAGTCAATTCTGATTTACACAGATGCACTGGCATCTTTTTTGGCTGGCTTTCAGTGAAGGGTTGTGAGAATGGTTCGAGGCTGCTTCGAATAATTTTTCCCTTTTGTTTTCTCTCTTGTTTTTTTCCTTCTAGATCCAACGAATGGTGATTTCAGGTGGCAATTTCAAACCTGACACCTTGAAGCCAAAAGAGGTGGTCAGCCTTCTGCTGGATGATGAGGAACTAGAAAAGAAATGTATGTGCAGTTTGTGTAGCAGCATCTTCCCCGTCTTCCACTTCATTAGCTTATGAAATCTGTGTTTTTATCTCTACAAACACATGTATTGCTGATAACAACTTCTGTTTCCTGGCTCTCTTTGTCTTGCCAACTCTTGTTAGTACAAGCTGATTTCATATCACTGCTGAGCTGAAAGATGAAGGTGCACAAGAGAGACGTGATCAAGCTTTTATTGGCACTCCTTCAGGATCAATACATTGTTCCTGAATGACAGAGCTTTGACAAGAATTATGTAGGTCATGACAAGAAAAGTATTAGTAAAAATGCTGTATTTCATCATACTTTTGAAGCTGTATTAAAGGTACATGCTGTTATGTTCTTGAAAGAAGAACTTCACTGGAAGACTTTTTAGTAATTTGGATACAAATAGTTTTAATACAGTAGTGTTTTCAGTGTGTTTTAGTTTTAATACAGCTGACTTTTCTGCACAGTTCTGTCAGAACTAGAAGTTCTTTCAAGAAGATTCACAAAAGGATATGAAATGTCTTTCCAGTGGTGACGACTTTGTATTTCTTTTCTGACAGTGCGTCAGCGTCAAGAAGAGAAGCGACAGCAAGAAGAAACGAATCGTGTGAAGGAACGTAAACGTAAAAGGGAAAAATATGCTGAAAAGGTACTTTGATGCAAAGGGGTTGATGGTGTCAGTGACAGAGCCAGAAGAGCTTCAGGCTCAGTGTTGTGTGGTGTGGAAATGTTTTCTGCAAAGGCAGTCTAATGAGTAAAGCCTTTTTCCCTTCACCATTGAACAGCAGTCTGTGGCACTTCCTTACACAGAAGAGGGATATTACAAAATATATTATGCATAGTTAGCTGTATTTTAATATCATTAGCAACTTGAAAAATAAGGAAGTACTGCGCACCCAAACAACACTGTCAATCACCAGTAGTCTACAGACAACCATTTGAGGACTCATGCTTGAATAAATGATCAACTGATCATTCTGTGGCGTATAAAATGCTGACTTAATCAAGATTTTGTTCTGTAAGGACAAAAGGGAATGTAAATGAAACACCAAACACAAATAAAACCTGTATAGCTATGTGGCTTCCATGGAACAAGGGAAGATCAGTTTGTTTAAAAAAGATCATTAAAACTAGTGTATGAAAATTGTGAATTTTGGAGGCAGGGAGGCTTTGCATTAATTGTTGGAATTTTGTGTATGTTAAAGCATGTCAAGCTCATTCCAAAAGGTAATGGAAATCAAAGTAATTCTGTAACAGTAATTCTCCATCATTCCAGCTACCTTAGGAAGGAAAAAAAAAACAAAACACCCTACTTAAATCTAAAGGAGGAACCTTTAAGGGATCTGTTACTGTGTCCTTCAGAAACTTGTTTTGGGAAATTCTGGACCTGGCATTCTGGAGTTACAATGCTGCATTAGATGTTGAGATTTTGGGTTGCTTATTCCCTTTCTTATGTTTTATCATCTTTTTCATTCCTGGTATTGTTTTATTTATTTCAGAAGAAGAAGGAGGATGAATTGGATGGGAAGAGAAAGAAAGAGAGCATGAACCTTGTGATCCCATTTGTTCCCTCGGCTGATAACTCCAACCTGTCTGCTGATGGGGATGACTCCTTCATTAGTGTAGACTCTGCCATGCCCAGCCCTTTCAGTGAGGTAAGCCTCACTGCTGCTTGAAACTATATACTGTTTCTGTTGTGGCCTTACATCCTGTAGGATTCTTGCTTTCTGTTATTTTAGCTAGTGTAGAACTTCGAGTATGTGGGGAAGTGAAATGTCTTAAAGGTGAACCATGGAAATTTGTTGAAAACGTAACAGCAGCTAAGAAGCTGCCTTACAGCTCCTCATGTTATTTGACATTCTGTTATTCCCCTCTGCGTTTGCTCTCTGCCTCCCCTTTCTTACAGCAGGCTCGTACCCTCACTGTCCTCCTTTTCAGCCCCAGAAATTTTTCCATTCCTGCCTGCAGTCCCACTTAATTTCTTCTCCCTTTTTCCTGCCTTTGTTAGTGTGGTTTTTCTCTGCAATTTAATAGTAAGTTCTCAGTGGCACACACCTTATTTTCTTTCGTCCTTTTGTAAAGAATTGCAGACCAGTTTTGGCGGCAAGTATGTTCTGTTCTACAGATTTCTACGTTGCATTGTTTCCATATTGGCAAAGATTTGTATTAACAGTAGTAGTATGTTAAGAATCATATTGTTTCCTCTCTTGCAGTTGAAGATGCACAGTTGAACAGCAGTTTTCTTAAATTTCTGCTGAGCCCAGTAGTCTCCTACTTCTTAACATCTATTTTCATGAATTGAAATTCAGTAGCTTCTAGTCTTTACTGCTGCTCAGCATGTAAATAGAGGGTGTGGTGTGATTAGGCAGATTATGTATCATGCTGCTAGTCTCACACAGAGAAAATGAGAGAGCACAGAACAAGTACCAATTAATTACTTGTGATTGGATGTCTCTTAAGGATCTTATTATGTTTGTACCCTTCCCTTTCCTAACCTGAGAAGCTAACGGCTTTGTTCTGTGTCATGTTTAGATATCCATCAGCAGTGAATTACATATGGGCTCTATCCCTCCCGATGAGAGCAGTAGTGATATGCTTGTGATTGTGGATGATCCAGCTTCTTCAGCACCTCAGTCAAGGGCAACAAACTCTCCTGCTTCCATTACTGGCTCAGTTTCAGATACCATGAATGGTCAGTACTTTTTCCTTGACTTAGTACTAACGTTTATTGAACATTGACTTTATATGGCTAGGTTATACATTTTCTGCGTTTTAGCCAGAGTATATGAATGGTTGGCAAGATTTGGGGGAAAAAATGCCTTTTCATTGAGAAATTGCTTCGGATTTGATAGCAAATCTGTTTATAGTCTCTCATTCACCACACTTTTCCTCTTTTCTGTGTTAGTTGCTCTTAAAAGTTTTGTGCTTTGTTTTTGTGTTGTAGAGGGCTCTCCTTCCATTATGTGCATACTCCCAAATTATAGACAACCACAGAACTATTAATCTCTAAGCTTTCCCTTGAATTTGCTGTTGGGCTTATAATCAGTTCTGTATTTCCAAAGGGTGATTGGAGCCGCTGTATGGAGCGGCCATATTAAATAATGGCAAATGTTTTTAACTACCATAGTTTTCTGCACTGAAATAAGTAGAGCCATAGTTCTTGACGAGTTTCTTTAGAGGTTGCAAATGGAAGAAACTTCACATCTATCTTCAAATAAGAAAATGCTTCATCCTGCAGTCGAAGCCAGAATCCTCCACCTATTTGTGGATTGGATTCATAGTAGTAATAAGTAGTTGGAGTTAATAAGATCTGAGTGAAGTTGATAAGAAGAGTGAAGTTTTGTATACGTAATTTCTTTTCATGGGATCACTGCTTGCTAACAGTGTTAATGTAGATGAACAGTGTCAGTTAACAGGAACAATATTAATGTAAATGGTAGGTAGTTATGGTGCTGTATTAATTTGTGAGTCATCAGTAATACTGTAGCAGTTATTGCTTTAACATTCTTTTTTTGTTCAGGTGTTTCAATGCAAGACACACCTCTCGCTGGGAGAGGTCAGTCAAGTCGAAGTCGGGGTCGTCCCAAAGGTTCAGGCAGTGGATCAAAAGGCGGCACTGGGAAAGGCAGAAGCCGGAAATCAATAGCAGGAAGCGCAGCTGCAATGGCAGGTGCCAAAGCAGGGGCAGCGGCAGCCTCTGCAGCAGCATACGCAGCGTACGGGTACAACGTCTCGAAAGGTACGTGGGGAAGGGGAGGCAGCAGACTGCGCAGAGCAGAACCAGCCACATGAGTCTGGGTGGTGATTCTTTACAGCCTGTCAAAAAATAGGTTAAGTATTGTTGGTATTGCTTGTCCGTTACATTCTGAGATCCAGGCAATACACAGTGTGACATGGTGATGGTGTGAGAGGATAGCCAGTTCCACTGCAGATGACCGTGAGAGGCTAGCCCTGCAGAAGTTTCGTATGCCCTTCGAATTACCTCATACCAAATACTTTTCCTCTTTCTTGTTTTTTACTTTGGTGTCCAGATAAATTGAATATTGTTTATCCCATGTTCATGGCTGTGGCTTTCCTGTATTGCCGTCATGTTTAAGTTACAGCATCAGGTTCTGAAATCTGCTAAACTGATGGTGATGGAGCTTCAGCTTTACACCAACTGAAGGTGGCCCAGGGTATAACTAGCAAGATGATTTGTATCTTAAGGACATCTCTCTTAATTAAACTCTGATAAATCATGAATACAGGGTGGTCTTGAGACTGATTGTTGGTATATTGTTTGTTGTTGAAGAGCCACAAGTGGAATAATATGCTTACATGGCATTTGATCCTTTTTTTCTGTTGCTAGGCGTGTCTGCAAGTAGCCCTCTGCAAACTGCAATTATTCGGCCTTCTGGACTTGCAGATTTTGGACCTTCAAGCGCCTCTTCTCCCTTGAGCTCCCCTTTGAGCAAAGGAAACAGTGTTTGTGGGACCCCCAAAAGCTTAAACCTGACCAGCAGTCTCATATCAGAAGCTCCAATTCGGAAGCAAAGCAAAGGTGCCCACACCTCAGGTAGTCGGTAGTAATCTTGAACCCCCAAAGCTTGTCTGGACTGCGTTGGCTTTTAGAGCAGACCACCCTGCCAGCTGAAGGCATGCAAACGAATGCCTTGTTGCTGTCCAGCGCGTGTCTGAAAAGAAAATCAAAGCACAATGGGAGTGGGTGGTTTATGTGAGCACTTTGATTATGTGTATTCCAAAAAACTATGTTTGCAGACACTGCGAGAAGGGGGAGGGAAGGACTCTGGGGTAGCTGGGAGAGTGTCAGCCTGTCTTTTATTGACACATCTGACAAAGATTCCCAAGAAAGCATCCAGCTGCTCCATGCAATATCCTGCAGCTCTGTGTGCTTGAAGTCACACCAACGTACTTGCTCTCTTCTAGCCTGAGGTGGAACCCAGCGTTAGTTTTATCCTTTGAAACCATTATCTGAACCTCCTGTCAAGTCACAAGACATTTTCGTACTGGCAGCTGGTCAGTGTACACGCGGGGGTAGTTGGGGGCTAAGCTGAAGATGTTGTGTGATCAAAACAAATCTTGGATTCTTCTAGCATGGACCTCTGGGCTCTCTAAAAGTTTGAAAGGCAAAGGAAGGTGTCTCAGGTGATTTCAAGGGAATGGACTCTTTCCAGCACCATCTGTCAGGAGCAGGTTCAGAGCCGCAGAATACAGAGAGCGCTGGCAGGCCTGTTTAGAGCAGCAGCACTGCCTCTGCTTCACGCAGTGGTAGAAGCCCCAAGCCAGTGATTTTGTTTGCATTTCAGAGTTCTCATCAGCATGAACACTCAGTGTGTTCAGAATGATTCCACTTACTCTTGAGGTGTGCAGAATTCTTGAAAGCTTAGAAACAAAATAAGGCTCTATTTGTACAAATCTCAAGAAGAGGGAAAGCTGAAGTGCCGAGGAGGAGTTTGCTGCTGCTCCTCTCACAATACCACCGTGAGTGTGGTTCTGCAGCTTGCAGAGGGGAGCAACAAAAACCAGTCCTGAGAGAAAGAGAACTGTGCCATTCTCCCTTCCAGCCAAATCCTGGGGAAAAAATTGTCTCCTATCCCGGCCATCCATTGACTGTTCTTCCAGTGTGTTTTCCCTTCATCTTTGTGATCATCACACATACGAGCTTGGTTGAGTTCACTGCAGTGTGCAGGTACCAGTAGCCATGTCCCATAATGCTGACAGAAGGCAGTGCTGCCAGTGCCCATCTGTGTTCTCGTTCTCTGGTTGCTCCTTCCCCGTTCTCAATGCACACATACACACACCCCTCCCCCGTAGCCCCTTGCTTTGCTGTAAGCATCGTCTGCATTGCACTGAGATTTAGGTGTGGGGCAGTTTTTCTGTCTGACACATGGAATTAAAAGGCTGTTCTGCCGGGGCACTTTCATCCCTTGAGAGAGAAGCAAGTTGAGTTGCAGGTCTGGGCTGTGACAGCAGAAGATGACTTTTTTTATTATTATTATAATTTTTTTCCAACCCCAAATCCTTTGCCTGGCGTCCTACAGTGTGGAGCGAGTGCTTCCTGTTGGCTCTGCCTCTAATTTGCACACCTGAAAATAGCAGAACTGAGCTTAGTTAGATTGATTTTTAAACAGATTTGCAGGGGATAATTGAGGGGGAGGTGGCGTTTAATTAACTCATGAGGACTTCCCCCTTCCCCTCCTATTCACATGTATATATGATATTTAGAGGGAATCAGACAAATGCCAAGCCTTTTTTTCTCTTTGAATGTGCTGTCTATTTTTATAACTGAACTTGTACATATGTATAAAGAGAGACACATCTTTCTTTTACTAACTGGAGAAGAAAATCTTAAATAAAATGGAGTGAGATAATTTTATCTAAATCAGTGTCTTTGTGTTTTTAATGCATGGAGTTGTATGAATGAGAGGATTAGGGAAGAGAGCAAAGAGGGTGCACTTCTGGAAATTCATCTAGAGACATATGCTGCTCAAGGTACTGCTCTAGAGTGTCTGCACTCCTCCGAGTATCACGTTTGTAACCTTTTTCCAGTTACAACTGCACACTTACCACATGTCTGTATTCGCTAATTATCTCGTAATCTGTTTTGCAGTAGGTATGCAGCAGATCACGAGAAAACAGAAGCAAGTGTAATATGCATAATTACATAGTACCTGAACTATGATGGTTGAATTCAATACAGTTGATCGTTTTGGGACATCATTGCCTACAGTTTTTTCTTTTCTTCCTTTTTTTTTCTTTCAGTGGGAGTTGAAAGGACTTTTTTGTGTGCAGTCTTGATTTTCAAACTGCTAGACAGTTGCATCAATTTTTAATCCAAAGTGGAGAGAAAATAATTTGTAACTTGAAAAGATTGCAAAAATGTAATATGTACTATTGCGTGCTATACTTTTGGAAGATTAAATTATTGCTATTTTAAAGTGATAACAATATGTTTAAAGTCATTTAATCTTCAAAAGAATTACCAAATGACATCACAGTTCGTGTCGAAAACAGTGGTAGCCTATCTTCTTGCGAAACTTGCATCAGGCTAACAAGTTCAGGAAGATCTAATGTGGCAGTGAAGTAAATCAACTGCTAGGTGGTATCCATTTCAATTGCTGTAAAAAGTTAAACAGATGTGTTCTTTGTATTATGCATCATAGAAGAAGTGAGATTCTGTGATATTAGTGAAGGAATTAGGAATAATTCATGTGACTGCTGTTCTATTCTAATTTCTTGATTTGGGTAAGGAAGCAGTGCTGGAAAGACAAAGACTGGAAATTCTTTTAAGGAGTTGGACATAGTTTTGTGATCGACACTGTGGGGAATGCTTCTGTTGAAGTGAGTAAAATGGACACACGCACTGAAGCTTTGAAGTTTCAGTCTGAGCATCTCTGAGCATTGTGACTGTGTTGTCCACTTGTCTTATGGACTAATGGCAGAGAGAGTCACTTTCCTTTGAGGGATCAAGGTATTTGCTGGTGTCAGAAACAGATAACTAGATGAACTGGGTTTGTGCTTTAAGCTGGAATGGTGAAATAGATGTCAGTATGTTTTGGGGGATGTTTGGAATTCTGTGTATTCCTCATGTATTTGATTATAGCATTTTACTCACCAGTTACTACAAAACTGTTAAATACAGTTCACTGGTTAATACTACTGTTGAAGACATTTAAAGGTGATAATTTTCTTAAGTCATCTAAGAAGTCAGGACTAAAAGGTGCTGCCGTGTCCCACCCTGACACGCATTTTCGTAGTTCAGCCTGGCAAGGGGTCTCTAGTTCAGAAGGGTCCTCAGAACACCCATTCTTCCCACTGCCATGTATGGTCAACAGAGTCTTACCATGCACTGCCAAAATTAAGTCTTAAAGACCAAGAACAGCAACTGCAGTATTCTTTTGGAAGAGAGAAAGAGTGACTAAAACCATCACCTTCTCTCAAAAAAGATTGCAGGGTAGTTGAAACAGGAGAAAGGGATTTGCTTCTGACCTCTAATGCTGAATATAACCCTTAAGCACGTGGACAGGACGTAACCAGCCAGGCCACTGATAAAATGCGACATTCTGAGCCCCAGTGCAGTTTTCTCTGTCTTCTCTCTGGATGTGGGCAATCATCAGCACCCTAGAGGATGGCCAAACCAAGCAAAAAAACGGGAAAAAAAACTGAGCCAAATGATGCATCAAAGAAGCGAGAGAAAAACTGCTCCTTGCTCACCACAGACAGGTTGTGAAAGCCAACATGTAGGATTATTATGTTATATAAATACAGTGCTCCAGTATCCTCTCAGCTCCTCTTCAGAATGATGTGTATCAGATAGACGTGGACTTGCCATCGCACCATCCTCAGAAATTCTTCTGTTCAGCTATACAGTCACTGCGCGGTCCCTTCCACACAAACTCTTACCTTCTTAAAAGTGGTTTCATTCCTTGGCTTCATGGTGTCTTCAGAATTCTTCTAACTTCCTTTTTTAATTATCTTGTGATCAATTGGAGTCCATCTAAATCAAGAGGAGATTAATTAGTCTGCAAGCCATTTTCTCTTTCTGTTGTGGGTCAAGTCTGTTGTCCTCCTTATTTAGTCACCTACTAGATCTCCTCTTCCTATTCTGCAAAGAGATAAACAGGTTACTGCAGGAGGGTTTTCGCCTAGAACTGCTTAAATTCCCAACTTCAGAATGTTAATGCTGCCCTGTCCAAACGTAGTGTTATTTCTGTGCCTTCTCCCATTTCTGTTGCATGCTTTCCCCGCCACAGTGGATCTGCTCTTTGCTATCTCATACTCTGTTTGTGGAAAGCTGCCTGGCTGCCTTGGGCTATATTTTGCTTTATTCCCATTTTCCCAAAGCATTTCCTTTAGCAGCATTTCCCAGTGGGGGAGGCACATAGAGCTCGATGGGAAGAGCTCTGTGCAGAAGGAACGGGCATCTCTGCACTATTCTGATCGTATCTCAGGAACAGTGGAGTTTCAGTTGGGAGGAGGAAGAGCACAGCTGATAAAATCACTTGGGGGCAGGATGTGGATCAGTGTAATCTGGGAAATGCTGCCCTGTGACTGCTGCGCTGCCAGTCCTGATCTCCTGCTCTCTGTTGAGCGAGCTGGCCTGCTGCTGCTCCCAGATGTACTGGCAGGCTCCACAGCTTCTCACTTCTGCCTCCATCTTTACTTTTTGTCGACTACTCAGTCTGAAACGCACATTCTAACTCTGAGGGAGCCTTACAGGCATGTCTGGTGCTCCCTTTCCCGCTCAGGAAGGGATGGTGATGTGCTCCATGCTGTCCTTTGGAAATTTCTGCTTGAGTGGCCAGAAGAAAACAATTTGTAGCTCCCTACCCAAAGGGATGCTGCTTGCATGTGAAGTATAACTGAGACGTAAATGCTGAAATAAGGCAATTGCATCTTACACTCCCTAGGCATAAGCACTCACTGAGTTCGAAGGAGTTTTCATGATTTGCAGCCTGCACTAGGTGCGTAGCGGTGAATGAGAGAAGGGAAGGGGCAATTCATCCTTTCTCTCAGGAGTGTCGTTGTTAGGATGATACAGATGGCCCAGCTCTCAGATTCAGCTAGCAGGTCTGTATTGTAAACAAGTCTTCATTGTAGCACTCAGATTAGCATTTCTTCCCCTGAAAAGCCTGCAACAAATGCCTTCTGAAATGGAGAAACGCATCTGAAGATGAGTTGGATTTCTTATAGGTTCACCCTCCTCTTAGCTCCTGTGTGTTCCCTCAGGAAAGTGAAGTTACTCCAAAGCTAATGGGCCTTTTGGGCATTTTGCACCAAACTCTATTTACATAATGTTCTTCTAGGAGCGCATGAGGGGATTTGTTTGCATCCCAGGCATGAGGAAGTGTTTCATTGCTCAGGTATGAAATGATGACTCCTCCTTCCCTTAGCCAATGAGCATCACTGATAGAATGAGGTAGGGGAGGCAGACATTGCAGCATCACTTTCATGCCTTCTGGAGTTTCCCCGGGGACTGTCTCTTCCTTCTTCGACAGTATCACCGGTTGTGTGAACTCCGCCGTACTTGTCAGGAGCCAAGTGTGATGTGAGCTTCCAAGCATCCAGAGATTAAAGTGACCCATGTCGTCTCCGGGACACTTGTTTGCAAGCACCTGGTTTTTTCCTCCCCTCTCCTTAGCCTGACCTGACTCTTCTCAAGACCCGTGTGTTGTCCTCGGGGCTTTTGGCTGGCAGGAGAATTGTTTCTGTTAAAAGGTGTCAGGTTTTAAACAAATTACTTGCGTAGCCTTGCATCTCAGCGTTGTGAGAACTGTGAATTAAGATAAAGCTAAGCATATGTGTAGTTTGTGGGCACTGTTACCCTGAATAAACCTTCACCAACTTCTTCAAAACCAAGAAAAACTGTTATTGTTGCTCAGAGATTAGAACCGATTTAGACATTTACTACTGGTTTGAACTGTCACACAAAGCTGATGTGTAGGATTGGAATATGTGTTAAATTTATTCAAATTTTCTTATTCAAAGCAAAAAATTAGTGGCTTTTTTCTCAAGACATGTTTAACAAATGCTATCCTACTAGGAGGAGCTATTTCTGTTTATCTCACCTCTCATCTACTGCTGTAGTCCCTCTGATGTATCCCTCCATCTTAACTTCCCACCTGGGCCCTTCTCTGGGAATCACAGGCGGGAGCCCTCTCTCTGTGCCATGAGAAGGTGTCTGTTTTGAAGGTGTCTGTCTTTCAGGTTTGTTTTAATTCTGGTGTTGCAGTTTTCCCCTGATGTCATGGTAGAGTTTGTATTCAGGCTAGTGAGTGCATTTTGGAATTTTACATCTACTGTGTGGACAAGCGGTTTTATGACGCTTACTATGCAACGGTGGGCTCTTCACGGAAAAAGAACATTTGCGTTAAGGGTTAACTGGGGAAAAACTATTCTCTAATTCACATCATTCTTTGATTCAAGTAACTTTTCTCTATAGACAAGCCTAAACTTGTATCAAAGTAGCACTAAAACCCGTCTAATTTCCTCACAGAAGCGTGGACGCATTGGTCCATAACAACCTGATGCCTTCGAAGCGGTCACCTCGGGTAGCCCTTATCCACCCCGCGGGCAGTCTTACACGGCAGTGCACAGAGCGCTTCTCTGTATTTCGCTCGGCCTACAGAAGACTGCTGAGGTGTTTTAAGGGTAGAAGAGTCAGCAAATTTCACACTTAGTTGGCTGAATGTTGCTTTCTATTATTTTTTTTAAACTACATTAAGCTTTTGGCACATGACTGCAACTAGCTACCTGCTGATCAGCGGAGCGTGCTGCTGCCTAGTAAATGCAATGGTACGTGGCCAGACACACCTTGAACACCTCTTTGTTGCCTGTGACGAAGCTCCAGCGTTTTCCTTTGCAAGCAGAAGCAGCAGAAGGGATGTTCAGACTGCATGAACTTTTAGAGATTCTTGAAAACTAACATCCAAACCCCCCTTTTTTTTCCGTCACTCCATGCGTCTGGCGGGTGTGGATGAGGGCTCTTCTGCATCTCGTTTCTTCTTGTTGCTCCTGCTCCTTCCATAGAGTTCACGTGAACGCTTGTGTGAACAACTTCTCCATTCCCACAGAGCTCTCTTTTCTTGACATTTAACCCGGATTTTTCTTTGATTTAATCTCATATGCAGCCATAGTACTATGGTATTTCTTTGAAATGCATCTTGAAATACCTCTAAGGTGCATAATGGTAGATTTCAATCTCTGGATTTCAAGTGCTCCTGAAACAGTAATTCAGCTTCGTGATTTCTGTTTGTCCAGGGGACTGCAGTCTTTAACCTTTCTCTGTCATGTTTAGAGTTCGGAAGAAGTCACTGTAAGTAACTTGTAGTCATAATTTTACTGTGATATGTTCAATCTGGTTAGCATAAAAAAAATATTGCTGCCTAGTTTTTTAGTAATTTCCCACTCAGCTCAATTCCTCTTGACTAGTTGAAAACGTACTGACGTTGTGGTGCTGAATCTGTAATGTACAAGTAGGTTTTTAAGCACGCTGTTGATTTGGAACTGGAAGTCATGACGATGTCTTTTACGGGCTGCGATTACCGCAAGTGATTTATGTGTTTCTGAAACACACCACCATGAGCCTTGCAGAAGGAGGCTTGCTTCCCCGGCTTTGACAACTTGCTATTAGCATATGCAATCAGAGGTATATATTGTATAATTAATGTAATTGATTTACACTGTGGTCTGCTGTACTTAGCTATGTGTCACTGTGTCTGTCTGGAATCAAATAACCAAGTGTTAAGAGTGAGAGCTGGTTTGGTAGAATATGCACAGACAGATTAGAGAAGCCCAGCTCTTCCTTCCAGCAATATAATTGATAGCAAATGAGAAAAGTAATGTTGTTTAAATTTTTAATTTAAAACAGATCTCATGTCTGAGATGTTACAGGAATAAACACATGTGAGAAGTTTGGAAGTGCCAGCAGCTGTGAGCCTCAGCCACGAGCTGAAAAAGCTTGAGGGACTGCAACACATTTGAGTGACGTATCTAAAACAAAAGGCCCCCAAGCTATATAAAAATGTTTCTCTGCTGAGCTTAATTTTTAGTTGGCAAATAACTATTATGCAAGCTTAGGTAGATGAAGGTTTAAGAATACAGAGAGCAAATTACTAAACTTGCAACAGCACAGATCCTCATTGGGCAATGGCAGACAGAAGAGCATCCATGAAAATTTCAGATGACTCTCGCGTGTTTGCATCAGGTTCTAGTGCTAATTACGTGAGCACACATTATCTTTCTTCCGACGTGGTACCTCTGAATACCTAACACATGGTTCCGAGTCCTCTGAGAAATGTCATCCCTCAGTGTTTCACATTCTGTGTTCAGAATCACTGTATGCTTTCGAAATCATGTTCTTGATGTCTCAGTTGCCCGCCTGTGTAATGGAAATAAGATCTCTTCACAAAGGTCCTCTGAAGAGGCATTAAAGTTTGCAGAGGTGCTACAGTGATTTGCAAAGGTTGCTGTAGTGCTTTGCCAGAGATGTCAACAAGGGGAACGGTCCCGCTGCATTTGGAGCAAGATGTGCGTAGACAAATAGAGGACTGTACAGGAGAAAAAGGAATTGAACAGCCGCTCATTTTTAGCATCCTTCCATCTAGTGAAATGAGGCAAGAATCCTCTGGAGAAAAAATACTGGGTAGCGATGCTGAATGAGGCTAGTCCTGCAGTCACTTATTATCCTCAGTCCTGAACTCATCTGCCCTCAAATTACAGGATGTATCTCCAAGAATAGATTCAATATATATGTAGTTTAGAGACACAAATGCTGCCAGAATTGACTGTGCTGTGCAGCAGCAAGAGACAGGGTTTCATCTGGCTCCTGCCTAACAGGTCCAGAGATAACTGAGTCTCTGGCAGTCGCTGTCGAAGGGAAGATGAACAGCAGCATCATGGCTGCGGGGAGCTGGGCATTCCTGCTCTTTTCCCTTTCTAAAATTGGGATTGCGTGTTCGCGGAGAGGAATGTCTTGGAGAAAAACACACTCTTACAAAGCAGAACGAAAGAGTGAATGTATGTATAATCTAAAATGAATTTATGTATAATCTAAAAACCTGCTAGCTGTTTGAAATATATTTCCAGTCAATTTTACTTAAACAAATGGGTGCCTCACTGGAAAACAAAAAGCAGTGAGAGATTTCAGCCCGTGGTGCCTGTAGAAGCATCCTGAGGACAAAGCTGCTGACCCCAGCGTCTCCCAGCCCTGTGGCCATCCGGCCGATCACCAGCGTGCCAGCCGCGGTCCTGGGAGGTCCCTTGCGGTGGTGGTTGCAGCAACGCGTGAAGGTGTCGCTGCCCTGGCGCGGGGTGCCTGTGGGGTGAGCGGGAGGAACGTACACACAGCCACGGGCAGCCCCTGCCTTTCCTCGCTGTCCCTGGGGCCCGCGGCAGCGCCAGCTCGCTCCTGCCCTCCCTTGGCATCACACACTCCGTCGGAGCCAATTTGGAGTTTGGCAAGGCTGGTGTGCCGTCTAGACAAGGAGGGGATAAAAGGCTGCTATTTTGTGTTTTAATGTTTTATGTTTTAAATGTTTTCAAATGTCACATGTGCTTTGTGTGGATGGAGTTTAATATCAGCGAGCTGCTGTCGTCCCTGAGGCGGTTTGTTTGTAGATGAGGTTGTAATTGCTGTGAGCAGGCTGGATGCGAGTCTGGAAATGACTTCAGTAGTGTCTGTGCTGTTGGAGTCGCTCGGTCCGCAGCTCTGGTTCACGGCAAAGCAGATCGCAGAGGCCGTAAGCAAGTGAAACCCAGTGCTCAGGTTAGCCTGGGTCGTTCCCCAGCCTCCCGTCGCCTGTGGATGGGGGTGCGGGGGGCAGGTGCGGTGCTGCGCAAACGAGCGTGTCGTGTATGCGCACATGCTAATGAACCCGCAGTCTGCAGCTGGACGTGCGAGCAACGGCTTCGTGCAGAGCGCAGGGTGCCGTGCCCAACGTGCTGGAGGCCGTCTGTGGCTGCTCTCCAGGCTGTGTCCTTGCCCGGCACAGCTGAGCTGCGTGTACCCACCACGCGCCCCGTTGGCCCAGGCGCGCATTCGTCGTGCTTCTGAAGGACAGGCTTGCTAACCAGCAAGGCTCAGTGAAACCTCTCCTCTCCAAAAGTCATCCTCTGACTTATCTTCCCGTGGGTGAAATGCGTACAGATGTCTGGGTGCCGCAACAGCTGATACCTGCTTGCAGGCGAAGCAGCGCTCTGGAGCTCATCCCTGCTCCACGAGCCCGCGGGGCTCCAGCAGTAGGGATAAAAACTTCCCCTTTGCTTTGGTGATAGGACTTGTAAGTGCCAGTAGCTATCAGATGTCGCTGCAGTGGTCAGGCTCAGGCCAGACTGATCCCTGGTGGTTTTAATTGAAGCTTCATGGAAACAAGTCCCGTTAAAACAGTGAGGTGAGGGAGGCAAAAAGCAGCGTAAACAGGAGGACATAAGAGAGAAGTCTTTGTTCTTGTGTCCCTAGAGCAGCTCAGCGTGGTTGGGAACAGTGTGGTGTCCCCAGCTAGGAAAACAGCACCTCTCTGTCTTTGAACTTCCCTGACCTTTTACGTTATTTCAGGCTCATTCTCTGGAGTTCAAGGTACTGGCTGTGCTTCAGGAATTCACAAGCATAAACACTCATCAGTGTGGCTGGCACTACGATGAGATGAAAAGGGAGCTGAGAAAGAATAAAACACATCCAGAAGCCAAACAAAAAGTGTACAGGGTTTGTAAACAAAGCGTGTAGAGTTTCCCCAGAGCTGCCCAGAATGCCCCCTTCCTTCCGCCCTCCCTTCCCTCCCGGCCCCGAAGCTCTTTCAAAGCCGTATGGAGCTTCTCTGGTAACTTTAATACAGCACATAAGTGAGGGAGGTTTTCACTTAAGGCAAGGCAACTAGTTAGTAGGAAATTCCGAAGTCCTCTGAGCAGCTGCTGGTTTTGCTGCAAGTGTAGTTTTTCCATAGCCTGACTGTAAATCTATTTTTTTTGTCCCTTCCTGTTCCTGCCGTGCGCAGGGAACTGTGCTGTGCTGAGCTAGGCTGCATGCCCGCACACATCGCTGCCCACTCACGTGCTGGGACTATTATTTTTTTATGTTGCATTTGTCCTTGAGTTCTGAAAAAACCTTCTTTGTTTTTGGTGCTACTGCAGCTTGGGCCATGTCATGAAAACTGGCAGTGCCAAAGCGAGAAGTCTGACTCGGGGAAAATCTCCCATCCAGATTCTGTTCTTTTCCTCCCTGCGTTTGGAATGAGGTTATAGCGCTGAATGTAATATAACCCAGTTTCAAGTTTCATGAAGGACTTCCAGGCCTAGATTGACTCCCAGGTTTTGGGACATGTTGGCAGTGCTACCATTCTGGCACGGCACCATGCGGAACAGGTTACATGGAGAAGCGTTGATGTGCACAGGTGACCACATCTGCGTGTTTTGTGCTGGGTGCTTTATGCAACGTCAGTCTCGCTTGTCCCGGTGCAGCTGTACACGCAGTAGACCCTCTTTCTTTCCCCTGCTTCCCCATCCAATCTTTCCTGGTAGCAGGAGCAGAAGAGCAGGCTGTTACCAAGCCAGACGTCGTTTCTGGATTCTTCCACTCTGCACACAGTGCAGACGAAGGGCTGTCTGGCCTCTGCTGCCGAGGGGAGCGCTCGCCAGAGCACAGCCTTCGCAGGCTCTGTTGCAGCAGAGCTCCCTCTGCTCCCTCGCTCACACTTGCCAGTCAGCCCACGTGTCGCTGCAGAGGCTGGGGCTGTCCAGAGTGGCGATAAGCATTCTTCAGGATTTTTAATCTTTTGCTCTTCCTCTGCCTGTGAAACATCTGTAGGTAATTAAATCCACATTTCAACCGGTCTCTTGAGCAGCAAGCAGGCACATACGGAACAACACATGCTACGTACAACCTGCTGCAGCTCCTGTAACAGCTGCTAAACCCCGCAGGTGCCGTTCCCTGGGACTTGCACGCCGCCTGCATGCCTCTCCCCGCCACACAGGGCCGAGCCCCAGCGCCCCTCTCGAGGCGGTGGGTACGCAGGCAGAGCTGCACCTGTCCCCTCCGCCGCCTCCTGGGATGAGAGCCTCCAGGGGCTCCTCGAGAGCCTGCAAAGGCTGTGCTGGCCCCGCTTTTGGGACGCTCAAATGTATGTTCTCCTCAAGGAGACCCAACCAAGCCATTGGCTGCTTTTGCACCCAGCTGAGGAATGCTGCTCTACTCCCTACCCCTCTCCCAGGCCACTGTCCTCACCCACCACCTCCCTCCCTCACTAAGCTGCGTGCCCGTATTGCCATCAACCACAAACACGAGTTTGGTCCCACCAGTTTTCTGACCTGGCATCTCAGCTAGAAAAGTACACCAAGCACAGGTGAGTTCATGCTTTGGCGATGCTATATGTTTTCACTAAAGCTGGAATCACCTTGGTGGAGATTCACCTGCATGAAGTCTCCTTGGTTCTCAACACTCCACCCTGAAACTGAGACTATACCATAGCACCTAAGAACTTTTCTTCTGAGATGAGAACTTATTTTCTTCTCTGGAAAAGAGACTTTTCCTTCTGGTTTTGTCTCCTCTGAATCTTTTTAACATTGCGGAGTTTCTTTATCCTTTCTCCTGCGCTATTAAGGACCATGTGCCCTCAGGAGCGCTTTATGCGTATGAAGGCCAGGGCTAGATTAAGTGTTGTCATCTGCTGTATTTAGCTGGCTGTGCTACTGCAGAGCAGCTGGGTAGGTCCTGTCCTAATGTCCTCGAGGAAACGGTGACTCAGGCCCGTGTTCCAGGGCTGCGTGGGAACTGCTGGGCAGGACAATGGAAAACGTTGAAGAAGGGACTGAAATCATTGTGAATTGCGCTGGTTTTAGACTTGGAGAGTAAGTGATTGACAGTGCTTGTAAACACGTTCCTGCTGCAGCCGGTTTCTGATGTGAGGTGACCTGATAGTCATGGGCTTCTCCTGGGGAAGTCAGAGAAGAGGAAACTGCACGTGCGAGGGGAAGCCACAAGACAGGGAAGCATCTCCAGAACCGTCTGGCAGCACTTTGCAGATGTGGGTGGTTGTCTCGCCTTTTGCCGCGGCGAGTGCTCTTCCCCAGGGCAGCCATCAGCCAGGGGCAGAGCTGCCAGGAGCTGGTGCTGCACCCACAGCCAGCTGCTTTGCCTGGGCTGGCATGTCACGACGGGGAGAGGAAGCCTGTAGCAACACATGCGCGGGGTAGGACACTGTCCTTGCGTGTCACTGTTGGCCTGGCACTAAGTGCCTTGGCTGTATGGCTGCCTCCAGGCAGCAATTATCTTCATCACGTTTGGTTTGTCAACGGCAAGCCACCATGGTCCCCCATCTTTGAGTAGCACAACAACCATGAGCTGGGCATATAGCGAATGTTGCTGAGTGCCGCCTCTCCACACTCACGTGGCCAAAGCTCAGATTTGGGATGTTCACCTTTTAAATGCACAAACTGACCAAAATGTGACCAGTTCCCAGACTCACAGGACACAATAAAAGCCTCAGGAGAAATAAGTTACGCGATGCCTCACTGTCTGCCTTAGTGACTTGACGATGCAGCGACAGCAGCAAGCTGCCACACTCACCACTCCTGAAAAAGAAAATGGAGTCCTTTTTTTGTAAGTCCACTGCACAGAACTCATTGGGAAGAAAATGGTAGTTCAGTGGACCAGTGTATCTGTGCTTAAAATACTTTGTTTTTCAAGGGAAGAAGAAACAGCAGCTGAAGGGATATTCCTAGCGCTGATGGCTCACGCCCAAGCACTCACTGCTTGCCTTTCACCAGCGGTGTGAAAGATCACAGGGCCAGCCCCGGATGGACAAAGCCAGGAGCTCCCCCTGGGAGATGGCAACGCAGGTTGCTTGGTGCACATCCACTGTTAATTCCTGGCAGCAGTGCCTTTGTGAATTTGAAAGGTGTGAAGATGCTGCTGTTTATTCTGGGGGTATTTGGTATCTAACCCGTCTCGTACCAGTAAGGGAGCATTCCCCTGCAGGCAAGTTGATTCTTTAACCCTTTGATTTTCCAGCTGGGGGATACAGCCCCCACAGGGAGATGCAGCTGCCCCACTGGAGCGAGAGCCTCCACCGAACAGGGAAAGCATAGTTTTCTTTATAGTCTGTTGTCCCTGAAACATGCACCTGCCTTTAATTAGTGGTAAATTCAGTTGTTTCCATTAGTTTTCACTCCACCACTCAAGTCTCAAGAGAGGTAATACTGGTAGGTACAGTGGTCTGCTAGTGCTGAGGCAGTTGGCAACTAGAGAAAGCGGAAGGGCAGCTGCCCATTGCCCCTGCGCACAGCACACTACACACAAGGCAGAAGAGAAAAACTCATCCCCCTTACTGCTGCCAGCAGACCCCGCTGCAGCAGCAATTTCTTGTCCTTTCACTATTACTTCTTAGAAACAGCGATGCCAAGTTAGACTCGGAACAAAAATCCTTCTACGTGCCAAGGGAGAATTATATTTCTGTGCCTGTCCTGTACAGTCCAGAGGGCTGGCTCATATCAGTTGTCAGTACTAGCACTCCAGAATCAGCGGGAGCTGGAAAGAGTCAGTCACTGAATCCCCTTTCCTCAAAGGGAAAGAGTCAATGGGTGTCTTCGAGTAGATCCAGCAGAGGCAAGCTGCTCAGCAGTAAGGTTTTTTTTTTTTTTGAAGAACACACACACACACACCACAGGAGCTACAGCAGCATGACCAGCTAAGGTTTTGGTTTTAAGACAAAACACATTAGAAAAGGAGGATCAGTGTGAACTTTAAGTCAGTAATGAAAAAGACCAACACCAAAGCACAGAAGACTAACTTTGCAAGTTTGTTTTATTACTGGGCGCAGCACAGTACCACTTCATATACATACAAGCCACAGTAATACAAACAGTCCCTATCCATTTTTCACAATAAAACCCCACACGGTACCGGGGAGGAGTCCAATGTCCCAGGGGACAGCTCAAGAGCTATTTTGCTGCCATTGCAGCAGCTTTCTTAACAAACACTATGGGTTTTCACACTGTTAAAGCCTGAGCTTGCAGCAGTGCCTCTGCTCAACCAGGATCAAGGCAGGCTGCTGAGTAGCTCAAAGGCTTGGAAGTGCGCTCAGTTACAGTCCTTTGGAAGTACAAGCATACCAGTCAGACACCCCTGCACAGCACTAGAATCCTCAAATGCTTCTGCAGAAACCCACATTATCCTGAAGCACCAGAGGTTTATCCAGCACAGGGCTTGTTAAAACACTGCTGTGTCCAGACAACTTTCCTGCAGGCAGCACAGACTTCCCACACAGGCAAGACCGTTTCTTACAAAGTCAGTTAAGTCTGTAGCAGCACAAGGTCAGTGAAGCTTGGAGAAAAGCTTCTCTCATCAAAACAGGCTTAGCTCCTCAGAAAACTGATTTAAAACTAGAAGGCACAAATGCAAGGTTGAATGCAGGCTACATACCACTGTGGCACACAAGCAGTTTAGATACCCCTCCTAAGGGGAAATATAACACATAATAAATACAACATGGCATTTTCGAAAGTAAGTGCATTACTTTGATCCATCACAACATACAGAAGCAGGATCCACACAGGAGCCTACAGAGGCCAGTTCACTTAATATTGCACAGAAGTCCCAAAATTTAGTGCCAGGTCATTGAACCAGAGGTGGGACATGGCAGGAGTTAAAAAAAGGAGGTCTCATTTGGCAGAACCTGCCCAAGTCTCCACCACCACACAGCTTTTTGCTAATCTGAGGTAGAATTACATAGATACTGCTTAAACCCAGTCAAGTCCTGCTCAACTAGTCTTCAAAAGAAAAAAAAAAAAGTGCACAGAATAAATTAACCTCTTTCTTCTCTAAAGAAAGTGAATGCTTCAGGTTTGGCACCTGGACACAAGCCTTACAGCGAAAAGTTCCAGCGAAGATCCATGCTCCCCACCTGGAAAGCAGCAATGGTTATCGTGGTGCTACAGGTAAGGAGCATAACAGGTACTAACTGCAAGTCCTATAGCAAGCGTGTTTTACTCCACTTCCTCCCGCCCCTACTACTTGCTAATTCTCTCTTTATTCACTCAGTCCCGTATATTTTATCAGAGTTAAGAATGTCCCCATTGCTTTCTCCCTTACGTCCCTTCTACTGGGACCTTACAAAAAACAAATTTCTCTTTCAGCACTTGGATTTCTGAGGGACACTTGCAGTTTCTTCTAGCGACTCCTCTGTGTAGTACAGGCATGGAAGGATGGAAGTGAGAGCCTCTTCGATGGAGAAGAGGTGTTTATCCTCTGCTTGAGGACAAAAGTAGCGCATGAAGTCTGCCAGTCTCAGCAAGTACTCAATGTTATGACCAGCACAACCACTCGAGACGATGATTTGAGCTGCAATGTCTTCTTCCGATGCTGGGCCGAGGTAAGAAGGGTTCTGGGGTGTCGCAATGTAAACAAGAGCCAGGATGGGTTCCTCCGCATCTTTCTCCTGAGGGTGGAACTTCACCAGCTTGGTGTCGTAGCCTCCCAGGACAGCTTCTCGCATGTTGAGATACTGGAGCGATGCAGCAATTTGTTCCCCGCGGACTTCGTAGGCTACACCCCACGTGCACGCCTACGAGCAGGAGAGCGAGGCGATTACGGGACAGCAGGCAGGGCCACGCACACGGCAGAGCGAGCCGGCCTCGCTGCTGGGGCCCCACACGGCTAACCCCAGGGCGGGGGAGATAACACCCCCCGCACACCCCCGGAGGGCAGACGAGCGGTTTCCAGCTGCCCCCCCC
>Ga0065711_1031024_pt1 | contig 30760 bp, 14 predicted proteins | sample Hoacrofraction12_FD_59098 | JGI IMG/M metagenome (GOLD analysis project Ga0065711, IMG submission 59098) | Hoatzin crop microbial communities from Cojedes, Venezuela - Epithelial fraction 12 v2 (version 2) | ecosystem: Host-associated > Birds > Digestive system > Esophagus > Crop | place... | reverse complement strand
AAAAAAAAAAAAAAAAAAAAAAAAAGGCAGTAATAAGCATATAAAAATGCCACCTGGCTAACTAGAATGCAGCCATGCCTAAAAAAGTTTCAGACTTCCAAAGATACATGCAATATCCAGAAATACCAATTTCGCATTTCTTTCCAGAGTAGCCATCTGGGCAAGCACAGCGATATTCGTCTGGTTCAGTATTCATACAGGTTCCACCGTTCAGGCAGGGATGGTGATTTCCACAGTAATTCAGATCTGGACAGAGAAAAGTGTCAATCAACAAGGGACACAAATCTCACCATTTTAATCCCTAGTCAGATATACAGATGCCCTTCTCATTTGAACTTCATTCACCCACATCATCCCCATAATCCATTAGCCAGCCTGTCATCTCGTTACTATCCACAGAACAGGGAAGGATGAGCCAGAAACAACTGCGTGAGTTAGAAGAGTCAGGACCATTCCAAGCCTCTTGTCTTAAACTGCCTATACTTATGATATTTAGGCACCACCTGCCATAAAATAAATAAGGACAGAAATACTCAGGTAGTTGCACAGTAGCAGGAAAAAAATGGTTAATGAGTTATCAGTTAATCATGCAACTTAACTTATTTTTCCTGTACATTAATGTTAAGTACCTTTGTTACAGAGCAGGCCACCCCAGTTGGTTTCACAATTACACTGCCATGGTTCATTACAGCTCCCATGAGCACAGCCTGGGTAGCGGACACACTCATCACAGAACTGTCCTTGCCAACCATAATGACACCTAAGATGTAAGTTCACATGTTAAAAGTTAGCAACATGATGCTTAATTATCAGCATTACAGGTACTCAGAACACTACACTTACCATAGAACAAGGTCAACTGTTCAATGTGCAACAGACAACAAAATTTTATTTCTCCTGATTAGAAGGGACATACTAGTCCTGTTGAACAACCTTACTGGAACTCATCTTGCTCAACCATATTACACACCATGGCAACAAACAACACTAAGCACTATATGTCATGAGAACCGTACATAAGTTAGTTGATCTTTCATAAGAAGTCCCATCTTCACATAATCATCTTGCACTAGGATAAAAATTGTGATTGGCATATGAAAGCTGAAATTGCTTTTGAAAAGGAGACCACTGGCTTACTGCATCAAGCACCATAGCTTTTTCTATGAAGATAGCTTTCAAGATATTAGCTAGTTTGTTCTGGAGTGCTACAGTCTTGAAAGACCAGAGCAGCCAGAGATGCAGCTGCCTTGTCAATTTTCTCAGGACTTAGTTTCTCAAGAGAACCCTTTTTACAGATAATATCCTCAGTGTTCTCTAATGACATTATGAAAAGGGTGCTCTTTGGAGAAAGGACAAAAGAGAACAGGAAAAAAAAAAAAAGCCGTCAATAATTCATTTGTTTTAAACAGTTGAAATTTTGTCACAAGTTTTCTTCAGAGACCAGTATCTTTATGTTATCTATAACAGAATTCTGCTATCAAAAGCAAGTGTTTATGCTACACGAAAAGTGTTGAAGCCAGAACTTTAAAAAAGAAAAAGAAAAGGACATAGGCTAATGTGTTTTGTTTAAAGTATATTTCACACACACTTTTAATCCAGAAGAAATACTAAGCTTGCTCTTTTTGGGCCAGCAAAGTGTTCTGCCTCTTATTTTAAAAGTATTTCTTATAAACAATTTAAGAGCCATACTAACAACAAAGAGATGCATAAAAACACATTGAATGGGAGTTGGGCACATACATGCCAGTGGAGCCCTAATGCCTGGGGGGAAAAAAGCATTAGAAAGGAAACTGTACTCTTTTAGATTTAACACCACCATTCTATTAGCAGCATGGTTTGAATACCATAAAAGAACAGAAAATAAATTCTCAAGTCTTTTGAGTAGGGCAAGAGAAGACAAGGAAAAGAATGAATGAGGAATCTAGGTTCCTTGGGAATCAATCCACTTCCACCATTTCTGTAAGCTGTATCAATCCCCAGAGGAACAGAATAGGTTATGCTAGCAGTATATTACTTAAGTATCTACTATTTACATAGGCAGAGGAATCTAGAGGCAGATCTTTGCAAGATGATTTTATTCACATAAAGTTCTAGAACTACTTTGAGTTCTTGGTCCCAGCATCTGCTCCTGATTCAAAGCCTCACAGTTGCGGGATTCCTAAGGAGAGCCACAGCTTTCTTTTGCTGTATTAGCAGTAAGAGGAAACAAATACTGCTCCTGCTAAATTTGATCTCTTCCTTCCTCCTCAAGGACAGAAAAATCTTTTCAGAGGCTGGTAATAAACAATAAAACGGCACTGTAACTCACTTTACTGGCCTCAACCCAAACCTCCATCCCTGCCAAACCTGGCACTACTGCCAACGATTCACCATGACTATCCCAGCCAGAGCCAACTCCCCACCCACGTACAACAAGCATTTTCAAGGGCTGAAAGTCTGCATCACAAAACAAATAATCACAATAACTCAATTTGTTTGCCATACCCCATGGATAACAAGTTTCTTTGTTTAACACTGCACTGGTGATTAAGAGTGCAAAGAAAAATACAGCCACCTTCTTAGAACTTGAAGGCATCTTAAGCACCTACTTGAGTTTGTAGGTATATTTGACTGCATTAAAATTAGTTCAGCATAAAAGGGTTGCTGCTTTTTCATCATAGTCAAAGTTTACTGTTCAAGTTACCATGAAGCCCGAGGGAAATAATTTCTAGAGGCTAAAAGCAGTCCAAAGGAACACAGTGTTTACAAGTCAAAAGGTTACTATGTGGTAAGCTGATCAGCCTTCAGTTTACAAGGAAGAGTAAATTAGGATTTCCTCTTGAACAGGAAGTCTGGTCGCATCCTACATTAGCAGGTGCTAGAGCAGCTTTAATTCCACTTCCTTCTAAAATGATAATGTTTACACGGATCTCAGCTCAACCCGAGAGCAAGATGTGATCAATAAAGTGAAATCAACTCAGAAATGGGTACATCGTCATTTATGAGGAAAATATCAAGCCACAACACAAGGATGAAAAAGGGTTAATGATCCACTATGAGAATCCCAAAAAGTACAGATACAAAAGCAACATCATCTATAAAAAAACCAAACAAATAATTTTCAAGTAACCACCACTTGTAAAAAAGCCAAAAGGGAACTGCTAGTGCAGTTATTGGTGGGCTGAAGTTACTTCTTCCCTGCCCCCCACAGTTGAGAATAATTTGTTGGAAGTTTCTGCAATCCTAAATTTTTCATGTCTGAATAAATAAAAGTGCCAAATTTAGAGAATTCATAAGTATTCCTATTGTTCAATGGACAAAGAAAATTCTTATTGGAATCAAGATTCTACTTCCTTTGTCCTTCCCCTCTGCTGACTTCATCGGCTCTAACTTGTCTTTACAACCAAATGCACGCAAAACAGAGATGACTTAATCTTAGCCCTTGCTGGGTTATTAGCAGTACAAAAGAAGCTACCATAAATAGATTGTTACAGTTTAGTAACTTCCTGATGGAAGCCTGAAGTACAAGCATCTGCTCCCAGACCAAAGCGTCCCTTCAGGTCAGGATTAACACAGAGAGAGTGCAATACGAATAGAGGAACAATTGCTAGTTCTCTTGAAACCAAGAACTTTCAGAAGACATCCTGATAATTCTACAGACATGCTTCACAGCTTCCATCTTCCTTAGATGAGAGTCTGGTAGCAGTAGAAAACAAGAATTTAAATACAACACTGGAGGAAGGGGAGGGGGCAGGAGTTAACGTTAGCAAAGCTTCTAGATAACATTTCAGTCCTGAGATTAGAGAAACTGCAACTGTGCAGGAAAAATACTGTTGTCATTGACAAGTAGCTAAAGCCACAACAATTCAACTCACAGTGTATACTTGGTTACAATAAGCAAGTGGGGCTTCAAACAGCTCAATTCCAGGACAAGGAAGAAAGATCTTCTACAGTAAATCTCGATGAGTTTAAAGTAGCAAATGTAGTATCAGGGAATCCTACAGATGCACCCATCGTTACAGACAGTTCAAAGATACCTATGTACTCAGAGGCAGGAATGGGGGAGAAGCGGAGAAAGCAGAAAGAAATAGAAGATCTCCGGTTTTTGCCTTTTCTGGAACTATTAAATAAGCTAAACTAGTCAAGTTGAGTAAAATGGAGATTTTTCTACAGAACTATGCTTTCCTTATGTTCTTCTGAAACAGTTATAATTAAGGAAAAACTGATACTGGTCTACACTTTCCTCTGCGGACGTTTGTGTTATTATTTAGTGAAACCTAGGTTTTAATCAGATGGTACAAGACATTTAGAAGATCCCACATTGCTCTGTGTGAACAGTACATTATTTATGAGGATAATTTCCTGAGCAACATCGTCTAACTAGACCTCCTTTGGGCAGGAGGTGGGACTTCCCAAACTCCATGATATTATGATGAGTCTTGCAACGGCAGTTCTGGAAGTGATGCGGAAAGGCAGAGATGTACACAGATCCTGACAGCCTGTAAACCATGGTCCCTCAGCATCTTGCACGATTAATTCCTCCTTATCTGTCCTGGGTTTGGCTGGGATGGGGTTAGTTTCAACAAGAAGCTGGGTGGGCTGACACGAACCAGCCAATCAAACAGGACATTCAATATTATGTAACTTCACGCTCAGTATTTCAGTCTGGGAGCTGGCTGGAGCCAGGTGATTTGCTACTCAGGAGCAAGCTGAGCATCGGGCAGTGAGAAAACTGCACTCTGTATATTGTTTTTTTTAGTATTATTGTTGTTATTTTCTTCTCCCTTTCCCTTCTGTTAAATTCTTTTTATCCCAACACACAAGTTTTGCCTTTTCCTTCCGATTGTCCTCCTCATCCCACCAAGGGGGAGCAGCAGTGAGAGAGTGACCATGTGGTTCTTTGCTGCCAGCTGGGGCTAAACCATGACATCGAAAAGGAAGGCACCTGTTGCATACCAGAAAGTTGGGGTGCTCTCAACAGTCAATATTAACTCAGCTGTTTTGTACTATCTTCACACATGGTTTATTCTACTGGTTTAATCGCATCTGGTTATTTGAGAGTCCTGGACTTTCTGTGCAGAAAGTTCACCTGAGAAACTTCATACTGCAGGTTTCATCTGATCACCGATCTACTCTGGTTAACCTTCTAAAAGCCTCTTAATACACAGGAATGAGAGAATACCTAAATAAATTCTGTCCTACACCTAGCTACATAGCTTTGTCAGCACTTACTGCACAGGTACACCTAAACCATCAATGTGAAGGAAATCAAAACCAAACTACTTCTCACGTCTAGGTCAAAATATGGGGTCTAAAAGTAAATTGAAAAAAATCCAAGGGAAGACATAGGCAATGTGGTACAAGCCTTTAACTAGCACAGCATACACCTTACTGGTATCTTGCACCTCCTACAAAAGCTGAAGTGAAGATCACTGTGCCATATTTACATGCCATTTTTTTAAAGCAAGCTTTTTGGAGGGAGCTTCTCCCACTCATATTTCAAGTGGAAGCTGTGGCCAAAACACTCAACACAGGAAAACGAAGCAAAACAGTGACATTAAGAGCAGAAGCAAAATGCATCATTCAGGGGTGGGGAAGAAATAACCCTCTTAAATGGAAAACCACTAAATTTTCTAATGACGTGAACAGGATGGTGTTGCATAGGCCAGAACAATAGCTTTATATTAGTTATTTACTTAAAATAACTATAAGAAAGTCTGTTTAATCTTTTAAGTGATTAATCGTTGCATAGCAGGCAGCAATATGGTCTAGCTGTTAGGAGATTCTACAACTCTGAGCATCTGGATTCAATGTTATAGCTAGTACTGCACTCCGTAAGATTTATCACAGAAGCCCTTTCTCCACTTTCCTACTTTGAAACAGACATCATGATTTTATGAATAGGGAAGGAAAAAGAGGCTCATTAATGAACTCAAATAATTTAATTACCTGAAAGCTTGCCGTCTTTTCTTCTTACCCCCAGCATTCTTATTAGACCAAAAGATACAAACCGTTCTCTGCAAACTTTTTTCTCCTCTAATAAATGAGGTAACTGAAAGCTAACATTCTCCTTCCAGTACTTTTATTTAGAGTTTTGTGAAGAAGCTGATAGAGGGGATGGTTCAAATTGTTTACCCAGAACATATGGGGAAAGGTTGCTCACTTAACTTGCAGTAAGTGGCTCTAAGGGCGTGGCTGTATTTGCATTAGTTCACACCAGGAGCATGCTTTTTAAGTGAACTGCCTGATCATTCCTGTTGATGGTGTGTTGGTTCACATCACAGAGCTGTTTTGGAACAAAGGAATTTGATTCCTTTTAGGTTAAACTAAGGTAACATAAGACAATGTACACCAGGAGCACACCTAATGTGTTCCAGCTGCCGGCATTCAGTCCACAAGAACAGACGAGAGCTAGTCCAAAACAAAAAACAAACAAACAAAAAAAAAAGGTGTTTTTAGTATGGATATTGGGTTATCACTGCTTCTTTGATCTACTGTTCCAATTTGTCTGCACTACGTACTATTGTAGACACAGTAGGTTAAAGTACTACATATTTTTACTTCGTGTACACCTGCTGACATTCTCCTAGAAGCAGCATCCACCTTTAGGATATATTCTGTGCCTTCTACCCACTAGCATCCAAGGAAGTGAGGGCAGAGTGTGCCTCAGTTCCTTGACTAATACAGAAACAAAACATGGAGTTCTTTTTTGTCTAACTTAATATGTCTACTTGTGAAATACTTGCTGACAATCCCAGGAGGCTTACCAGTAGGACATAAAAAACCCATAATGAAAAGCATACTGGTTATAACAACAGGCGAGAAAACTTGTAAGATGAGGCACACAGCAACTGTAATAATTTTGGAAGTTCTATGAAACTCGAAGCTGTGATACAATACCTTGCATCACAGAGGAGACAGGAGAAGATGTCCAGGTACTAGTACCAAGCACATTCCTGCAGGCCCAAACAATAGCCCTACGCTCTTCAGGGATCACAGGTAGTCCAAGTTGCAGGAACTGAAATGATCAGATGCCACAGCAGCTAGCATGCTGCTCAAACAAGACATTCTAGCTTACTGCTCAGAGCAGCTTATGAGCTTTCTCTTAATTTGAGAGCTTATGAGTTTTCTCACAATTCCATTCCAGAACAATTGTGGAAGGGAGCCATATTGTTTAGACCTGCTCTTATACAAGTCCTGGTTAGCCAGTAACTCCTCTGTGAGCATTTGCTAGATGTTCACAAATGGTATACCTGTTTCAGTGTTCTTCTGAGATTTCTATCTGATCTAGCTAGCATGGAAGTTCCCCATCTCTTACTTTTTCCCCATATTTAGAAGCAAGCATTGTATTTGCTTCTTTTTTTCAGTCCTCCAAGATCTTTTCCTAGTCCTCTACAGTCTTTCAGTGCCTCACCAGATCTCCTTGTACCCAAGAATGAGTTTACAAGAATCCGACTGCCATTTTTTTTGCTGTTTAAAATTTAGGCAGAGTTCCCAAATGTTGATGTTAACCATGTTACCCACCCAACTGTCATGAAAACACAAGTGAGAGATTAGTGATATTAGTAGGCTTCCTACTGAAAAGGACAGGATATGGCAAGCTTTTAACAAAGGATCTCTAGAACACCGTTACACCCCCAACATTCCAAGTACTTGTAGTTCATTTTGCAACTCGGACTTTCGTTCCTTCATTTCTGTAAAGAAAATACGAGCAATATTTGAGCAGGTTATGGCCCTATAGTGACAGATTAAGGGAGCAAAACCACTTGGGAGAGGCATGCAGCACCTGCAAGCACTGCTGAACACAAGAAATCAGCCTCCCAAGCACGGCTGAAGTGGAATACAAGGACTATGAGAGGCATGGCACTGGACAGGAAGTTTGAGAAATCTGCTTCATCAGGACAAACATTAAGACATGCGATTAAATAAAAACAAAGTCACTAACATTGTAAAACCACAATTTTGTCACATGTAGTTCAAAAGTAATTCTAGAATAAGACAGTTCAAAGCACACAGATTAAATGATTAATTTACTTAAGTTTTAAACACTGTATGCTTGCTTTGTTCACCTTGCATGAATTCACATTTGAGTACTATTACAATCCCATTTCTAATTCATTTGGTATTCTACACATTCTAAAGAAATTTTTGTATCACAGGTATGTGAAGTAAGACTTGCATTTCCTACGACATAACCTAGGTCCTACCATAGCTCCAGAAGCTGAACACAAGCTGAGCAGCGTTACCCCTTTTGTTTTGCTTTGGAAGAGAAATCTGACATTCAAAGGCAACAGGAAAAGTAGAAAGACTTCTGAAAATACCATCATCCTGGCAGGAACATGACAATGTAGCCCAGATGAGGCATATCTGGACTTCTGCCAAACCCATACCACTCTGGATCACAAGGAAGTGAAAGGATTAAGCCTTTAAGCCTACTGACAGTTTTTGAGTGGTATCAAACATACTCAAGCCAGCAGTTTTAATCAAGGAGACTGTCACTTGTGGTTTCTCTACATTCACTTTGGTAATTTCATAAGGTGACTGAGCCTAAAGCCACCAGATAAAACTTCCTTCTCCTCTAGACAGTTTAACTTCACAAATTTAACAAAGTACTTTAAATGATGCAAAAATATACAAAAAGCTCCAATCATCATAGCGTGGCAGCATTGCTTCTTTGACAATCCTTCCTACTACTCTGGGCTAGTGAAGTCAATCAGTAAAACCATGTGGTCTGCCACTGCAGATTAAAGGGCGGGGGGGGGGAAGATTACAGTGGCCAAACACTTTGAGCCTAAACATGGATAAAGGCTGATGTGGGGTTTTTTGGTTTAAGATTGCTATTTCCCATCTTTGCAAGATCCAGCTAAGTTGCTTTTGCTTTCCTTAAGGATGTAATTTTGCTCGTTATTCAGTAAATTACTACTTTTTCTGAACTGCCTCCACAATGACAAAAACCTTTCACTTAGACCCGGCCACACTACAAAATCATTTCCCACATCAGGTCATTTTGAGACATCGGTCATCCCCTACTTGTTTTCCATTTTTTTGATGAAAGCTTAACAAAAGAAATGGCAAACTTCACAACACCATAACTTCCTCAAAACAAGGGGTACATGAACTTGCCCAACAGATGATGCACAGTTACTGCTAATGGCATATCCTTTATTAACAGTCTGCAGTCATTAGCTACTTTTAAGACCTGGTTTTAGTATAACACTTAATCCAAGAACAGCTCTAAATTACTTGGGAACATCAAAGCATAGAGGGTAGATCCTCACTATGAGAGTTAGGCTGAAGCCTCAGAGCCATTGCTTAAGTTACCTGCATGTTCAATGGAAACCATTTTCCAACTTTTCTATTTATAAGTGTCACTGCAGATTTTGGCAACCAAGTAGTAATTGGCACCAGTAGGTTTCCATACATCTCACACCCATGTTTTTCTCACATTTTCATTTTCTTTCTGAATTAAAAAAAGGACATTGTTTTCACCTGTCAAGTGACAGTGGCAACTGTCCAAAAACCAGGATGAAGGAATCTAGATTACAATTCAATAGCACCAAACATAGCAGTTTCTTTTAAATAACAGCTTCCTTTGTACTGTTGAAGATAAAGGTCACGTCTGTAAGCCTTGATTATTTTTAGTTCAGCATCATTTTTCTACAGAAAGTATTATCCATTTGGGTTAAAAGCAACATTTCTAATGTAGCCTAATAACTATTACAGAATAGAAGCTAAAGATATCTGTGTGAACAAGCTCAAGCTACCAAATCACATTTACAGAGGTAGCTGAGAACCTTCTGCAATACTGGAAATACAGTGGCCATACGTAGAAAGGCCACTGTTTTCCTTCAACCTGATCACAGATCTATCACTTCAGACAAACAGATGTTAAGAAACAAGGCAAGTGGCAAACAATCCATCTGAAACATTAAGTCCCTTATTCCTTCAGATGATAGAATCCATCCAACATAATAGCAAGACTTCTGGCCAGAGTCCTTCAACAGATTCAGTGTTATCTTTGTGAGCTTTATTTAGCTGGGCAGGTTAGAAGGGGGCACCTAGACTTACAACATTAGATGCTTCTTCACATCAGTGACATGCTGTAAGGAACGATTTTGCTCGAATGAGACTATCTATTGACAGACACCTTAAAAAACAAAAGGTACCAGAGCCACCTAGTCCTCCATCTTCAAAGGTTTTGCATTCCCTTCTTTAAGCCTTCCTCCTCCTCTCCAACTTCTGTCTTCCCAGATACAGCTGGTATCATACAGAAATGAAAGCTAAAAAGGAAACTGCACCACCCCCTCTCTCTCACCCCTCAAAAAAAGGGTACTATTTTGCATTTTCTTAAGCCTGTTGCTTTTTCACCTTTATTCAAATGCTCCTTGTATTCAAAAAGCAAACATTCACAGGTTCCTAGGACACTCCTTTGATACCTACAGGACTCCAGAAAGCCTGACATGAATCAAATTCATTACAGTAGGTTCTCAAGAGGAAAAAAGTGTTCTTGGAAGGCTCAAGGGAAGGAGTAGTTCTCACTCATGCAGAAGTGATACTGGCCCAGCTCTCAATCACAATCTCCTCTTGTAACCTAAAAAAATCACCAACAGCAGTAGGGGCACACAATACTTGAAATCACAAGCAAAATATTTAACAACAGAACGACCCCAAATAACACTAAAGAGAAATATTCTTTGTTACAAAAAGGAAGACAGGGTTTAAACACGTGCCTTGCAAAAATCTTTTAAGAGAAGATATACAGCTCTACAGAAATAAAACTGCACCAAATCTTCTACAAGTCATCCCTGATGTGTCTGATGGAAGTTTCAGGGCAGTAATATACCACTCTGTGGTGCAATGATTTAGGACTTGTTATCTGCCATACCCCACTGTCAGAAATCTCAGGCTCTCCAGCAGAATGGGACTTGTTTCCATGTCAGTTGCCACAGCTCATGAACTGACACTTCAACCCCAGCTTAGCTCTAAGCCCAGCAAAACTAAGCAATCTGTATCCTATTTCTGCCACTTCGGTGATGGCTGTAGTAGTTACTAGTATGAGGATCAAGCAGAATTGCCTTCAACTATCACAGCTTGCCACAAATGGTATTTGTCAGCTCTCAGGGGTTCTGGCAGCCAGTTCAGTTTTACATCATTCCAAGCAAGCAGATTCAATACAACTTACAAAGGAACCACTGCACAAATCCACTCTTACACACAACTCTGCACACAACCCTGACCACAGATAAACTCAAGAACTTACACAGGATCCCAAACTCGCAAGTAGACCTGTCCCATTTCTTCAACAGCCAGCGTAAGAGTAACACCCACTTCCCCCTGACCTACCATGTTAGATGCCTGAACTTTCACGAGGGAACAATCAACTCCTCTTGCTACCACAGAGGCTACTTAGGCTTCATCATAAAGTTAAGGGAACATTTCAGACTCCGTTCTCTTGGACTTAGGGACCAAAAACCATTCACTTGGAGAAGAAAGTTTAGGTTGCGGTTGACAGGGTTATCTCCGTTACTACCAAAAAAATCTTTTTTTCTTGGAAAAGTTAAATTTACTGTATTTTAGTGATCAAATATACATATTGAGTTCTAGCACCGTGAACATTTCCTAGTTGTAACAGTCCAACAAGTAAGTTTGCCATTTTTATTTGAGGTGAACAGTACTTAAGGTACATAAAAGATCAAAGCTCCTAAAGATTTTGAAAAGAAAAAAGATTATTCTCATTTGATAAAGGCATAGTTTTGGATTACATGAAGCAGTCCTATATACACAAAAAATAGAATAGGATTGCAAAACAGTATGAAGCATATGCAGTTCTTACACATGTGAAATCTGCACCCAAGCTATTTCCATCCATGTTTTTGTACAGAATTTCTTCCATTTTCAAATAGACTTTTAAAAGAGTAGCCACATACACAGAAAATACTAAAAAGATCAGTACTCACAAAAAAAGACACTCAAGCATGCAGACTTACTTGCATTCCCCAGGTGTACTGCAACCCCCATGGAGCAAATTACATCCTTGTTTACATACAGCTGTAAACAGAAAAAGGTTTAGACATCAGTCTGGACAGCTAGGTATCTGTTAGTACAGCAGCAGTCTAGAGATGTTCAGCTAGGGCTTCTGCCTATTTATTGCTTGTGCAAAGCAGACTGTCTTTTGCCATGGTTCAATAGTTTTCTTTCCAGCTAGCTGTTTCACAAAACACAACCCCATTAACAACTGTTTGTGAAAAATAACTTAAGGTAACTCCTTGAAAAAGTTGCTACCAAATAGGTTTGCAGCAAGAGCGTCAGCACTGAAACACTGAAATACAGTTATTATTTAAACCTGGCATTAGACTGGTATTATGCTGGAAGTACCAAGCTTCAAAAGACACACATGACCTTGAGTAAGACCTAAAAATGGCCTCCCCTCTCATTCACAGGCTTTTTACTGAAAGAGAGCACAAAACAAAACCAAGAAGCCCTCAACAGAAACAAGAGTATGTCAAGTAGTTTTAGCACTAATTACTCACTGAGATCGAAGGCAAAACGCAAACAGATTTGATTGAGCGCGTACATTAAAAAGGATGACTACACTTGAATTTCTGTTCACGCTGAGAGCTATCAAAAAGCTTTCAGCTTTGCATACATTACACTTAGAACTTTTTAATTTGCAAAAATAGTGTTATGAGGGTATTTTTACAGGATTAAAATCTACAGTATTACTGATATCACTGTGTTCAATAGTCTTACATCAACTGACGTAATACATCCTTTTGCTTTGAAGTAACACCATCACTGAATAAAGTCAATTAGTAAAAAGATGTTTCGCTATTTCAAATCCTAAATTTGTTGTGTAGCCCCCACAGTGCACACCGCAAGCAACACTGCATCCTGCCCTGGGCTCCACTCTTGACAGAGGATTTTTTTTTTTTTTTCCTCAAAGATTTGTGTTTAAAGGACAAAGTATGTAGTGTTAAAATTAATACACTGCAGCACCAACACTATAGAAATACCTACTACAGTTTATATCTGTTATATATATACACACTGGAGTTAATCTAAAATTAAGCAAAGAATACTACCTTGTTTACATTCTTCTCCCATCCAACCTTCCATGCAGGCTTTGTTTCCATTTTGATCACATGTGTAGTGACCAACAAAATCATCTCGAGGGCCACAAAATTTATTGCACAGAGCACTGTAGTAATTTTCATCACACTTCACTCTTATTTGTACTTCAAAATGGGCAACAGGACCATTAAACTGTAGTGTCTTCCATCGATCTTCTGGGTTGATCATGCCAGCATGTGCCACTCGTTCTATTAACAAGTCTTCACCTTTTTAAAAAAAAGGTAAATTCAACAGGCGATAAGTTTGAGAGCACACAAGAGCATATAAATTCAAATCAAAAGTATTTAACTGGCTAAGAGAAAACCTAGTAAAGAAAATGTTAAGATGATAAAGATCTACTGTATAACTCAATTTTCCTTTGCCTTGCAAAGTTCATTACAGGAAGGCCAATTTTAAAAAGTGTCCCAAAGGAAATATTAAAAAACTCTGGAACATAATCCATAGGAAATAGCTTATTTTTCAAGGCAGCCAAACATACCACACCCACACGCTGACAACCAGCAGCGTTATCTTGATCTGAGGCTCTTTTGGCCTCTTTTTTGTTCTGATAAAATTGCAAAATCTGCATAACCTAGCAGCTGAGATACTGAAGTTCTCCGGTGCAAGTTTCATTTTAAAAATAAAGCCAAACACAATCAATTTTGCTGCAAAATTACTAAGCAATAGTAAGTGTTCTGGTAGGCTTGCATTATGTATATAAAGTAGCTTTCTTCCATGTTGTCATTCTCTCTACAGTAAAGACAAAACATCTTCAACACACATTTCACAGAACACTTTGGACAGCTTGTATTTGACATTGAGAAGAAATATACAGGTGAATCCAGGATTGTCAAGGGGCCATTCTCAGCTCTGTATCCTGCTTATCCTTATCTCCAGTGGAACTACTGATAATCACAATCAGTGTTGCAACACACTCTACAAGCATCCTGCCTTGCCCTCGCAGAAAGCAGCAGCACTGCAACTGCCAGGCTGCATTAACTGAGACCAAACGCGCACAAAGTATTTGCTGTCACATGGGACAAGGGGATTCAAAGATAAAAGATTATGGAACTGCCAACACAAAGTATTTTCATTTTTATGAATATCCACTTTTCATTTATCTATTTTCTGCTTAGTATAGAAGCTTCAGTACTAGGAGATGAGACACAATTATAGTCAGTACAGTGAAATTATACAATTGCTTCAGTAAATGTTAAGAATAAATAAAGCACAGTAAGGGTAAGGGTAGACAGTAAGTAACCCCAGTGGTAAGAGTTTTCAAATGTTTTCACTATTCAAATCCAGTAACATGCTGTTGCAAGAGTTTTTCTAGGTGACTCTGCAAGCTGCAGCTGGAACTCCAAGCACTATTTCAGGGCAAGAAAAAGGTACAGAAGTTCCACTTGTATACATGAATTTCATATCCATTTATGAAACAGCTATAATATTGCCAGCTCAGAGCTTCAGCTTCCGTTTTCTTTAAATAATAAAGATTCTTTGAAACGTATGTTAAAAGAAATAAAGAATCAAAAACTTGCACAGAGCAACAGGCTATAATGGTAGCAAGATAAAGTCTAAACTTCAAATTATTAATAATATAAAACACACCAAGCTGATAGCAAGCAGTACTAAACTATCATTTTCAGCAAATGTGTTCTACCTATTTACTTTCTAGAACTCCCTGTCATGGGCAGGGACAAATTCCACCAGACCAGGCTGCTGAAAGCCCCGTCCAACCTGGCCTTGAACACTGCCAGGGAGGGGGCAGCCACAGCTTCTGTGGGCAACCTGTGCCGGGGCCTCACCACCCTCCTAGTAAAGAATTTCTTCCTTACATCTAATCTGTATCTACCGTCTTTCACCTTGCAGTCATTACCCTCGTCCTACCGCTACAGGCCCTTGTAAGAAGCCCCTCTCCAGCTTTTCTTTTTTCAGTCACTCCAACATTAAAGAAAAAGGAAAGCTACAGATGTAGCGAGCTCTGCAATGCATTTTGTTATCTTAACATCTTTTTTCAAGCTTGCTTCTACCATAAATGTCTTTCCTCTTAAAATTACAGAATATTGAACTAAAAAAAAAAAAAAGCTGTTTTAATTAAGCATTGGAAGGTTCTCCAACTGTTAAGAACTGAAAGTACCTCTCTGCTTTAATATTAAAAGTGGTATTGCCATGTCTAGGCTACAATTCATGCTTGCCTAGACTAGTCTGCATAAAACATTTGATGGCTAGACAAGACACACCGAAGCCTATCCCTGTTCTTTAACTCTCAAATTGCTATACATGAACTCCTCAGCCATCCAGCAGCACATGGTCAGTCTAAGAGTGGACAAGAAACCTGCAAGCTAGAAAAGGCTGCCTGCACTTTATTTTGACTGAACAGGACATCTGTCCTATCACCAGTCACCATTAAAAGCTTCATGATTAGATTCAACATCCTTTCATAATCTTATTCTTCTCTAATGACTATTGATCTGAAAACTTTGATGAAAAACTATACAGGAAACATGCCAAATCATTGGATAGTCAAGGAATTTGAACAAATAGTAAATATACATTATAGAGCTATTTTTCACCTATAAGCAGCATAGTCTCATTAAAAACAGCTGCAACACCCACTGCTATAAAAGTGTTTCCTCGAAGTGCATCAGACAGACTGAAGAACAAGTCCAGAGATTAAAGAAGGAGCTTATATAATTATCAAGCATCTTCAGGCTAGTGCAGATTGAGACACAGTTGAACTGGAACAAGCATTACAGCTATTGCAAATACACCTATGCAGAACAGTCCTCTTAATACACGGGGTCAAGAACAGGGGAAATAACCCAACAGTGCTTTTTTTTTTTTTTTTAAACAAACTTTTATCTTCACAATCTCCTCTGAAAAAGAATGTATTCTGAGTCTTAAAGAGCTTTTCCTCTAGCTTGTATCAGTAAAAGTAGGGCTTAACAGCCTAAACAAGCAAGCCAAATAATTTACTCTGAACCACAAAAGCCATCAGGAAATCAGCTCCAAGTCATTTAGTTTCTAATACTAAACTCTTAAGTACCAAAGCATGAGATTCTGCTTTACTTCAAAATTTAAAACTGATCCCAAATAGAAGGTGCATCTTCCAAAGAGATCTATAATTACAGTGTGTAACAAGGTTCCTTCCACTTACCCCCCTCCAATGCCAAAGTGTTTCTGAAGTAACTCAGTCTCTCATATTTAACTGCTTTGAGGAGACAAGTTTGGTCCCTGCATCTGACTTACCATTAAAATTCATGTTAGGAACTCGCACACATTACTTTCAGCCCTCAGTAAAGGCAACCAGCTGCATAACTGAATTTGTCTGCTTAATGGTCAAAAAGCAGCATACAGTACTCTAACCTCCTCCCTCCCCCACACCTCAGAAGCAATAGGGCTTCTTGATTACCAAGAAGCTTTCTACAAGCCTCTCTAGATAATCAGACAGTGGCACAGATGTCTGCATAAAAGGACGTGATGGCTAAGAGGTGGTTCTTAAATTAAGCATCTGATTTTTGGAAGAGGAATGCTTATCTGAAGAGTGTTTAACTGTAACTGTGCAATCAGGAGCCATGACTACACTGATCATCAATACACTAGCTCTTAGCAGAGGTCAGGCATTCCCAACAAGCCACTCACAGGGCAATACAAAAGGTGATGCTGGTAGCTGTTTGCAAGGAAACGCACACACAGCAGCATAAGAGCTTCATGCCCAAAGTAAAAGGAGGTGCCCTTCTTAAGTACATCGTCCTCAGCCTTTTTCAAGAAACCATCTCAAAAAGCTGTAAGGACAGATTAGTCTCCTACAGACTAACATGAAAGGGGAAGGTAACCACAACCCTGCAGTAGACAAGTACTCAAACAGAAAGTTACTTCCCACGTGAAGATGCCTACTTGCTTCATAACGGCAGCGCAGGGTTAGGCATTGCCAAGGCCTCTGCTACACAACGAGAAGTTTGCCAAGTGAAATGACTTACCTGGAAAGTAGCATGAACTGCTGTGACAGAAGATAGAGAACAGGCCCTTTACAGTGACTCTGTATCCAAGGCAGTTGTCTCTCCCCCTCCTGTACCCCCACAAAGCAAACAAGTGGTAACACTATAGTGCCACTAGCTTCCCTTCAAGACAACCCTGTTGCATGGAGGAACAAAAATGTGCAGGAGCAGTTCAGGAATCAGGGTTTGAAAGCCCCTCTTAGAGTTTGTAGTCTGAAGTAAATACAGGGGAAACATCTGCCCTGGCAGACTTCTCTTGAGATGGTACTTCACAATCTGCTCTGAGCACCCTTGCCTTACTTTCAATGGGTGCAAGGAAGAATACAGGATGCTACGAAAATAGGGGAAGGAATGACAACTGTTCCAAAACCTTCGAGTCGTTCACTGGAAACCCCTCTTTCCAAATTTTGGTTTTTGTTTGTTTGGGTGTTGGTTTGTTGGTTTTTTTTTTTTAAATACCCACTTAAAGTCCAAGCAGGAACAAAGGACCTGCATTTAACTTTCAGCCTTACTCATCCCTAATAAAGGAAAGCACAACCTGACTTTGAAACTAATTAATCAGCTTATAAACAGACTCTGCCAATTACTTTGATTAATCTTTCTTCAGTAGCAACAGAAGACACATGTAACCTGATCCAGAGATCAGCTCAGTGTTCAGGGTATGATAGGGAGTTCAGTTTTCCACAGATACTCTCCTCACTCCTCCAGGATGCAGATACTGTTTGTCTTTACTCTGGACGAGTTTCCATATTCGCTTTCCTGTTCTCTTAAATATAATTTTTACTGATCTGTTCCTGTTCAGCAGCTCAGCAATTCTTGCAGAAGTACAAGGGAAGTGTCTTTGCATCTTGACAGATTCACATGGCAAAACCTACCGGAGAACTCCCTGCCAAGGCTACTCAAAAAAAAAAAAAAGAACATCTTCAGCATTAAGAAACCCTTCCTAGAAATCTAATATGCAAGTCTAAATTGCAGCATGGCAACGCAACACGTCTCTATCATGGAATCAGTAAACAGACAACAGAAACATTTAAGCAAGACAAGCGTTTAACTAGTCTTCTGACAAATTACAGCCCAAGAAAGCCTTCCTAAATCCACATGACAAGCCTTCTAAGTTTCAAATGCAATACAACTTAACAGCACATCTCTATTAAAGGGACATTCACCCTCCATTAGCAGTTTCTCATGAGAGCTAAACTAATCTGACACTTCTACAGACTCCTGTAGTTCATGGAAACTGTGAACTTAAGGAGATGGCCCACTGGGCCTCCAAAAGATATATATCCTGTTGTCCTGAAGTTCAGGAAAAAAAGTGACATCAATGCAAGTTAAAAGATTGGTTAGAGCATGTTAAGAAACTAAAAGGCATAAGAAAGACTTAACACAAACTTGAAGTGATGGTCCCCTTATCAAGCATATTTTAAAAAATGGATTTTAAAGCTACAGATTTGCAAGAGGATTCTGCAACTTGTAAGACTTAAACATAGCAAGTTAGAAAAGCATTACTTATTAAGTAGCTTATTAAAAAACAAATTCAGCACTTCAATGCATACAGATCTGTTCTGCAGGATAGGCTTTTCACATTCTCCCCCACCTAATACCACCTCATGAGTTGATCTGCCATCTAAGAACCAGGACATGAATATTCCAATATTCACTGTGCTAGCTGCCCCTAGGTCAATTATTCCCAAGCTGGAAACTACTTAAAGGTATTAACTTCATGTAGTACTTTTTGAACAAAGCATTGAAGAGTATGCCTCCAATCTGCTGCTCTGTAGGATATCTAAACTTGTTCAAGATTTAGGCTTACTCTGCTCAGCACACGATCTCATTTTGAATACCATTTCCAGCTTTGGGAAGTCCCATTCAAGAAGGCTGAGGACCAATTGCAGGGTTGCAGCAATATGAATTACCAGAGGTCTAAAAAAGCATACCTGTTAGAAAAGGTTGAAGGAGCTGCTAAACAAGACAAAAGCAGCTTTAATTATAACAGAATGAGGGTTCAGAAGCAAACTACACACTCATCATTACTTTGTCTATCATTGGAGACAAAGTACATTAGGAAAATCTCTAAGTTAAGAAAGTCCGTCAGGAAACTGAAAGTGGGACTGATCCCAATCTTCAAGAAAAAGGACGTTGAAACTCTAACATAGCCTCAATATCAATTGAGCTCTGCCAATTTTTTATGCTTGATGTATCTTGATAAGGACAGTCAGTGAAGCAGCACAGAATAGAATCTACAATTAGAAACTGATGATGATCTGGGACATAAACCTTTGATATCTTAATGTCCAAACATTTATCATCTATACTGATCACAGCTAACATTAAATAGTCCATCATTAACCACAATGAAAGTCTGAAGTTCACTTAACAGTGGTAGCCAAAAGCATTAATTATTTTAAGACAGGATTGTAAACCATTATTGAAGTGCAGGTTCAAGCTGGAGTCCTACTTTAGCAACAATATGGCAACCAGCACCCTCATATGATTTTCAAGTATTTATACAATAATCTTGCTTTTTCTTCAGACCAATAGCCCTGCTCTGATGCTGAGTATTAACATATATAGACTAGAAATACAAGGTAAGCTTCACTTGAGGAGAAACAAATGGAGAAGGAATCATACTATGATTTACAACACTTTCATCAAAAATGTCAAGCATGTTTTCTTTATGGGGAGCGAGAATGTTTACCTGATCACGAAAAGTAGTGCACAAAGTGGTTATGGGTAAACTGAGAATTTCAAGTGTGCCTCTACAGCACAGACAATTTTCCTTTTAAAAAAAGGGCCTACCATGATTTTTAAACTTTTTTTTTTTAAAGCTAATTGTTAAAGCTAATTGTTAAGTCAGGTATAACAACCTTCATCTATTATGGTCCATTCTTCTTCCTATCAGATACATTTTTTTCACAGCTCCTAACCCAATATTCACTGCTTAGATTTGTATATGCCCTTTATTTGGACAGCAGGCTTGCATTCAGACTGATCCAGAGGGACAGTTAATTGCAGCAACATATTTCCCCCCTCCCCAATTTGCATACATACAGCAAAGAGTAAGTGAAACCTGCAAGTTTTACATAAATACTCACCAGCTTTTGTATCATTATCCCAATCCCATGCTTCTAATATTAATGTGAATGATCTCTGAAAAGAAACAAGACACCAGTTAGTAATAAAAAACTACTGTTACACAACTGACGCAAACAGTGATTTGGAATAAGCAGATATTGCTGCCGCAAAAAAGCCAATTGAAAGCAGTTAAAAATTTCACTTCTGTGCTGTCATGTGAAAGCCCTTCAAGGCATCTTCTCCAAAGCATGAAATATCACAGCATTAAAAATTGTGGGGCAAAGCATGCTAACAGCAGAACAACAATATTCCCCTACACACACCAAGGACTGAATTCTTCTTCTTCTCCTCCCACTACATCCAATTCTCAGCTTTGTTTAGACACAGAAATCCTCTTCAGAAGTAGCCTTAAGAGGTCTGAATGAAGCGAGGGGTTCTGAACACTGGGAAACAGCTACGATATTTAAGACTTAAGCAACTGAAGACCAACAAAAGGAATAAAATCAGAGCCATACCTTAGGAAGCACACAAAAGATCAGTCTACATAACAGCTGTTTGCTGTTTTCTAGAAAAATGTATCTAAAGAGGAAAAGCACAGAAATCCACTCTGCACCTATCACGAATTTAGACTTCTTACTCATGAAAGCGGTAGTGTGAAAAATGCCCCTGCAAAAGACATGGCAGAACCACAAACTGTTAAAGGAAGCACACTTGGTAGTATACTTTACCCTGAAGAAAAGAGTAAAAGCATGACTTCAGACACTTTTAAAGTGGTTTGGAAAAAAACATGAAAACAGTGCTTTTTTCACTAGAGCAAGTCTTTCGACATTTTTTTAATGGTTTTATGGCCAAATACACAGGGATAGGTGTTGATATTCTAACACTAAGCTTATATAGGAAAAAGTTACCTTCTGCCCACATGTAATGCTTACCTGTTTTGAGTTTAACAGTAGCTGTCAAACCCTTCAGCTTTGATAGTTTCCAACTTGTCCAAGTTAACACTGAGATTCTCACACAGGTTTAAAACCAAGGAAAAAAAGTCTCCAAGAACAAAAATGGGTATTGCATCACTATCCTAAAACCCTCATACAAAAAATCTTTCTGCTTAGAGGCAAGCCACACCAAAAACTGAATCTTGTTAAATACAGCAGAGCCAAGCCTTAATGTGTGCAGAATTCACAGGCTAATGATCTATGAATTCACATGGACCTGGGGACATTCAGCCAAGAAATTAAGAACACCACCTTAGGAACAGCATTATGTCAAAATTCACCCATCTTTCACAGGGTGCTCAGGACTAATTTTACTGTTACATCAATAGATGCACATTTTTACTTTGAGATAGCTCATAAGTGCTTTGTATGCCCCTCGCCTCCCCACCAAGAAGGGTTGATCATAACACTGAAATCTCCCTATTTTAGAATAACTGTTGCAACAATAACACTAAAGATCAGTGCAGCACCCTAAGCAGAAGGGCTCTACCTGACATCCTTCATGACTACAGTAACGGATCAGTCTATTCAGAAATGTACGTAACTGAGCACGTATTTTTCTATTCTTAGTTACATTAACATATAAACCACAAGCTATGCCTTTGAAAAAATGCTCTTCTGTACTTTCAAGCCTTCAGAGCTATACTAGGGAAGATTTTCCATCATCAAAATACACAAAGGTTTAGTGGTAAACAGGTTACACTCAAGCAAGGAGGGGAAGAAGGAAGCTCAACAGTGACTACAATGGACAGAGGCAGAGTTGGGCTCGAACTGCCTTTGGAAAAGAACAACTGATGCAGATCAGCTGAGAAGTTAAAGGCCTCTACTTCTGAGGTATGAAAATATAGCACAACTCAACTCCACAGATTTTCTGAAAACAAATGTTAGTGGAGCATTTCAGTAGCTTCACCCTCCAACTCCCTGCTCTCCCCTGCCCCTCAATCTCAGCATTTAGGGAAGCAGGATAAGATCCTACTGTATTCTGAAAACACTACCTGCCACCCCTCTCCCAAACCGCTGCCTGAAAAATAAGTGTAAAGTGAATAGTATCAGAAAGTAAGTACTATATAGTATTATCTTCTGGCAAGTGCAAGTCCCCTTGGCTTGGGTCAAAATTAAAAGTGTTAACCTAGGCACAACTCCACAAATCAGTGCATGATCCAAAGCTCTATTATCCACCTCCTGCTTTTAACAACTGATCGTCTGACATGACCCTCGGTTTTCCTGTGTTCCATTGATTTGTATTGGAGTACAAAATAGTGCTCAAGTGCTTCCAGATGTCCACTTACTCATCTTACGTAAGTGCTGTTCTTTCCTACTGCTAATTGGCTGTTGCATCTGACTGCCCACACAGGCTAAGGCAGAAAAAATTTAAGTTAGGAAACAGCTTGGTCAACTGTGCCTTCCCATCATTCCACTTGAAAGCAGATTTGTCTCTGCCTAGGATGCTAGGCACTTTTTGTGAGTAAAGAGACCTTCATGCAACACACGGTTCCAGCGTGCACATGCTGGAAGGTGTGAATGGGCATAAAGAGGCATTCTACCAATTTTAAGATGCTTAAAAGAAGGCCTTCCATAGCTCCGGTCGCAAATCTGATCACCTAAGCTGGCACAGACTCTGGAGTCGAAAATATTCCTCTACCTTACAGAAAGTTAATAGCACATTACAAGCAGCTATGACTGCTGCACAGGTCTTCGAAGATGTGGAACAACTGAATTTCTGGCCAAATGACCGACCTCTGTGGCCCACACAGCTCCTGCTGCCTCCTGGTGGCAGGCAGGGCAAGGAGGCGGCTCCACAAGCCCCACGTCGCACAGGTCTGGTTTGAAGCATTTGCTTTTACCCTTCTCCCACTGGTGGCCATCAAGAACTATAAACCCATCTATAAAAAGCTAAAACAACATACAGAAAGACATGACCCACACTATTAAATCCTTTCACTTACTGGTATCCTATGGCCTCAGTTTCCCAGTGTCTGCTTCTGGGCTAACAGGCAAGCACTTGGCCGTTTACATGTGAGCAAGCATATGGAGTGTAACATTTTAGGAAGGCCTGCAGTCACACTTGTGAGAGAATAGAGATGTAATTCAAATGGCTGTAAACAGTATTGATAGACAAATGCACATTTACTGGAAAATCAGTTTCAGCTGGGACAGTTCTCAGTTGTGCAATTTCCTGCTTTCTACTGACAGCTACAGAGACACCCTCTGAAAACCCCCAAGACAGTTAGAATGTAACCAGAAGAGAAACTGATTTTTGTGGCTATTCTACCTCTAGAGGAGACAGTTAAGGCTACCAACCCAACTTGTCATCTCTTCCTCACCTACAGCTAGCCAGTAAATTTAAAGAGCAATTCCTCTCTGCAGTAGCGTGATGGATCGTCACATTACAATTACTACACGTCAAAACAGGAAACGGTTCCTTATCTACTGGTTTAAAAAAACCCTCTCTCCATCACCATAAGGATCAAGTCTTGCATTAGATCTGCTTAAATTCTTTTGAATTTCGCACTTCACTTTAAAACAATAGCTGAAAACCTAGAAAGAAGCATCCATTTTACTGAATATGTTCATGGTATGGTGCACTGAGAGCTTTCCAGTTATTGCACAACTATCAGAAACATTTGTCTGACAATCAAAAGCATCTATTGGTGGAAATTTTAATATCCATATACTCACCCATAATGTAATTCTGCCCAGAGTAAGAGCTATAGGCTGAATAATCCATAATGAATATAAATTTTAAAGAACATTTTCAGCTTACATAACAGACATATTATAAAAGCTCTACCATTGACCTGCATTAGTCTCGTCTGTACTCCTCGACAGAGAAGTCTAACATTGACTACTCAGCACATCATCTGCTAGCACCAGCTGCAAGTAACTGTTCTGTAGCACAGACACTTTTACGTCAGACATCTTTCTTAAATTGTGCTTCCAGAAAATAATTACAGAACTTGCATTAATTCAGCTCTTGTCCACACTCCAAGGTCTCCCCATACTGCTAATCTTTAAACCCCTCACATCATCCAGCAGTATATCGGGTCTTTGATACTTCTTTAATAACAACAGGCTAGCTTAAAAGCTACTTAAGGTAAATTCTCCACAGAGGTTATTGATAGAGATGTGTATGCATTTTTCCACACAAATATAACAGAAAACTATACAGTTTTCTAACAAGTATCCTAAGAACGCTCTGAATTCATGAGTCTTTTATACATAACACACAAACACCACCACTCCCCGCTTCTTTTCTAACTTGCACTGAACTCCTGTTCTAGGCTGATACGACTAGCACCTCACAACAGCCGGTCATGCACATTCCAGTCTGTTCTTATACAGCAGGAAACCTTTGTAAAGTAATATCCCTTGTTCAGTAGTAGTCAACTAGTTTTCATTTAGAAAATATTTTAAAAGTGACATTGGAGGGGAGGGGGATGAGGGTGAACGTACAGCACTGAAAATACACTAGTTGCTACTAACTTTGGTGTCTAGGTTTATCTTCTGGGAAGAATTACACACAGGACAGCATCTGTACTCAGATCATCAAATCAAAAACCAGAAGATGTTAAGGGCTGTGAGTCAGAAGAGGAGCATAAGCACACTTCTGCAGAAAAGCACAGTTTTATCAAAGAACCATTTCGTAGGAGTTAACTACATAGATACGCCAAGCAGTTTGGAAGGATACAAATTAAGCCTGTTTATCCTGGTGATGCTGCTTCGGTTGTGCTTTTCTCAGAATTGCTGTTGACAAAAGCAACTTCAAAGCACTATTCCACTGTTTACACTAAACAAAACACTCCTCATACTATCCCAGCGACCTCGTTTCTGGGGAGGGGGGAAGCAAGATCTGTAATATTGGCTTGGCATTGCGTTTTCATTACCTGGTACCTTGATATTTGTACATCAACATTCGAAAGGGGGGCTTTTTGGCAAACCAAACATGTCACACTTTTCATCCCAAGTAAGCTGATCAATCTGCTGACAGCACTTTCAATCAGGTATAGAACTTATATTCTCCAACCCAAAGCCTGAAAAATGCAAAAAGCCAAGGTTGAGCTGAAATCAATACTTCACGCTTTCTGCGTCAATAACAAGCTATTGTGTATTAAAATACTTTTATTCCAACAGACAAAAATTCATCAATTTCATTTGAATAAAAGGACTGACTGGAGTTTCTCAAGGGGAAAACCACAGAAAAGATCAGGAATCAGCTATGATGCAGAAAAAAGTGTGGCTCCTAAACAAATCCAGAGCCCACGTTATCTTCCTCTTCCACAGTCACACAGTAAACACCAGGTCTCATCACCAGTCGGTACCACTTCCTTTCAAACCTCAATCAAGAGCAGGCAATATTTGCATCTGAACCTTTCAACCATAAAAACAGGTCAAACAACAGCAGCATATCACTACACTTATTACTAGTCTAATATTTGTAACTTCTGGAATTAGACATCACAAATTATTTCTTGCAACCAAGTCCACTAAGTCTTGATCAGCACGGTCAACTCTCAGATTTGCTTGCCTAAGAAACTTCTAGACAAGTGAGGCAAAGCACAGGTCTGGGGGCTTCCCCCCTCCCTTTTTATTTTCCAGCACCTCTCCCCCTCCCCCAAACAGCCTGTTTGCCATGGAAAAAGCTGACTTAAGGCAAGCATGTTCCATTTCCTGCCCCAGGAGCTCACCAGCTAGGCAAGTTCTCAACTTCCTCATGAATAAGCCAGAAGTGCAAAGGGAGTAAGGAAGAAATCAAGATTCTGGGAAGGTCCAGGACTCATCTTCAAGACAGGTTTAAGGCCAGACAAATGGAACAAGGCTGCAGACTGATCTTTTAGAAGCAGACATTGCAAAGACATAATGGAGACCTTTACGGAAGGAGTGAGTGTTCCCTACTTGGGAAGGGGGGGAGCTGTTGTTTGAAACTTAAAGGATATTTCAGCCACACTTGCATGCAAGAACTTGCCTGCTGAATGCAGGGGTCATTCCACCACACAAAATCATAACGATGCCCATCCTTCAAACCATCATTTTTCATTTGAAAAATCAGCTCCACTGGCACAGCAAGTCCTAAACAAAGGCCTTCCCTTTTGAAACCAGGGCCAAACAATCCCATTTTGTTAGGACTGCTGTGGAATGCCAGGTTAGACTACTGCAAACATGGGCAGCAGATAGCAGCAAGCAGTTGAGCAAGTGAAGGCTTCTACTTGAGAGTAATTATGGCAGTTACACTCTCTTGGCCCTGTCACAAAAGCCAGATGATGTTTACAGACTTCGGAGCCCTAGTGTTATTTGAGGGGAACTCTGTGAATTACCCCCACCTGACAATCTTCAGGAAGTCTGCAAAACCGGGGAAGGATTGGGGGGGTATTTTTGCCATTATTAACAGCCAACAGGTTGGTATCTCTATCTACATGAGTTTGAACACTTCATTCCACTCCTCCCCCAAACTAAGCAAAGTCATAACTGGAGGGGCGTGTATGTTTGTACGCATATGGGGGCGGCAGGGCAAATCTAGATGTCTAGACTATTAAGACTCATTTCATTGCAAAAGGAGCACAAATAAAAACAACAGGTGAATAAGTTGGAGTCAGTCTTGGAGTTAATATCAAATTTAACACCCAGGTAGAGACTCACCTCCAGTTAAAGAAAATTACACAGCAACTGGGTGGAAAAATCCTACCAACCACCAGATGCACACATCTAAAAGATAAAACAACTTCAAGGAAGAACTCCAAGGGGTATTACAACATCTATTTGGTAGTGCCTACTGCTTTATGAAACAGGAGCACAGTGTGCTTCTCTCCAAGGTGATCAAACTACTAGATCATGACATACCATACCAGATGATACATCTGTAGGAACACCTTCAAGTGAAGGTCTGAAGATACTCTGATCCTGCTGCTGTGGCAGAATGCAACAGAAGTTTCTCGACATGAGAGGGTCTTGATATATCATGGACAGTAAAAATTTTAGCTGTGGAGTTCTAAAAATCATCTGAAGTCACGTATTAGCTTTAGCTAATGTCTGTAGAAACAATGACCCATTTTCAGGTAGCTCACAATAGGCCAAAGTGTCATGTGTCCAACTAGAGCTCCTCAAGGGAGAACATTAATGCAGTCACCTCAGATCACATACAGAGAAAAGAGAAAGCTCCCTGGAGACTCATCTACATATGAGAAGCTAAACCATCGAAAGAACGACACCCTAGACAAACTCAAAGCAAATCTCAGACGATTCAACATTGTGACAAATGACAAGTCTTAGAGACACAGTATTTGTAGTCAACACCTCAGTACTGGCCTTGACCTTTGATAGCACCCTCTGTCAGACAGCTGCTGCAGACAGAGCTGCATCCTCCTTGAGTAAATAGGAAACATCGACCTCACCAACAGTTCTCACAGTGCCAGAAGCAAGTCATTAGCTTCTTATTTAGAAAAGCTGCAGGAGATCTGACCAGGCAGTAGTCATGTCAGGACTTATCCGAAGAAAAGCCGATCTGCTAGCTACTCTCAGGTCTCAGGACATTAAAGATTCTAGAGAGACCATCCCTATTTTATTATTATACACTATTGCAGTGTCTTTCACCATTACACACGCAGTAGCAATGCTAGTCCTGTGGAACAGAAGCAATTACTGCTTCTGCTTTTCACAGCTATCTGCTATATCCCCCCTCCCCCGATTCCAGCATACACACATCTCTGCTGCACTCACGGAGATTACGGTCCAACTGTGAAGTCCAAACTATCAACTGTGGCCACTTAAATCTGAACAAACACCATAAGATTGGCTTCCAAATTATTTACTTATACTTCCAGAACTAAGCAAAAAAAAAGCATCAGTGAACACTTAGCTATTCAGGTACGAGGGCTCCTGTGATAACTTGCCTTTGCTGAGATTTTCCAGCAAGAAATAAGATTATCGACATTTAATACCAAGCCAAACTATCAGCTGCCACATTTACCAGCTTTGTTGAGACACTTCTATTTTACTGCAAATGCCTTCTGCCTACGACACCTCCATGCACCTTCGAAGTACCACATGTCTCAACAAAAGTACTGGTTTATAGAACTAATCAATACATCAAGAGTGACATAGGTGAGCTGGTTTTTTTTTGCCAACTGGCTGAGCATGCATAATACTCACGAACAAAATAATCAGTTTAATCTCAGGTGAATGATAAATAACTACAATTATATTCCAGTGACTAGAATAGTGGCATCCTCAGAAGTCTTGAAAACAGTTCTTAGACTAACATATACACAGTTTAATCTTACCCATGATTTCTTTCTCTTTCCACTGTATATTTAAGAATTCTTTGTACCAACTGTCATAATGAGTACAGTATTTCAAATCTTGTCATTTAGCCTTCCAACCTTGCCAAATAGAAGCTAATTTCTGGAGAGCCTCATATAATCCTGAGTTCCTGAACACCTGTGACTTTGCTCCGTGCAAATTTGTATTGGTAAGCAAGGTTTCACAAAATGTGTCTCATGACTTGTCAATTCCATAAATGGCTACTCTTTCAATCCACCAAAGCCAGCTTATTTCTAGCTAAGCAAGTTCCCTTGACAAGCTCAACACAAGTTCTTTGATCCGATCATAGTAAGAGATCTGCTTCCCACTCTCATCCATGTCTTCACTACTTAATATTCGGAAGTCAGTGGGAAAGAGCACCCTAAAGAACAAGGGGGAAAAACAGGGGAAAAGACGACACTATGCCACTGTGTGATTCTGTAACTGAAGGTGAAGTAGTGTGGTTCTCCTGCTCTCCCTCTCCAAACAGATGGTATGAATAGCATCCCTCAAGAGGGGGGATGTTAGAAATCAAAGGTCCACAGAAAAGCAACAAAGAACGAAATTATTTGCATGAAATGAGTGAAAGAGTTGGTCAAAACTCCTCAGCCTGGAAAAGAGAGAACTGGAGCACGTGATAGAAGTCTACAAAGGTACAAAAAGGCCCAGAGGATGGTTTGCAATAGATCATCCATCTTCTTGTTCTTGACAAGAACTAAAGGGCATCAAATTAAGCTAACAGGAGCCATGGTCAGAATAAAAGAAATACTGGAAGATGGCACTTCACACAAAGCTTGGCAAAATGTTACACACATTGCCTAAGCGCAAAGTGGTTTTGAGAGCTTTGTGGGTCCAAGGGCAGACTAGCACAAATACTTAGGAGACATCCACCACAACTAGTACAGGAAGTTTCCAGGTTGAAAACAAAGCTTGGGAGAACGAAATTTTCTGTATTCTTGCCCTTAGCCTTCCATGAACATTTGCTTATGTTCCCTCAACCCTGGTTTCAGTACAGGTGCTGTTCTGAAGCAAATATTCCACTTTTTCTGATGACTGACATTAAAACAAGAGAATACTAAAAATAATGATAAAAAAAAAATTACACTGTAGAATCTTGCATGCCTGCCTGAGCCATTAGTATCTATCCTGGGGTAATCAAAATTGTGACCAAGTAGAGTTTGAGGGGGGAAAAAAAGGGAAGCCAGGAGAAACAAAAAACAGTTCTAAATTAGATTTATAATTATACCTTGGAACTCCTCTTTGAAAGCTGTGACAGAAGTAATAATTGAAAAATCTAATCAAAATTCACCTTTCTGCATTACTAAAATGTCACATGAAATAACTACAAAAATCACCAAACCATGTATGGAATACATGCATAGCAAGCCACGTATCTGCTGCAGCAGATGCAACAAATGCTGTTCAAAAAGAAGACAAGGTGAGCTAGAGCTATTAACTGGGAGATCTTACTATTTGGAATAAAGGTTTGGAGGACTAGAGGCTTCTGAATCTTCTCCTGAGGAAAAGGTAATACAGACATTCTTTCAAGAGTCATTAATTTGGGTGACACTGTAGTGTCACAGTGTCTGGACAGACACAGAGCAGAACATATTGTCATCCAAAGCAAGATAAGAGAAATGCAAAAATACAGCAAGCATTTATCATTTATTAACTTGCTGAAGATTGACAAGTGTCAAGCAAAATACTAAGTTTACTGATTTTGTAGTAATTTGTCAAACAAAAGTTTGTCAGCACATTTGTGATAAAAATCCTGGTTTAACTGTAAAAAAAGCCTAGTATTTGTCTTGGGGGAGACTCAACTGAGGTTTACACAGAAAGGTAACCAAAATGAGGCACTTCACCTTCAAACTTTAGGTATTCTGTGTATAGCCAAAACCAGTCCCTACCAGCTTATACGTAAGGCACCTAACGTAGATGAATGCTGGTGCTATTCCTAGCTACTGTTACTCCACTAAATGCGATTCTGCACTGCCTACATACGTCATCAATTAAAGTATCACAGTTTCAGACAGACATGTTCTTCCACACTAGCTAAAGCACAAGCAAGAAATACTTCCCCCACTAAAAGCCCAACCTCTCAGTCACTTGGGAACCAAATACACTAAGGTAGAAAACAGCTTTCAAAACATCACCTATACTCCCCAGGAGAAATTAGGGGAAGAATGCAATAGGCAGGGTGAAGATTATGTCAGCATGGCTGGCACAAAATCTATGAAGGTAAGAGCATCTGCGACAGTCTGGAAATAACGGCTAATAAGAAAGAAGGAAGGTTAGAACTTGAAAGCTGGGGGGGGG
>Ga0065711_1031023_pt1 | contig 30762 bp, 16 predicted proteins | sample Hoacrofraction12_FD_59098 | JGI IMG/M metagenome (GOLD analysis project Ga0065711, IMG submission 59098) | Hoatzin crop microbial communities from Cojedes, Venezuela - Epithelial fraction 12 v2 (version 2) | ecosystem: Host-associated > Birds > Digestive system > Esophagus > Crop | place... | reverse complement strand
ACCTCCACCTGCCCCTCCAAAAGGCCTCAAGTCTCCCAAAAGTCCCACATCATATCTACCAAACCCACAAGCATATCTCAGAAACTATGCCCTAAATGTGAATCGACTTGCCCGCTTTCAAAGAACAAGTTACTTTCACAGAATCACAGAATCACAGAATGGTAGGGGTTGGAAGGGACATCTGTGGGTCTTTTGAGACATTGCACTGTAGATTATTTAAATGGATGTAGTGTTGACTATTTTTATTTCACGGTTTGTGAGGAATAGGTAGCACTTCATGTATTTACAATCCAGATTGCCATGCGATCATGTCTCATGTAGGTAAATCATTAGTGATTTCTATACATGCCCTATAGGTGTATATGATGACTCAGAGAATTAGAGACTCTCTGCAGCATGCAATTCCTGCCTTCACATGAGCCAAAATAACAGAATTGGTCAAATTCCAATCTAGCTAGTTACCTGAGCTCTTGAGAGATGAACAGAGAGACTGAGAGTTGAAGAAATATTGAACTGACCAAGCAAAAAAAAATCAGTATCTTTCTATAGCTTGTAAGATGCTGCAGGTTTTCTTCCTCTTAACACAGACAGCCCTTTCTGTAATCTCACTTCTGTGATTCCTTGTTTCTTGTATAATCTCAAGCAAACAAAAGAAGGAGGACTTTAGTCCTTCGCTGCATGCAGTGAATTTTCAAGCGGTATAGTAACAGTCCTTATTAAGAGTTTGCTACAATTGACGAAACACACATGTCTAAAGCTGTTTGAGATTTCCCTGGAGCCCAAGTGCTGCTCTGGAAGGGTACAGGTCTCCCATAGGTCCCATGTCATATCTGCAAGCCTTGTGTAGGTATCTCATATAAGATCTTTCATGTGGAAATATTTAGGTAATTAAATTGATTCCTGAGCTTCAAATTCAGATATTTTCATTTGGGTTTCTGCAATATAGCCATCAATGCCTAGCTAGTTGTTGGAGTCCCACTACAGTCACTGGAGATTCAAGGTGCAGTATAGTTATGTATGCAGAATTGTGTAGTGTCATTTGGGATGCTTTATGTCATCTGAGGTATCCACATGCTGTAGAAAGACAGTCTGGAGCCAGGCAGATACTGTAAAACACCTCAAATGGTACTTGATACAACTATGTTCAACCAATTGAATTCCACCTTCAGAATTCAATCTGTGATAAACTAAGGAAACAGAAATTGAGATAAGTTCAAGCAGACACATATTTTTTCCCAAAAAGCAGCCGTTATCAGGCTTGCTTCAGATAGTTTCCCAACTAAAAGCGGTATTATGCAAAATGATGTTATCTAAATTATGTGCAGCGATGAACATTTATCCTGGTAATGGGAATGATGGTTGAGACACCTGCTAGCCTGACCATGGAGCTCTTGACTATAACAGGACATATGGGGAGTCATTGATCATGGACTCAGTGGACTGAAATAAAAGAAAAGAATTAACCATCTTCCTGTGTTTTCGTTCAGTTAATGTGGATCAGGTTTAGCCTACATGCAGCGAAGCAGAAGTTAACTTTGCCAATGGATATGTGGTGATGAAGGAAGATCACAGTTTCCAGGAACTGGTAGTCTAGCACCAGTCACCAATTTCAAATTGACTTTAAATACTTTTCACTTTCAAGAGTAATCCCCTCTTACTGATTTAGACCTCTGTCTGATTACTGTTGAAGAAGCAAATTAAGATGTTAGTCTTACCTAGAAGGTCAGGTTGTGGTGTTGAGTAGGATAATCTGGAATTTACTACTAGAGCAGCTGCACTAAAGTTAAGAGCAGGTGGGTTATCAAAGCATTTAACTCCATTTGCAATAAAAACTGTGTCCACTTCAGATGACTGACTGCAGTATTGTTTCTTTGGCTCGACATGTTACCAGCTATCAGCAGCAATGCAACATCTATACACGACATCAACTTAATCTAATATCAAGGCAAAAGGAAGAGACTTAAGCCTATATGTCTCCCAGTTGGTGTAGGCTGAAAGCACTCGCATGGACAGTTGCAGCAGCTCTGCTGGCAGGCAGGAACTTGTCAATTGCTTGATCTCATTCATTGTGTGCCAATACCTTTCTTCTCGTCACCTTGGTGAGTAAACAGCAGGAGGTAGAGCCCCAGCCTACACATTTATGAAAAGCGTTGCCATGTCAACATGCACAACTTCACATAGATACATGTGAACAGATCAGCTATGCACAGGCATGCATGCCTCAGTCTAAGTGTGAAATGCAAGGTGACAGGAAAGAAGAACCCACATGATCCAATGCACTGAGCACTTGAATTGAGTTGATATGGTGATAAGGCTCCAGAGTGAGTGCACCTGGACTACTGTATTTCATCCCATGTTCATGCCAGGAAGATGTTGACAAACTGGAGGGTATTCAAAGAGCCGGAGGGCTGGAAGGACTGATGCTGATGAGCAAAGATTGGCAAGTAATAATCCAGGCCAAATAATGGTATGATAATAGCTCTCAAACCTTTGTCAGGTGTATACGGTAAAGGAAAGCAAGGAGGAATCCTTCCACAGGGTACCAGTAGGCATAACTAGGAGAAGGAAAGAAAGGGGGATACCAGTTAGATCAGGGAAAGCAACTTGTCTGATATTCTAAAATGTCAGAGGGTAGAAGGGTATTTTTTAAATGGTGGAAGTATCATCATTTGACCTATTCAACATGATTTCAGGCAAGACTATGGAGAATTTGTGATGGAGGTTTCTATTTTATGAAGACGCTAGGTGGAACCAAGGTAAATCGACAATTTTTTAAATGGAATTCAGTGAGGGTTTGTCTTTAGCTGGTGTGAATCACTACAGGTCCCCTGACTTTGTTGGAGCTGTTGCTAATATCCAAAGACATAGAAGAGGCTACTGAAGAGCTGGAATTCAGGATATGACTGTACGGAGTCCCTAGGCATTATCTGTGTACTCAACCTGAGGACTTGGACTTTCACAGATTTAGATATAAAAGGATTAAATTGACAACTCTGACTTTGTGTACCAGTTATAACAAAGTGTATAAACTCATAATTTCCCATTGACCCCAATAATTTGCTGTGATCAGGTTTGTGTGCCTTCTCAGTGTTAATCATGAAACATATCTTCTAGCTCAATAAGTAACCATATTCCACAGATAATTTTTTTCTCACTTAGGTTACAATAACTCAGATGTGGTAGGTTCAATTACCTCCTGAAAGTGCCTTTCCTTCCATCAAATCTAGTAGAAATGGGATTAGTAGGTGAGAATAGACATCTACATCTTAGGTGGCTAATATTAGGTGAGATGGGTCCTACCTGAGATAGAAATGAGCATTTGAGAAGCTCTGGAATCTCTGAGAACAGATAATACTTTGTCAGAGACCTTAATCTAAGGCCAATGCTTTACTTCAGAGTTTCATAATTTAAGAAGAAGTGAAGGAGTGATTTCCTGACACTGGCTAGAGTAGGACCTAGATATTCCCTTTCTTTTGGACACATCCTCAGTATGAGATCATCATTTTCTCAACTTCACAGTCTTAGGGAGAGCGTAAGGGCTGCACCTACAGTAGATGTAAAAAGACCCTCAGAGTCAACACTGTTTAAGCACTGTGCTACTTCCCTCTTTAGCATGCTGCTGAAAAGTTGGGCAACTAGCATGGTTATGCAATCACAGTGTTGGTGTTAAAGAAGTGCCTCCTCATAGGACATGTGAAATGGCCAAAGGAATGCATATATATGGGGCAAACAGTTAGGGTTTAGTGACTGACTTGACAAGATACTGGTAGAATAAGGGAATATGTAACTTGCAAACTCATCTGTGCTGAAGCTCCTGTATCTTACTAGCTATGGAGCTGCCATGAAGGCTTAGCTCACCGTGTAAATGCACAGGTATGCAGCTGGTAGGAAGCAGGAAGGGTTTTGTCATCACAGTCGAGGTGGGGTAAGCATCTTTAGACACAGACTGGCTGCTAAATGCCTTGAAGGACCTGAGTCCTAGTTTTCTGAGAGTCCAGGAGTGCTGTTGTTCGACACCACCTGAGGATCTGTCTTCCCTCAGAGCTGATAGAGATCACTGGATTTCAGCAGTGTTGTCATGTTACATTATGTACTGCTCCAAAATGCCTTGGGATGAGATTTATAGAGAAAGCTGCAGAGGACAGAGTCTGGATGAATTATGTCTGCAGTGAGTTCCTTCCAGCTGAGACAAGCTCAGGAGCAGAATCTCACACTTCCCATCCAGCTGGCGGCCAAATGCACGAGCAGATCCTCCCCACCCCTTCTCCCAGCGTTGGCTGGACTTCATGGCTCATTGTGCACATTGCACAGAGACCCTTATGGTCCTTAGGAAGTAGCTCTATTAGGTGAGTCAAAAATGGAGCCTCCACCCCGTTGGCCGAGCTGTGCTGAACTTGTCTCAGCTGGAAGTCACTGTTTGCGTGTTTTGCCATAGCTACTGAAATATGATTGATTCCAGGCTGAGGTGTGACATGCAGGTTCCTAGCTCATATAAGCAAATTTGCCTAGTGAATTTGGATGGCCTCCCAGTTGCTGAATTATCCAAGACATATATATTTTTCTCTTCACCTTTGTGATGTTGTATTCCAGGATCTGGGGTGCACCAGGAGCCAAGATCTCAGACACCCAACATTCAGGTCTGAAGTAATCCTTTTGCTCAGTATTGGCCTATCAATCCAATCTAACCGACCTAATGCCTCCTCTCACAGCCTGAGGTAGAGATTGTGTTAGGCACATGGCAGGAATTCTGCCATGCAACAGCATTCCCCAGATTCCTGGGTCATTAAACAACTCTGAGAAGCTCCAAGGTTATTATCAATTATGCTAGTATCTAGAGTAGTCCCTGCTCTGTCAACTTATCAGTAACAGAGTCATAAAGTTGGCCTTTGTGATTCTTATCTCCTCACTTTGATCAAATCCCCAAATCTTGATTGTGCGCTAAGCTGATCTTGTCTGCACTGTATGGGTACCCAAGAGCAGTTAGCTGGCAGAAACTATGTGTGGGACTTGGTGTGAAAAGATGACCAGAATCCTGCTTTATTTTATCCAATGCTCTGGTAAAGGTCTGAAGCCACCTCTCTCCAGGATATAGTGTTTTCACTGAAAGTAGATTGAAGTGATGCACATACAATGAAGGAAAGGTACAAAATGCCTTTGCCTTTCATTTACTCTTCTTCAGGAGCTGAGCTCCTGGGTCAGATGAGGACAGCCTCTTCTGGACTGGTTTCTCCTGGGACAGTGTATGTGACAGTTATGGCCACATGAATCAAGGCTTTTTCCCAAGGGACAGCTTGACCACATGATTCCTCACCTGTCTCTGTGAAAAAGAGAAGCAACAACAGAAAAAGCAACCTGAAGATGGACTTTCTCAAAAATTTGGGTGCTTAACTTGACTTCCCCAATGTTTTCTTCCCATGTAACCTTTAAAATCAATAGAAGCAGAAGCTCCCAACCGGTCTTGAAGGGGAGCTCATGCAAAAAGACACTGAAAGTATACGGGCCACAAGCAACAGTGGTTGAGGCGAGTTAAGGTGAATATGAGATGTCAGGACTCTTATCTGCATTGTATTTGTGTGACTGTCTTGAAGGTCAATATCTTGTCAGGACTTTTGCCTTCAGCTCTGTGAATACCAGATCTTAGACAACCGTGGGCTGCTTCTGCTCTGGGTTCATCTGAGCTTCTTATCTACTTATGTTGTGCAGGCTGAATTTGGCCTATCGTCCGTCATTCAAGAAGATGCTGTAACAGAAAGAGTAGGTGAAAACATGTCAGTTAAAATACCCTTTGTGCAAAGACGCAAACATTCTACCTTGGTACTCTCATTTCCTAACTCAGGCTGCTGTATCATGCTTCTGTTTGGGTTCCCATTCAAGCCAGCTTCAACCAGCTGCAGAGGCCGAGGTTTCTTAGAGGTGTCTTTGTTGGAGATACCTACTCAGGAATAGTCTTTGAACTACATGGAGCAGGCTATGGATCAAGCCTTCCATCTATTGTAAGTGCATGATGTGCCCACTTTTGTCCACAACTGTTCAAGCATCCCTATAGATCTTTGCCCACTTGGCAACTGATCTGAAGAAACAGTACCCTCAGTAAATAAATTTTGAATGAAATCCATAAACGGACGATTATGATTGGTGAAGTAGAGGTGAACATAGATTTATAGGAAATTTTGCCTGAAAGAGGTTTTGTTGGGTTTTTTTAATTCTTGGAGATTTTCATGGTTTTAAATTGTGGAGGTCTTGTGACTTGGAAGTCAGCTTTGCATACTCTACCATGCTTATGGTTAAACAGCTGGTTATAGGCAGAGACATGATGTGCATCTTTGCAGCCCTTGTAGAAGACAATACATTCAGTGATCCATCAGTTACCTTCTGTTCCTGTCTTTCTGTGGTTGGCATGAGCCTCAATTTACCACTGCAATATGCCTTATTCATTAATAATCCATCAGCTGTGTGTTAATGGCATTTGTCTTTAATTCCTTAAATACACAGCTACTCTCACGAATGTGTACGGTAATATTATTCCCACTTCACAGATGGGAAATTGAGGCAAACCAAAATGCCTGATTTGCCTCAAGTCCACAGGGGATCTTTTCTGCAATGAGGTATTGAACCCACAGTCCTATACTCATGCCTTAATAACTACGCCATCTTGTTTCCTAATTGCAGTTAGTGACTGATATAATTGATCCATGTGCACGCTGGAAGGATTATTATCTCAAATCTAATGGCCGCTCCATTAAGGACAGGTTCATAAATCACCTAATCTTTTGATGTTGAAGTTTCTCTATCTCAAACAAGAGGGCTGTGAGGTTTCGTTAGTCAGTGCTCGTGAAGTTCCTATCTCTGCCTAATCCACAGTTGTGAGTCTGAAATTATCATTCTTAAGGTAAAACAAAAAAACTGGGGAAAATCTGCTGCAGCTCTGATTGGCAGTGTTTGATGATTAAAAACATGATTCATCCAAAAACAACCCACGCCTTTCAGTCTGTTCCCAGAGCTCTGGCGCCAACCAAATTCTGGGTACCGAAGAGACATTTCTGTCCTGCCACAGCAAGCAGCACAGAAATTGCAGCAAAGCAATTCCTTTTCTTCTGCTAGCACAGGGTGTCTTTCACAACGGCGACCCAAACTGAGTAGAGTATCACTTACAGGGAGAGCACGGGGTGCAAAAGCCTTTCTTGAGCAGGATGCTGCAGGACAATGGAATGAAAGGGCCACAACCAAGATGTTTCCAAACAGCGTTTTTAGTTTAAGACCTTTGTTGATAAGTGATTAGATGCTCTAAACAAAAGGGTGGTGCTAAAAGGATCAACAAGGAAAGTCACTGCTGAGTGAGAGCAATTTGCTGGTGAGAATCAACATCCTTATTCCTGTAAGGCTGAAGAAGGCTGGTAATTTCAAGGCATAAATCCCTTTGAGGCTTGCCACATCCTGGTTTCAGCCAACGCTGGGATGGGTTAAAAGCAGGAGGGGCAGCATTGTAAAGCCATGATCTTATCCAACTCTCATCCAACTAGCTATTTATATGGTTGTAGATATATTACATCCCATTGTTTAAGGCAGATCTTGGTACTCAGCTCTTTGAGGGCTTGTGGTGAACGCTCCTCTGATCAGAGAATTTTATAGCACTTGGTGATAGAGGACTTTATGGCCTGAAACTGTGGACCATCTTGGACCTGATCGTGTCAGATTCCTTACCTAAAACAATAAGGAGGTTGAGTCACTACTTGGGTGGGAAGCCTTCAAGGAAATCTTAGTATGATTCTGTCTTTTCAGGACCATTATGACCATGATGTCTGCGAGTTACACCTGATCACTCCTTTGTCAGGTCTAACAATTTGAGTTTGAGCTAGAGCATTTAGAAAGCTGTTCAAGATGGTATTTCCTAAAATTCCTGTAGTTCTCGTCCAGACCATTATTCTTAGACCTTAGAGGAACTTCTTGGTGCATGCTATGGCATCGGATATCAGGAAAGTAATGAATAACTTGAGTCAATACTCTGAATCACCAGAAGGAAGCTTTGGTAACATTCAGAGCATCTCTTGTAATATGACAGGCTTCAATTCTGTGTCCGCTTTCTTCATTGTTTGCAAAGAGGAAGGATGTAGCAGCTATGGACTGTAGATGGTATGAATCACAGAATCATAGAATCATAGAATAGTTTGGGTTGGAAGGGACTTTTAAAGGCCATCTAGTCCAACTCCCCTCCAATAAGCAGGGACATCTTCAACTAAATCAAGTTGCTCAGAGCCCCATCCAACATGATCTAGAATGTTTTCAGTGACAGGGCACCTACCACCTCTCTGGGCAACCTGTGCCAGGGTTTCACCACCCTCATGGTAAGGAAATACTTCTTACATCCAGTCTAAATCTACACTCTTTCAGTTTAAAACCATCACCCCTTGTCCTATCGCAACAGGCCCTGCTAAAAAGTTTGTCTCCATCTGTGTTATAAGCTCCCTTTAAGTACTGAATGGCCACAATAAGATCTCCATGCAGCCTTCTCTTCTCCAGGCTGAACAGCCCCAATTCTCTCAGTTTTCCCCCATAGCAGAAGTGTTCTATTCCTTGGATCACCTTTGTGGCCTCCTCTGGCCCAACTCCAACATCTCCATGTCTCTCCTGTGCTGAGGGCTCCAGAGCTGGATGCAGGACTCCAGGTGAGGTCTCACCAGAGTGGAGCAGAGGGGCAGAATCCCCTCCCTTGCCCTGCTGCCCATACTGCTGGGGATGCAGCCCAGGGTATGGTTGGCTTTCTGGGCTGCGAGAGCACATTGTCAGCTCATGTTGAATCAGTCGTGCCTCTCAACCTTAAATGTCTTTCTGCTTCTCTGGGCCTGCTCCAGCTTTTCAGTACACCTGGATGTGGTATTTTGGTAGTGTCCTCACCAGTGCTGTGTGCAGAGCTTATACTCTCCTCCTCTGTCTTCAGTCTCCTAGCCAGTCCTGTTGTGCTCAGCATTCACATCACAGGGGTCAGTCCCCAAATCCTTATATCCTCTTGGAGCCTCATCACAGCTTATGTCACTCCTGCAAGCCTGACTTGCCTTCTGGGGCATGAAGGCAGCTTTAGGGGGACACATCCTGACCCTTGACTTTGTACTGCTGCCCTGTCCGTATCCTTCACTCTCACACCCCCAGTGCTTCAGTATCCTACCGACTTTTTCAATAATAATGTGACGGAATCTTTTTTGGACGATTGGTAAGAAGGTTACATAGCACTGAGATGATCTCAGAGACTTTCAGTTAGAAACAGCCCCATCTGATGATGACTGACTAGCACAATGATACTGGAGACCTGTCAGCTGTGCATCTATTTATTGTGTATTATATTGATCCTATAGATTACCACCTTGAATTCTTCATTCACTCTTTCTCTTTATATTCTGACAAGACTGCTGTATCAACAGAATTACCTTTATCACCTATGTTTAACAATCTCATTTTAAAATTGCATGAAATTATTTTTCCATATAACTGTGGTTACTACCACTAATTATATTACCACTCTGTCATCCTCTGTGGGTTCAGTCTCGTGTCATTCATTTCTCTTTTGGGCCAGATAACAGATTTACAGTTATCCATTTGCTCCTTAACAACACAGTAGATTCCTAACCTATTTGGCATTCCCCTGTTTTCCATCATCATTTCGAGATTTATTACAAACGTTAACTGTAGTTATCCAGAAATATCCTAGATTCCCTTCATTCTTTATCTCCTTGTTTATCTACAAATTGTTAATATATTATTAGGGACTATAAATGTATGTTTGTGTATGAATGTGTACAAATATCTCTGTATGTTCTCTAACAATACATTAAACTATTTATTGGTCATTCTCATGTTCTTAGCACTACTAGTCATGCAGTACTTACTGGTGGCTTGAGCTTCCCTTGTCGCTTATCTGCCTTACTTAGTCCTAATCTATATGCACTATATTCTCCATTTCCCACTCTTCTCATGTTGTTTTTGAGTATATGTAGAAATGAAGTGAGTTTGAGATTCATGGACAGTGTTACGAGCTGATGGATGATTTTTAAACTAGCCCATGGGATTTCACCTACATTGCCATTTTTTGTAAGAGCACTTTACCTACGTTTATCATGCCACTCCACCTGAACAGATTTTTCTGTTACCCTCCCTGACCTAGACTGTAGTTCAGTGCTCCTGTGTCACAGTCCGAGGAGAAGTATTAATTCCTTTTTCCTGTGTACAGTCAAGAAATGCATGATTTTTTTTACCATTTACCGAAAAAAAAAGCGCTTTTAAAAATTTTTAGACCCCTGCCAGCCCCTCTCAGTCACTCTGTTTTCATTTCACACCTCACCTTTCAAGATCCTTCCAACTATTTATTAATTGCAATACATTTGCAGTTGCCAGTTCCAAGGAAGTGGAAAGGCTCCTTGTCCTAAGCACTGTATGCACACATAGCAGGAGACAGTCCCTGCCCTGAAGCGCTTCAAATCTAATCTAAAGAGACAGAAAAAAAAGGTTGGGTGAAATGAAGAATTATTAGTATGGCATGAATTTAGCAAATCCTTACCCCAGATCCCTGGCAGCTTTCCAGCCCCCAAAAGGGACATGACTGCAGATGTTTTTCACACGGTAACAGTAATGTAGGGGTTTTGTGGTGGAAAGCTCTCCACACTGATTGTGTCACCTAGGAGGGTTTTATTCTGGGCATTTGACATACTTAGAGCAGAGCTCTATCAGTGAAGAGACAACGGCAGCGATCAGACCTGTGTGCAGCTGCTAAATGCTCTCCCACTGCTATGTCAAAAAAATCCACATTTCTGCAGCTGGGAAATTCAAGGGAGATTTCCCCTTCTCCCTGCCGAGATTTGACATGTGTGGACACAGACAAGGAGTGAGGTTTGCTTAGGCAAGGCACCAGTGCTGACTCCTGCTATTCTGCTAACTTCTCTTCATTTTCTACTTACTGCTGCCTCTCATCCTACCTCATTCCTGGCCCCTTTTCTCTGTTTCGTTCACCTCTTCATGTCCTGACTGAATGCAGAGAATGAGCTTTCTACAGCCAGAATCGGCTCCTTGACATTTTTCCATCAAGCTCTTAACACAATGGGAGCCCTAATCTTAGACTCAAGTTCAAGGCATAATAGTAATAATTATTGTTATTATCATTATAATAACAATGATGGAAAGATTTAAAGAAAGCAGAAAAAAAAATGTTGCTAACAGCAAGGGAAGATTATCCCGATCCTGGAAAGAGGTGTGTATCAGCAACTTTTATTCAGCAGACAGTCTTCCTCCTCCAGTGTGGGATGTCACTAGAGTCTGGAAACTCTGTCTGTGGTCCATGATGGAGCATGTGCTAGGAGCTGTACGAATGGTTTGGTGAAGTTACAAAGAGGTGCAAGAAGCTATTTTCCTAAACACAGGTGCACAGAAAGATGAGGAATGGACTGCAGGCATCTGTCCAGGTTCATCAGCAGAGGGTGGCCTAGACCTCATGAGAGAGAGGTCAACATTTGGCCACTTCTGGGGTATGTAGTACAGGGTTAATAGCCATCATGGGCATGTAGGGCTTTCTCCTTTTCTCTTATTTCTTCTGAGCACACCAGATAAATAGCTCGAGGTGAAGGCCTGCACATTCTTTATGAAGCAAAACGTGCTGTCGGTGTAAGGAGGCGAATCTGTGGCCCGGGGCACCATGTGCAATGTAATGTGTCTCGAGTCCCTTGCACGGGCTTGTTTGAAATATGTGTCAATAACACCAGCAGCAGCAGCAGCTTGCTGCTCAGCAGGTAAAAGGAGGTTAGCATGATGGGGAGCTGAGGGGAAAGCAGCATGGGGTGGAGGGGAGATAAGTTCCCTGTCTTCCCACATGAGCCTCCTTAAACAGCACAAACCTTCCCCTCCTCCCCACCACCAACTCCCTCTTCAGTTGGTGAGATCACCCTCATTAAAGCCAATACCCAGCAGAAGCACTTCCAGGAGAGATCCAGCATATTTTCTTGCAAACTCATATTCAGCAGAAGAAATAAATGATCTCTTGCAGGGAGTGAGTGAAGCCTCTCATTATTATTTTTAAGGAAGCAAACCACAACTAGATTAAAAATTATGGGGGACTGACTTTCTTCCCCTTCTTGCTTCCTATTCCAAGCAAGATTCAGACCTCACTGATTTCAGTGGAGTAAAAATTAGCACTTGCAAGGCCCATATCTGGAAAGCCATCTTGCTTTCACAGAATTCTGTGCACCGTGGTCTATGATTGCCACGACTGTCACAAGTGGTTGGTTTCAGCAGCGCTAGTAGCTCTTACCACCGAAGGTGGTTGACACGTCCCCAGGGGAACTGGTAGCTTCCCCATCTCTGGATATCTTTGGATCAAGACTGGGTACCTTTCTCAAGGAGGTGATTCAGCAATGGCTGGTGGTACAGAGAAGATGAGCTAATGGGTGGCCTAGCTTGGAAAGTATATACATAGATGAATCAATAAGATTATAATGCTGTTGAAGAGAATTTAGGCAGAATTCCTAGACTTTTGTGATTGCCTCTCACTAGTTGAACTGTCCCAGCTGAGGAAAGCTGTCTCACAAGGAGGCACACGAAGGCAACGGTGCTGAATCTTTAGTTCAGAATTTTGTGTCCCAGTGAGAGTCCCGCTGTCCTGGCTTTGACTAGAGTGGAAATCACTGGATTTGGGTCTCTGTTCCTGTATATTTCCTACCCCTGCAATCTTCCTTCTCCTCTCAGCAAGTCTCTCTGGAGCTCTTCCAGAACCAGGTCTTTGTTTGGCCAAAGGGTTTGGTACAGCTGAATATAAACCTCCTGTTCATCACCTGACCACATGATCCAGCGATCAAGGTGGGATTTATTTCACTGAACACCTACAGTGTCAGTAATTCACACTGAAGGTATAACTCTTTTATAGCCAGTGAATTCCAGCACATGGCTTCATCTTGAAACAGCTATCTTAGCTACCCCAAACTACTTGTGTCATAATTGTGCTCTTTTTTTATCATTGGACACATGGGAAACTTAGGATGGCTAGCTCAGGTCGATGCTGTAGCCTTCTACAGGGTGGTGAGCTGAATCCCACCCAGCTGAGTGGGCCACGTCAAGGCACCCAGTTCTGCCTCAGATTCCCAGTGGTACACAAGACACCCAAGTGAGGCCAGCATCTACCACACAGGTAGAATAAGACCTGTGCCTTTTTGGGTTGGCAGCTGTGAGCCAGGTAGGATCCCCAAGCGTAGCTGGCAGGGTGTGAGATGCCTGTGTACAGTCAACCAAACTGACCCTCCCATGTCTTCAGCAACTTCCCCAGGTTTTGAAAATTTGACCCACTTAGTTCTGAGCTTCTGATTTCCAAATATTATTAATCAATATTAACAGAAATAAGATGTGAGAAAGAGTTCTTTGAGGGCACTTCACGTTTCTGGTCAATGCTTGGGTGCACTAGAGCAGAGAAATTTTAAATCATGCCTCCACAGACAGGGATGTGTCAATAGGTGTGTCTCTGCGTGGGTACCCACAGGAAGGGAAGGGAACAGAAGGCAGAACACATCTGATGGTGGCATCAAGGGTAAACATGTTCTTGTATGCATGGTTTTGCTTCCATTGCAATTTTCAGCCTTGCAGTTAAGGAATAGACTTCTCCTTCCAAAGAAAGTTTCCTCTTTGCCCTTGTGGTTGATAATAAATGGGCTAATGTCCTATAGATGAAACGCTTAGAAACCTTTAAAACCCTGGCATCTTCATGCTGTCAAATATCCAGGTGTTCCTGCTTTGTGTAAAATAGCTGATCCCTTCTTATTCCTGCTAAACTCCGAGCCTTGATGATAATATGTGAAACTGAGTTCCATTAATTAATTAAATGAGCATTGTAGTAAAGCCTAGAGTTGTGCAGGGCCTTATAAGGTAGTAGTTGTAACATCTGTATACCACTTAATGTGTTGTTCCCGTAAAAACCCTTGAAAACTAAACTTTCTCTTTTCCATGCAATATGGACAGTTGAAAATCTCTATTTCTTAATTTAAAAAAAGTTGCTAAAATTTGGAGTGATTTGTTCAGTAAAATATTTCTGGCCAGTCAAAATATTTCCCTTAGATTTCTACTTTTTAGTGTTTTAATGCATGTAGGACTATAGCAAAAATTTATAATGGTAGAAGTTGTTTCAATGTGGAAAATAAGCTACTTTCACTGCAACAAAGCATTTTGGTTTTTTAAAGTAGAAAATAAAACCTTACCAGGTTAAACCCAATAAAGGTGCAAGTTCAGTGTTCTGAGTACTACCCGTGCATCGTGGAAGAAAATTGCAAACACACACAAAAAGCTTTGGGGGATTTAGGCTTTTGAGGATTTCAGCACAATCGCAACCAGAGCTTCAGGTTCTGATTCAGTACTAATAGAAAAGAAATACAAGGGAGTATTCCTGCAGACCATCTGTCTCTGTCCCTGCTACTATAGGCACCACTAGGTATTTAGGATCTATGAGCATGTGAAAGCCATGAAATCAAGGTCATAGCTCCTGCAGCTTTTTGGTGAGACAGAGCTACTGCTGCTGCATGAACAAGAGCACCTCGATGGCAAGCAGTGAGCTTCTGCTGCAGAGGGCTGCAGGGTCCCTGTGGCTACTGAGGCTCCTTAGCCCCGAGCAAAGTCCACAGGTTCCACATGAGATCCATGGGTTGATTTGATTTTCTCCAAAGGAGCTTCCTTCCCACAGCCTCACATTGTCACTGTTCAGATCTCCTGTGAAACCTAGTTATTAACATTGCATAATTCCCCAGATACATCAGTTCTGCAGGTAAAGGAGGAGAAATCCAAGCTGGAAGGAATCCATCTGCTAAGCCGAGTGACCTTGAAGCTTTTTTATTATTATTATTATTATGAAGAGGAGGGCCCATCTCTGGTTTCTAAAGTAAACACAGGAGGTATCTTGGCAGAGGAATGTGCAGCAGAAAGCTGGGATTGCTTTCCCAAATTCTTGGCTGCTTCCCTTGCTGCATGTCAAAGCTGGTATCTTTGCCTAATAGTGATCACCCCTCTGTGTGCTGATCACTATCTGGCAGCCTGTCTGCAATTCCCCAGCCACTTTCAGAAAGAAATCATTAAGGCTCCGATACTGCGCACAGAGGTCTGCAGTGTGGCTCTTGGCTGCTGCCCCCCTCTGAGAGTCCTTCGGTGGGAGGTTCCTTGCCCCAAGAATTGGGGGGTCATTGACCCTCACCAGCCAGGGAAAACAAGCCCACTGCTATGGTTACTGCTCTTCTCTCAGCATCTTCTTTCAGCCTCCAAGTCAGAGATTTGGGTCAGTTTCTCCTGCTCCATGGACAACTCCCTACCCGCTTTGTTTCCTCCAAATCCTGCCCCTCCTACCTGCTTCCTCTCTCACCCGAGTCTCTTCCCCATTCATCAGCCTGACCACTGCCAGCCTTTTTTCAGCCAGGCACTGAATCACCAATCACCCTGAGAAGTTACTAGGCTGGAGCACCGTTATGTTTTTCTGAGGAACAACAAGGCACCGCGTCTGCTGAGTCAGTTGGAGAAGCAGCTCTTTGAGCCATGGTTCCCGGTGTGCAAACACCGGACTCCAGCAAGTTTAGGGAGAATAGTCTGCAGAAGAAAGCTTGGTCCTTCTCTGCATGGTCTGGTGATGTACTCATGGTGCCGCAGTTCTCCAGCTGTGTTGCAGGAAATCACACCAGGTCTGTTGCTTGGTTACTCAAAAGACTGGAAGACTGGATTTTCACCCAAATCACCTCTTTTTGACCAAGAGATCTGGACACCCTTGTAGTGGGTGGCCTGTTGCCTAAGAGTCCACAGAAGATGGATAAGAAAAGCAAGCTGGTTGTGCATAGATTCATATTACAGTCATATCGGGCTTCCCATCTCAAAAACAGACTATAACACATTGACATAGATGTAGGAAGTGGGGATGATTTGCTTAGCAGCCCAAAAAAATTAAGCTGCTTTATGGCTGAAACATCCCTGCCTGTTCTATTCACATCAGAATAAATTTTGAGCTGCAGAAGACCCAGTACAGCCATTTCAGCAGACAGGAGATATCTACAAACAAAGGTAAAAGTCAGTGCTGTAAAGTGAATGAAGTCTTCCTCTTCTTTCTCTGACTCAAGTTTATTGCTGTTGTTATTCTTTCTGTTGTGAGAGATGATGTTTGAGAGAGAATTTTTTTCTCTCTCGAAGTGTATACAAATGCCAGGACGTACACTGGCATTTTTCCTGTACCTTTGAGCGACTCATCAGTCTGTACCTCCTTAATTTTACTGAGATCTAGCTGAAACATGTCAAGGAGCCATGAGGATTTTTTCCCATGCAAAGTAGTTTCTTTGCAAAAAAAAAAAAAAATCAGTTGTTCTATTGCAGCAGAAATTGCCATTTCATTTTAAAAAATAGTTTCGTAAGCAGCAAAAAAAGTCTGAGCTTCATGGCAGTCTTGCAAGAGTTGAACTCTAAATAAGAGTTTACTTCCTGTTAGGTTGGCGTGTTCCTCATGGCCTTCCACCGTATGGACTCTCTGTTGTCTAACAACAGGTCACCTTTTGCTGCAGCCTTTCCAAAATAGAGGGAAGGAGATGTTAAGCAGGTCTCTACCCTCTGCTCCTTTCCATTTTTTTGTAAAAAGAAAAATATAAAGCTGAAAAGCTTCCATGTATGTTTGGAGAAAATTTTTTTCTCCCCTGACAGATTTTCATATCTCTTTTGCATATTTGTTTGGACCCAGACCCATGTAAATATTCTCCTTAGCCCTAAGTCCATCCTGTGTACAGGAATGGTCCTCAAAGGCGGTGTGAGACATATTCGTACCTATGTAGTGACTTTGGAACAGTTGATTTAGTGTTGATAAGTCCTTGAGCCTTTCAGAGGGGTTCAATGAGATGAGTCTCATGATATTTCAGACCAAAGAAGGAGGAGATTCTGTAATGAATGAACGATAAGAAAGGAAGCACAACCATAATTTATTGCAAAGTAGTTAAATGAGATTTTGATGGACAGCGCAACTAGACAAAAAGCTCTTTTTGGTTTGGGATCTTTTCTTTTCAGTCCAGTAGTTCAAAATGGAAGCATGTTTTCATGGTTGGAAAATCATGCATTTGATTGGAAATTCTTTTTCCACAGATATCAAAATATTTCACTTAAGTTTTGGGGTTCTGAGTATTTTAAAATAAACATAAAAGATTTTTACACAAAGTAAAATTGTATGCAAAACAACCCCCCATAAAATTGTATTTTTACAATGGTCAGAAAAATTAAACTTATTCTGAGGGCTTGGTAAATATAGCAAACTGATTCGATATGTGAAAAATACTCAGAAGATTTCAGGGTGAGTTTTTTTTATCTATATATATTTTTTATGGGAAACACATTCGTGTAAAAAAAAAATGTGCCTGGTCCTGACAGTTTCAGTAGAGTAGGTAAACTAGTGTAGGAGTTTGCTCTTCCTCAAATGATCAGGGTTTGGACACAGTGACAAGATGAAATGGCAAAATTCCTGGTGCAACTGGAGCTGTGCTCTGGGTCTAAAAAGGAAGCAGTCCCTGAGATTGCTCAATCAAAACCGCTAATCTGGTATCGATAATTTAAAAAAAAGCATATGCAAGTGTAACAGAAAGTTCCTTACTGACTGTCTTGGCGCAATAAAATTCCCGAAACACATGCCCAGTTTTAAGTGTGTGCTGAAATCCCACTGATTATAGTATTAGCTTGAAGCATAGACTGAAGTGCTTTCCTAAATCCAGACATCCTGCATTTTCCTTAACAGTATTTTATGACCAGAACAAAAAATAGCTGTAGGATTCATTAGAGGGAGAAGGCAAAAGACAAAAAAGGGGAGAGAGAGTGAAAAAGGAAGGAAAAACAAAGAGAAGGAAACTTTATGGCTCTGTAAACAGCTGTAAGCAATGTCTCTGGTCGGGTCAGACCGGTCTGAGTTGACAAGGCAGTGTCTCCAATTATATAGCATGCTGTAGCCTGTAAAAATGAAATCAATTTGTTATTTTTCTGGGAGAACATTATAGCGTGAGTTCACACATTTGGTGAGCCTGATGACTCAGTGAAAGCCGAAGAAGGAACTCGCAGACGTGTGTGTATGTGTGTGTACAACTGAGTGAGGGTATGTGTGTGTTTGCTGTGACCAAATGCATATTCAAAATTCATCCTTGGAGGAACGAGCGAGAACTAAAAGTAACTCAGTGTATTAGAACAGTGGACAGTAAAAATTGTGTTGTTCTTACAGGATTACCTAAATACCGCAACGACAATTCTTTCCATCCATAGTTCTTATTTCAAAATTGGCTTCTTCACTAAGGACTTTCAGGATAAAATTCCCCCAAGCATTTAAGCACTTAAGCAATTTAGAAGTCAAATCCAATCTTCAGAAGGATCTGAGGTCTTTGAGCCCAGTCCTCCAAGGTATTTAGCACTGACATAGTCCAGAACAGACCTCAATTCAGGGGGATGAGCCTTAATGAGAGGTTTGAAGCCACAATATGTAATTTATATTGTTGATCATTTAAAAAAGCTTCAAGTTGGGATGCTTTGGGGGTGGGGGGGAACTAGGAGGGTTAAGACTAGCCACACTCCTAATTACTATTGAAATTCATAGTAGGAGTCTCAATACCTTTAAATACAGGAGGCATTTTTCATTGCCTAATACATTGCCTTCTCTCTTCCCTCCGTTCCACTTATTTAGCACACCTGACCCAGAAAAATTTATTTTCGTCTAAAACTTGATTCTATTGCCTAAGATATATAAGCATTATGCTGGGCAGAAAGAGGCAGGTTCTCTTGCAGGCCAGCCAGTCATTGCATCACAAGCACACATCTATACATACTTTCCATTTGTCATGAAACCCTGATAGGGGTTAGGCTGGGAGAAGTCAGAAGTAAGGCAGCAAAGGTGTTTACACGAAACTTTAAATTACTCTTCTTTCATTTGCAAGTAACTGTTGTTCCTCATCCCAGGTAAATTTATCCATCAGCAATATCATTAGATGACTTCATTATAACCACGAGATTTACAGCTCTCATAAACTGCAGTGTAGGTGGCAGATTAAAATGTTAAGGCTTATACATCTCTAATACCCTGCGCCGTGATCCTGGCAAATCTTATAAGATAAACGGAGCTGGATGGAGGCAGATCTCAGCTGGGAGACCTCCAGGGAGAGGCCTGAGATGTAGCATGTGGTATGGAGGTTCACTGAGTCTTAGAGCCAGGCTTAAAAACACAGTTAGAGGGGCCATTATTCTACTGGATGGGTTGTTTTTCATATGACATGTAGAACAGAGGAGTTAATTGCCTAAGGTAATTAAAGAGTTCCTGAGACTTTTTGCAAGGAACTGGGTTGTTAATACTCATATTCTGTCCTCTTCTATTCTGTTCTGTAGATCCTAAGGGAAGACAAAGTCAAAGAAACATCTCTTGCACTTGGAGTGGAAGGTGCGGAGTGTTGTGGTGTGCCTTAGTTCCTGTGGGAATTCGCTGTCCGGGCCAAACCTCAGTCAGATAATTACACTCCACTTTCTTACCATCCACTTGAAGTTGCCACTGAGTATGTTATTTTCCAAATCCAGACCCAAACTACTATTGGGTTTTACAAATAAGCTGCCATGGTCCAGGTTAGAGATAGCTGTCATCTATCCCTCAGCAAAGACTTTCCTTGCTGTCCTCTCACCAGCCCTCCAGGGATTTCTGAGATTCAGCAGAAAATGGTGAGATTCCTGGTCCCTACCTTCAGCTTGCTAAAAACAAGGTGTCTAGTTTATGCTCATCACTTTTCCACAGCTAGTGCCGCCTCCTAGGCATGTCAAGTGATTCAGCCCACCTATCTGAGGCACCTATCTTAGGATGGGCTGAATTGCCCTCTGGAGATGCTGATCTTGCTCCATGGACTCTAGTAGACAGCTAACTTGGCCGAGATGCCTAACTTTTAAATGGTCAAAGTTGGGTGAGCTGAGTCCCACGCTTAGAGATCCTCTGATGAAAGGTTCTAGAGAAATACAATGCTGCATCATCATCACCCTCATTTTTATTAATGCAGGGCAAGGGTGAGGGAATTACTCACGGGAGAAAAGTTACCTCCATGCCTGCAAGTTTGCAGGATTGGACTAAGCCACAAAATTATGTACATACTTTCTGGGCTAGAAGAGAAAAAGAATTTGAATATAGCTCTTGTGCTCTACTAGGATGAAAGAACAAAGATCTAACAAGAGAAGTGGAAAGAATAGCTAATCCAGCAGGTTTCAGTCTTTTTTTTTCCCAGACCGGAAGAAAAAAAGTCAGGAAGGACAGATACCTGCACAGCGAATTTGATCTGTCTAATAACAGGCTTAGATTTCTTAGATCTTTTTGTGAACCTCTTAGGAATAGTCTGTCGACGGCCAGATGCTCAGAGACCAAAAGTTGAACAACCCATTGCAATCAATGTTACAGACACTCATGATTTCTGAATTAAAATATGTCACTTCTGTAAGTAGTGTTAGACTGCTTAGGTCTAGATTTGATTATTACTGGGCAATACACAAGCAAAGAAAAAACCCTCAAACTCGAAAAATGTTGTTATGATAATCAGTAACTTCTTTCATGTTTTCCAGATCTAAACCTATTGCTTTGCTGATCTATCTTACAGTGGTTTTGAAATTTTCAGCTAAAACATTAACTAAAAATTTCATTATTGTCCACATTTTGTAATTGTTTGGGTTTGGGATAGTTTTAATGTCATGGAAGAAAATCACTTCCATCCAGGAGGAATATTAGTTAGCAGAATGATTTCCTTTTCCATTTAAAATGATGGGGTTTGGCAAGTTCCATTTCCTTTCTTTCCATTCTAAAATTTCTCAAAGTTTTACTTTTATTTTCTTAGGAAAACAGAAAAATAATCACAACATATGCAAGAATATTGGTGTTTTTCTATGAAAAAGGATGGCATTAAATGAATGTAGACCTATTAATTTTTCTGCCTGTCCACCCACCTGGCCTCTGGGCTGGTTGTTCAACTCTACAGAAGAGTTTCAGGGAGACTAGGAACTGGTGTATGCTATAGGAGTGTAAAAGAAGACACGGTACACTCAATTACACCTCCTAGGCCTGATTCCTAGCTCTGGTTGAGATGTTCTGGAGTATCCTTTCGAGCTTCCAGTTATCTGTGTTAGGTGGACACCATAGCTCTTCAGTCATGTACGCCAGCCCTGTGTGGTGAGGGTTTGTGGGAACTGAATCAAGGCTGACTTACAGATCCTATCCCATGAGTCTCTTGAACATTCAAGTGCCATTGGCCATTCACAGCAGTCTCCATTTTTTTGAAACTTCACAGCCTTGTAGTAGCTCAGTTCTCCCAAAATGTGTTTTCAGGCATCCTCAAATGCATGAAGTTCATGCTGCTCAACCTTCGCAGCCCATGGAAGATCATGGGTAGGACACCAGAGAGGGCCTAATTCTGATGCTGTAGGATGGAGTAAGGGCTGCCCACTCATCACTTGCAAGCAGCTTCCCTGTGAGCCAGTCTGGCCTAGTACAAGGAGATGTGAGACAACCCTTGCTGGGTTTTCCTTATAGCCTGACAGGACCTATGAAGACTTCTCCAGCCACGAGCTTCATTTCCATATTTTAGTGTCACATTAACAAGGCTGTGTTCCGAGCGTGTATCTTTTTTAGATAGGCAGCTCTGCACAACTTGTGCCTGTCTTCCTAGAGTGGCTGAGATTCATCTTCAAAGAGCTAGATGGGGCACCATCAAGAGGCAGAGAAAATGACTGAGACAGGAAAAGACAATGAGGTGAACCTCTGGAGATCTGAACAGATTAAGAGAAAGGATTTGGGGGAAGTGTGACATCCTCCTGTTAGGGAACCCCATGCAAAGAGAGCAGCGTGGAAGAAAACCTAGGGTATCTGCAAACAAAAGAAGGTCCCCTCTATTATACGCAGATGGACATCCTTTGACTTAACTTCTGCAGCAGGACCGGCTCCTACCTTGCATCTGTGTAATGTAAAGGGAGCAAAGTCACTGCTATTACTCAGTTCTCAATATTCAGTGGGAGCTTCAGTGCTCTCTGGGTCTTACTCCAGGTCATTAGACAAGTTACACTCTTGTTGTACAACATCAATAAATGCAGTTACTTTACCTGTGTCGGGGACACCAGTAGGACATCCGCCGAGGAAGTTCTGAGCTGCACTTGGAGCCAGCAAAAGGCCTCTCCAAGCTGAATAGCAAAATGGAGCTGCTACACAGTTCAAGAATAACAATACAGGAAGAAGCAAGTATACGCCTCTACATGCTGGTACTGATGTGTCAAGGACTTTTGACAGCCATACTGAGAAGGCAGGGACCTTGAAAAGTCAGTAGAGTGGTGCTGTACAGCAAGGTCATCCAGAACTGAAGCCTCCTCTTTTTCTGAAAAAGCTATGAGCATATATTTCCTGCATATTTCTTCCTCATAAACTGTCTGGGGTGTCCATTCCAAGAGGGAGGGTATGTGTAAATTATTAAGAAGGTGGCCAGGTACTTATTTACAACGGCTCTGCTGAAGGAACAGATAGATTGAGATAAGGGAAATGAAGAGCTCTCTAGGTGTGTTGGCAAAGAAAAATTCTCACTGAAGGTTGAATTAAACACTTCAGGGCATGCAAGGCTTAAAGATAAGCCAGGAACTTTGGCTGTGGACATAGAGAGTAGTGTTTTCATGGCTCCTTCTGAGCTAATGGGAAGAAAAAGCTAATTGGTTTGAAAGGAACAGCTCTTTGACCCTTCCCCTTGGTTTAAACTTGAGCTGTACCTGTTCTGGGGATGAGTGTTTTTGTAAACTTGAGTGCTTCAAGAATTCCCCAGTGAAGAAGAAGAGGTTGGTGTCAATGCATGCAGGAAGTGTTGGTGCTTAAGAAATTTGAAGATGGTGCCTGGTTAGACCACAATAGATGACGCTTGGCACATTTCTTGACATTACATTTTCAAAATCACCCACGTGCAGAAGACAGTTTAGAAGCAGACTGCAGGACAGTGGAAAATGCAAAAGACAGGTTTATTCATTGGAAACAGTGAGAACTACTAGAGGATTGAGTAATACTGAAATGAGATTCTGATCCTTATAGATTTTCCTGATGTTATCTAGATGTTTTGGTTGTTGGATTGTTGTTGGTTTTTCGGGGGAAGGGGAGGGCTGGAGTGTTCATAAGGTTCATATCTCCTGATCAATAAAATTGGCAGGAAGCTGAAAGAACTTGGTTGTCCTAAACATAACTTGACTTTAGAGAGGGGGAGAAAGTGTTTGCAGCTGGAAACTGGAAGCAAAGACCAAAAGCGGGTGCTCTGATAGGTGTTATCACACTCCAGAGACTGCAAGTGAGCTAGGAAGAGGACTGTGTTTAGCTATGTTTAGCAGCAGAGGCACTGTTCATGGAGAGATGTTTCAAGATTCCACCTGGTATCTTCAGCTGAAAGTCAAGTGACTACACACTCCTCCATGAAACTCCAAATTTGCATTACACGGTCTCAGTGCCTGATGACGCCTTGAGAACAAGACTCTTGCTGGAGATTGCCTTTTGCAGATTAAACTTTCCAGACTGTAACATAGATCAAAGCAAGGTGTGACTGTTTCCCTGCTGTATTGAGAAGGGAGCAGTGTGAAAAGCAATTAAAACTATTTCTACTTTTTTTTTTTTTTGGTAATCTTAGATGATCTTCCCAGCAACGGAAATGTATAGTTGAGGGAACTGACCTATAAAGTCGCCTTCCTGTGAGTGGTGTTTTCATTCTACCACTGTAGTAACTACCAAAACCCATAGAGACAGGCAGAAGTTTGGCGGTTCACATAAATTAAAGTTTATGAGATTGGAATCCTAAAGCTTCACCCAGGTCCTACTGAAATAGCTCAAGAAAGCCCTCCTGGCTTCACGACATGAGAGATGGAGACTACAGCAGGTTGATTCTGTTTCAGTGGATACTTTGTCTTTGGTGGGAACTGGATGGGGGACTTTTGAAAGCTGTGGGAAGGATGCAGGTGACTCTAGTTGATGTGTGAACAAGCTCTACAGATGTTTCCACCAAAGTTAATTTTAGACACTGCAAGTAGCCACCCTGGAGTCATTGTATAGTGAGTGACTGAACTAGTCTCTGAAAGATGAGTGACAGCAACTATGTCAGCCTTCCAGTACCTGAAGGGGCTGGCAAGAAAGCTGGAGAGGGACTTTTTACAAGGGCATGGAGTCATAAGTCAACGGGTAACGGCTTTAAACTGAAAGAGGGCAGATTTATGTTAGATACAAGAAGTAAGTTCTTTACTATGCAGGTGATGAGGCACTGGAAGAGATTGCCCAGAGAAGTTGTTGATACTGCTTCCCTGGAAGTGTTCAAGGCCAGGTTGGACGGGGCTTTGAGCAACCTGGTCCAGTGGAAGGTGTCCCTGCCCATGCCAGGGGGTCTGGAACCAGGCAATGTTTAAGGTCACTTCCAGCTCAAACCATTTTATGATTCTATGATTCTCTGGAGGCTTCACTGAAGACATCTATCTCTACACATTGTTTGCAGATATAAGGATCTCCTAGCTCCAGAGCCTAAAGTTAGTGCCCATGAATGCCTCCTAGCTCCCAGTCCTCTGGGGGTTGAGTAGGTTGAGATTTGGAGATATGGCACCTTAAGATTCCACATTCCCAACAAGACTACAGGGGCAATACACTCAACAAGTCCTCTGAAGCCTGAAACAGTGTTTTAGAAGGTGTCTTTAGTCCAGATACTGTGATCCAGTGGTTTGCATATAACTTAACAATGAAACAAAAATGTACACAGCGCAGCCAAAGTGAAAACACCCTTTGGCTTGGCACTGGCTCCAATTCACAGGTGCTTTTCTGCCACTAGTTGTTCCCGGAATTAATATAAAGCTCAAGAAAACTCACATCAAGCCATTTAGATAGGGAAAACAAGTTCACTGGGTCCTCTGCTTGGTCTTCTCCTGTGGGCTCCTGGACGCTCCTGCAGAAACTTGCCTCCTTCCTACAGCTAAGCTTTTGCATGGGTTTCAGCTCAGCACTTAGCTTTCCTGGGTGGGACTTTTTCAAGGAACTTCACCATCCCAACTGCTAGGTGTTATGGAATGATTCATCTGGAGACTTCTACAGTGTAGACACATCCCAGTCAGTCACCCAAGCTGTCTTGACAGTCTAGCCACTACAGTCAATGGAGGCAAGGCCATGATTCACCTCCTCCCAAAGCAGACGTCTAAGTGGGGCGGATGTATCGTGCCCTAGAAGTGCCTGTTTCTCTCCACTGACTGATTACAAAAGCAGGCTGGGGTGAGTAGATCAGCTGGAGATGTCCATGTTGCAGACATCAGAAGGTAGGCAAGATGAACACAGTTCCAGGTCAATGTGAGCTGCCTTCCTCCCTCTTTTAATGCGATGGACAGAGACACTTCTGAAGTTCATGTTATTTGTCACGTCCTCCCTTCCTGGGGTAGCATGAATTGTCCTCTGATGTTAAGCGAGATTAATCTTCTCCCAGAAGTGCAGCTGAGTTAGAAAGAGGCATCTAAGTTTAGGAAATCAGCTGAAAATGCTTTGCTTTCCCAGGCATCTCCTATTTTGTCCACCTAAAGTAGATTTACTGGAGGGCACATTCTTGGGTGAACCAATATCTTGGTTCTAGACTCCTACCTAGAGCATTCGGGATCCAGAAATGGGTGTCCCTATGTCTCACTTGCCTGGCAAGAACTGATTTGTAAAGCCTAGTCTACGCAAAGTTAGCAAAGTCACTGAGATGTGCTATCTGACCACCTAAATGTTCATTTCCTTTTCACTTCTGTCCCCTCTTGACCAAGTACCCACCAGGAAGGGAGTTAACTGGCTGCAAGGACCCTTTTCCCCTAAAAAGGACAGACACTAAAACATTTTTTATCCTAGCCTGGAGAAGTACTAAAGTCAAGCTAATTTTGTTGTGAACTCCAGCAGTGATAGAATTTTTGTACTTTTTTTTTTTTACTCAGAGCAAAAGAGAGTGAAGGCATATTCCCTGACTGCCCTGTTGATAATTCAAACTCACCAGGCTGTTCCCAAATGAAAACCGCATAGCAAAAACGAATGTAAACAGAAATACATGCTGCCCAGGCAGGTTTCTGTTTGTCATTAATTCTGAGCAGAAAAGTCAATCAAGAGATTTAATTAGAAGAAAAGGAAATTATATTCTAAAAATCCCTTCAGTTTTAGTAATCAAGGTTATTATTAGAAGCACCAGTAAAAACAATTTTAAAATCTACCTAATTAGCTAGATATCTGCTGATCTCTGCATAGCTGACTTGTTTGTCTGTAAGGCTTCAACCAACATAATGGTTCACGGACACTCCTTTCAGTAGACTTCCATTTGGCTGAGCACAGGATTTGCACTCATGTTTTGTTGGGTTTTTTTTCTATTTCACTCTCCCCGCTTTAACAAAATAATTCACAGATTGATGGTAAAAGCTCCATAGCCTTGTGACAGCATGGCAAAGCTGAAAATTTGTGAAAATTCCCAAATTGAAACCGGTGTGAAAGTAAAGTGAATATGTGGTAAACTAACATCCAGGAGGACACCGCCAGCCATTCTTACATTTTATTTTTAAAACACTTTAACCTGATGAGAAAGGCCCAGTACTTTGTAAAGCACATGCTTGAATTAAGCAGGTGTGGAAATGCTTTTCTAAACAGTAGAAAATCCTTTCTAGCCTGTACTTTCAGGTCTGTTAACAGCATGCCAGGCATGGCTCTCGACTTGCATGCACCTATGCATGAATGTTTCTAGTAACAGGAGTATCATTGTCCACACAGGTGAATAGCATTGGTATTGGACACATGTTAAGCCGTAGGAGAGGTTTTACCCAAGTTGTTTCTGTTTTAGCAGGGCTACATTTCCATCCTCTTTCCTCTACAGCACAGGAAATTTAACTGCTTATGGCAGTGAATTTATGCAGCACTCCTGCATCACTTAGCTCAGAGCTGGGTTTTTAAGTTCGCAAGGTCCAAACAGCTTGACTCTTTAAGGTCGGTTTTAGTGCACAGACATTTCATGGTAAGATTCAAATATGTGAGGCACACTGCTGAATTGTATGATGGCTGTCAGTTTTTGGGGTTCCCCTTCCAAAGACTTGGAGCATGTGTGTTCTACTGTTGGTCTTATTGCTTTATGTAGCTCTGAAAGTGCTTTTGACTGTCTAACTCCTGGTCTTCCTCAGCTGCCAAAATTTCCTAGAAAACCTACCTGCTCTTGTTCAGGTCTGCTTGGCTTTCAAAGAAAAAAAACATGGGTTTGATCTTCTAGTTGCAAAGAACACTAGCGCTATGAGCTGAGCATCTTTGGGAAGAAGAGGAACAACAATGGATTAAGGCTTTGAAAGGATGAGGAAAAGGGAAGGAAGGTATTAAAGGCAGAGTTGTTTGCCTTGCTGGGCCTGTAGAGAACTTCAGGAGAACCATGATGTTGTTTTGGGGAGGGATGACAGTGGAAAGGATGTTTTCCGGGGAGGGCAGTGCAGAGAAACTGAAGACATTGATTTTCTGTCCCTGTGCTTGTGAACCAAGTACAAAGGTGAAAGTCTGCCTGACAGCGTCTCTTTTTCCTTGGGTTTTTTCACAGGTCCTTGGCAATTGGTCACCAATATTCTTCCCTTGGGACTCAGCCCATCCTCTGCGGTAGCATCCCAGGGCTGGTACCTAAGCAGCTACGCTTCTGTCGGAACTATGTGGAGATCATGCCCAGTGTAGCAGAAGGGGTGAAGATTGGGATCCAGGAGTGCCAACACCAGTTTCGAGGCAGAAGGTGGAACTGCACGACTGTCAATGACAGCTTAGCCATCTTCGGACCTGTGCTAGATAAAGGTGAGTGCAGTGCTACGGGTTTAGCAATAGCAACATCCATGGTGGAGCAGCAGCAGAGATCTTGAGGAAACCTACTGCGAACTCATTTGCTTGCGATAAAGTGCCGTGTAAAATGGGCTGCTGGAGACAGGACTTGAGCTTGGTAAAAGAGAGATGTAACACAGGCAGGGAAAATTTTATTGGCCCAGGACATCATCCAAGCAGTTCTAACCTGACACAGAAGGTCTTTTGTAGAGACAAGAAGATAATTAAGCCTTGTCACAGGGTTAGCAAGTACATTTGTGCCTCTCCAATGTAAGGACGGTGGTTACCCACCACCTCCATTGTACAGCCAACATCCAGTCACAGGTAACCACTATTTCTACCCTAAACCTCTACTGGGACTGTATAGGTGACCCAAAGAACTGGAAGTACCCCATTCAGCAGAGAGTGGGGTCATCTCTGACCCTGCTTGGAGCAGGAGGTTGGACGAGAGACCTCCCAGGGTATCTTTCAACATGAATTCTCCTATGATCCTATGTTCCTTGGAAGGAACGCAAAGGATTATTGTGTTTTCAGCAGTCAATCTGGAAGTCTGGCTCCTTTTCTGACCCCATGGCATTTCACGCCACATTTTCAGCTCTCTTGATGATTGCAGAGGGGAAATGATGGGCTGTTGCAGAATGGTTCCTAGGGGCTGGACTTATCATATACTATCAGTTTTGATACCATAATGCGATATAATGAAGATCAGAGGCCTGAGGAAATCACCACCAGTTAATGATTCTGCTTTCATCGGTTATGAAAGTGACAAATTAAGACAGGGTGCTAATTCAGGCAACTATTTCTGACTTCGCACCCATTGATACAAGTGGGAGCACTTAGAAATGTTTTGCCCTAAGTTGTTGAATGTAGTGGAATTTAAGCACTTGGCTAAGTCTGAGTATCTGGCCTTTTCCTCTGCAAGTTGGCAGGAGCCTATTTTAGCCTCGAAGAACTGTATTATCCTTCTTTGCCATCACAGCATGCCTTTTAAAGTCCAATCTGCACCTGCTGGTGTCAGTAAGTCTGCATCAAGGTCTGCCTTTCCCTTTAGCACAAAGGGGTTCATCCAAGAGTCAGACTCGCTTTACATCTGATTCCTGCCCAGACGGCAAATCTGGGTACCCTGTGCAGAGGTGCGCAGGAATATGGCTACTTTCTCTTAGGAAAGTGCCAGCAGAAGAGGCTTGGAAATGATATTTTCTTTGTTCTTTCTTTCTTTCTTGGTTTTGTAAAAAAGAAACAGTTACAGGTTCCTGACAGTCTGAGAATTGGAATTAGTTTGTCTGGTATAGCAGAATAGCACCATTTTAACATGTATGAGGAGACGAGGGAGCATCTGGGATAGTTTCAGTGAATCTCCTGGGCTGGCGTAAGTAGCTGATCTACAGCCTCCTTGGGGCGTGTTCTTCCAGTGCTTGCCATCTGGAAATTGGGGCTTTGTTCATTTTTCCCCTGCTGTGTTACTTGGAACAGACTTAGGCTTTTCCTCTTGTGTGAATTTTGAAAAAACAGGACAGCCAAGAGAGAGAAAAGCCTTGATGTGTATCGTGGCAGGGCCTCCACCAGCCACAACAGGCATTTTACATGCACCCAGCAGGGGAAGGGTGGTTTCAGCTGGGGAGGTTAGAGATGAGGAGCTGAGGCACCTTATTAATGCTGGTGTCACTAGTCAGGTTTAGTGGTGAGAGATCACTCCAAAAGAACTGCCCCTGCAAGATCTGCAGTGTGGTGCACTCAAGCCCATATCAAACTGAAGCAGAGGAAGTTCCACCTGAACTTGAGGAAGAACTTCTTCCCTCTGAGGGTGACAGAGCACTGGAACAGGCCGCCCAGGGAGGTTGTGGATTCTCCTTCTCTGGAGATATTCAAGACCCACCTGCACACAGTCCTGTGCAGCCTGCTGAAGGTGACCCTGCAGGGGTTTGGACTGGGTGACCCACAGAGATCCCTTCCAACCCCAACCATTCTGTGATTCTGTGATTCTGTGAAAGTGTCATACTGCAATGTTTTACATGCAATTAACACACCTGTTCTGGGTGCATCACTCCTGGGTGACTATAGCAGTTGAATTAGGCCAGCAAAGCAAAACTGAATACTTCTCCCATAGGCAAAATACCAGAGTGATTTGCCCAAAGGCATCCACCGGGCACGGGCAGTAAGTGAACCACATAATCCAATGCTTTTGCCTAGTCACAAGGCTGGATGTCCTCAAGGACACATGGAGCACATTGCACTCCCAGATGCTCTCGGATTAGATGCTCCACATGTCCTGTAGCAATTACACCCTGTGCACGAGGAAAGCGATCCTCACCTCCTTACTGACCGAAGAAGCCCAGATCCCACAAGCCGCCAAACGCTCTTATCTCACAACAGTGTCAACATGAAGGGTCTGTCCCTGCTTGAGACTGCAGGCTTTCGGTAGCCGGGCTCAGGGAGGGAAAGGAGGCTGGGACGATTTCATAACTGAAGAATGTTGTTCCTTGAGGGAGAATCAAACCACCCTTCATTTTTGCTTCACCTATAGCAGGAGAGAGGAGAAAAAAAAAACAGCTCAGTTGCATTCTTGTGCAGCATATCCCCCAGGGTAGGAACATATTTGAGCTCCTACCCAGAAAGAGTGAAGGAGAAAAGGAGAGAAAAAGAAAGGAAAGAAAGGAAAGAAAGAAAGAAAGAATGAAAGGAAAGGAAGGAAAGAAAGAAAGAAAGGAAAGGAAGGAAAGAAAGAAAGAAAGAAAGAAAGAGAAAGAAAGAGAAAGAAAGAAAGAAAGAAAAGAAAAGAAAAGAAAAAAAAAAAGAAAAGAAAAGAAAAGAAAAGAAAAGAAAAGAAAAGAAAAGAAAAGAAAAGAAAAGAAAAGAAAAGAAAAGAAAAGAAAAGAAAAGAAAAGAAAAGAAAAGAAAAGAAAAGAAAAGAAAAG
>Ga0065711_1003108_pt1 | contig 30762 bp, 19 predicted proteins | sample Hoacrofraction12_FD_59098 | JGI IMG/M metagenome (GOLD analysis project Ga0065711, IMG submission 59098) | Hoatzin crop microbial communities from Cojedes, Venezuela - Epithelial fraction 12 v2 (version 2) | ecosystem: Host-associated > Birds > Digestive system > Esophagus > Crop | place... | reverse complement strand
TCCTGAAGACCAAGGCTTTGATCCTACTTATCGCCCTGCTTCCTCCACACAGGATCCTGAACTCGACCATTTCATGGTCACTGCAGCTGAGTCTACCTCCAGCCTTCACATCCTCAACCAGTCCCTCCTTGTTTGTTAGTACAAGGTCCAGCAGAGCACCTTTCCTTGTTGGTTCCTCCACCACTTGCATCAGAAATTTATCATCGATGCTCTGCAGGAACCTTCTGGATTGCATGTGCCTGGCTGTGTGGTCTTCCCAGCTGATGTCAGGGTGGTTGAAGTCCCCCACAAGAACCAGGCCTGTGATTGTGAGGCTGCTTTCAGCTGCTTGTAGAAGGCCTCATCAACTTCCTCCTGGTCAGGTGGCCTGTAGTACACATCCACAGTAATGTCACCCTTATGAGCCTGTCCCTTAATTCTAACCCACAAGCTTTCAACTCGTTCCTCATTTGCCCCCAGGCCAAGCTCAATGCATTCCAGTTACTCCCTCACATACAGAGCAACTCCACCACCTCGCCTTGTTGGCCTTTCCTAAAGAGTGTGTAGCCATCCATGACAGCATGCCAGTCATGCGAGCTGTCCCACCACTTTTCTGTGATGGCGACCAAGTCGTAGCCGTCCTGCTGTACATTGGCTTCCAGCTCCTCCTGTTTATTGCCCATGCTACGTGCAATGGTGTAGATGTCCTTGAGCTGGGCTGTCAATCTCACCCCTGACATTGGCATGCTACGCCTGGGCTCATCTCTAGTGAGCAAGGGCGATGTCCCCTTCCCCCTTCAAAACTAGTTTAAAGCCCTCTCAATGAGCCCCGCCAAACCTACACGTGCCCCATGCCACCACCCGGAATACCATCTTGACTCTTCAAAAGCAACTCCTATGGCGACCTGGCACCCCCGGAAGAATTGACTCAGACAATGGGACTCACTTTCGTAACAGCCTCATAGATACCTGGGCCTAAGAACACAGTATTGAGTGGGTGTATCACATCCCCTACGATGCACCAGCCTTTGGAAAACTCATACAGTACAACAGACTGCGAAAAACAACTCTGAGAGCAATGAGGGGCGGGACTTTCAAAAACTGAGATACTCCTTTAGCAAAGGCCACCTGGTTGGTTAACACCAGAGGATCCACCAAACAGGCTGGCCCTGCCCCGTCAAAACCTCGGTGCCCTGTAGAAGGGGATAAAGTCCCCGTAGTGCACATAACATAGGCATATGTTAGGGAACACAGTCTGGGTTAGTCTTGCCTCGGGCAAAGGTAAACCCATCTGCAGGACTGCTTTTGCTCAAGGACCTGGATGCGCCTGGTGGGTAATGTGAAAGAATGGGGACGTCCGATGTGTACCTCATGGGGATTTGATTTTGGGCAAGAATAATCAATAACTTATATTGTATGGTGTTAACTGTTAAATGTCCCTGTTGCTGTCTGTTATCACTACTGTAGTTATATGTTATATCAGTAGTATCATAGAATGAATCACCCAAACTAATGGAGGATGGACTTTGATGAAACCTAGCAGAGCACAGTGATAATGCAACTGGACCTCGCTTCAACAACTGGCATTCAGCAACTTTATTAAGAACTACATCTTCAACCCCACACACCATGGGCACAGGCCATGCCAGATACACCAGCCGTGAGCTCTGGATGCAGCATGCGACCATCCAACACCACACATCACCTCTCCTGCCCTGAAAGACTGTTACAACAGATGGAGCCCAAAGTCATGGTTTAAATGAACTCAACAGACATTTTAGAGGGATGATCAGTAGACCAAGGGATTGATATCTGTGTGTAATATTAAGGACAGGAAAAAGTGGTGATGATCAACTGGAAAATAGGGGACCTGGGCATGATGTAGATGGTATAGAATAAGGGGTGGACAACGTCCTGGGTTCAGGCAGGACAGGGTTAATTTTCACCAGAAGCCAGGAGGTGACACAGCCTGGCTGGCTGACCCAAACTGGCCAAACAAAACAGGGTATTCCATAACGTGTGCCATCATGCTCAGTTCGGAGTGGGGCAGCTGGCCGGGGGTAAGTTAATCACGGCTCGGGAGCGCACTGGGCATCGGGCAGTGAGAGTTGCTCTGTTCATTTCATTGTTTGTTTTGTATATTCTTCTTATCAGTATTGTTGTTGCTACTGTTTGCTTCATTTGTTGTTCTGTTAAACTGCCCTTATCCTGACACATGAGTTTTGCCTTTTTTCTTCCCACTATCCTCCCCACTCTAGTGGGGGGAGGGGCAATAGAGTGACCACATAGCACTTTGTTGCCAGCCAGGGGCAAACATCCACAGTTTGTCATAAATTAAGGCAATAACATAGGTGCTCTATATCTTCTTAGAGTAGTCTAAAAAACTCACTCAAATAGTTTCCATAACTTCAACCTATTAATCCTTAAGATACTTTTCTTCTGTACTCCCTCAGTGAATTTTTGGCTCTTATACCTTGCTAACTGCGTTAGATGATTTTCACGTTTTCTTCAACTTTACAGAGATATATGGTGTATAATGTTTATACACCAAAGACCATGATATTCTTTCAGCAGGTACTCTGGGAAATTTCTGAGGATAACAGATTTCTGATTTTCTTGGCCCTTTTTGAGAAGTGTGCTACATGAATGAAATGAGAAGGAAGTAAGTAGCCTCATGGTTGAGCTCCTTTGCCCAGGTTTTCAAAATCCTGAAATTTTGAAATCACTTGGCTACAAGTCATCACTAAATCATATCTCATTTTGTTCTTTTTTCCTATTTGATTTAATTTTACGTTTATTTGTTGTCATAATCCATTCAATGTTAGGACATTGTATCTCATGCTCAGAGCATCTCCCTATTACCATTTATCCTGCACACATATAATGCTTTTAATGTTAACTTGTGATAATCTTTTTCTACAAGTTTAAAATTCAAATCAATCTCCACTGTTTAAATTATTTCAGATAAGTAGATATTTTCAAATATAAATGCTTCAAACAAGAAAAAAAAATAATTTTATTTTTGTAATGGGTGCTTCAGTGCTCACTTTCTTAATTTTTCTCTGAGGAATGTTAACATATTTCAATTCAGATGATCAAAAGGGAAGCACATTTTCTTTCAGAATAAAAGGACATGACTGCAAGAATGCTGACAATGAGAAAAATCCATCTTCCTGTCACTATACAATGGATTATTTTCAACTACCCATAGTTTTTTTCTTGTCTATAATAGCCTGCAAATATACACATCAAATAAATCACTGAATAAGGAGGAATGAAATGGAACAGATCTATTTAAAAAAGGTACAGTGAAGTGTGTTCGCTGCTCCAGTGCATTGAAATGGATTTGGACTAGTTTTACTGCACATTTGTACTGGAATACTAAACACAGGACTATAGGCAATTTACAAAAACAACTGAACAATGCACTGAGAATATTTAGAGTTCTGTATTGACAGACCTCCATCTTCAAAACACTCCTCAGAATAATAAATAACAGTGTCTTCAGTTACCAAAATATCCAAATAAAGATATTCTATCAATTACTGAAGAAATAAAATGGTTATTATCAGCCTGTGAAGTGTAAATCCCTGAGTTTCTATGTAACACAAACTTAACAGTTAGATACAGTTCTAATAATACTGTCAAGAAATGTCAAAACTTGAAATAGCAAAGTTGTTGCTTCAGTGATACAATATATTAAATCTATCTGTACAACGGCTTTGTCCAGGATTAGTTAACTTTGTCAAGGATGAAATTCAGAGTGCATCTGCTTAGTATGAGAAATTTAAAACACACGCTGTAATGAAATCTGAAATATGCAAAATATTTCTATTGGAAAAAGAAACAGATTAAAGAACACAAGTACCCACACAGCTAAACTACATTTTAATTTAGTACCCTCCAATATGTAAGATGAAATTCATCCTGAAGGAATCACTGAAAGAAAAGTACACTAATTAAGCACTGAATTACAAAAAATTTCAGAAAAAGAAAAAAACCCACCACATTGGCACATAAGTGATACCAAAGATATCTAAGCAAGACATTTTACACAGACTGAATTGGAGCTAGAGTTGTGTGATACGGAATTGAACTAAGATATGCTACATGGAAACCGGTATCTTTCTTTTTTTTAAGCAAGATTTTAGAAAAGAAAAGGAAAAACAAATCTTGCCTATTCACCCATCTTAACTTTAACAAAGAAACTAAAGATACAATGTTAAGACGGCACCTAAAATGACAATTATTTGGGCTTTTCAATCAGTAACTGACAAAGATTTTGTTAAAGGAACAAAGGGGGAAGGAAGATGAACTTCAAAGTTTATTATAAGGGTAATGGGATGTTAAAAATGAAGCCATGATTTCCTATTGTTACAGTATCAGTTATTAACTACCAGAAAATTACTTAAGCAGCATCACATAGAGAGCATGAGCTGCAGCAGATGTAGGAAAATGGTTCTTTCTGTATTGTTAATTTTGCATGGTTTATAAATAACGGCATCTGGGATTAATATTTTCTCACTGTTAATGACTACCTCGCTTTAGGGGCAAACTCCTCTGGATAGTCATCAACTGTCAAGAAATGCTGACCCCACCGGTCATTCTTACTGAAATGCTGTATAATGCATAGAATAGCTATGTAAATACTGAGTACCACTACAATAAATATTTAAATGAGGTGCTCAGGAAAAGCTTATGGGTTATTCTTGAACAAATGCTTTGGCTGGGTGTGGAAGGTGGGCACAAGGAGGGTCTGTGACCACTTGCAGACAAGAGCAAGCTAACCTAAGTGGTTTTATCCTCTGATTGAAAGGACCTGGCGTTAAGACCTAATATTAGCAAAGATGAGGGATACTGAGAATGCAGAAGAGAGTCTAGTTTGGAGTACTGCACTTTCTGGTATTTGGCTACATTGGGAGGAACTATGCATTGAACTGCTAAACAAATAGAATTCATTGCCAAATGTTCTCACTGTGTCACAGAGGCACACGTTCAGAACCAAGCCATCTAGTCTGCTCACGCTCCTTAGGTTTGGATGGGTAGTTCAGGTACCTCCCTTATGAGCACAACCATTACTGTCTCTAGTGAAAGCTATATGTCTCCAAAGAGTGTCCCTGAATTTTAAGCACTGAGCCTCCTTGAGTTTGCCAGTCAGACATATTGATGGAGGAGGAAGTTTTCCATTCTGAATTTAGACACCTGATAAAAGGTTGCTATCAAGCACATCTACTCTGATTTCAGAGCACTAGGTCCTCCACTGTGGACAGATATATAACTGGGTAGCTATCACTCTTTCTAAAATGCTGCTGGCCACAGTTTCCACACTTGCATAACAACAGCCACTAAGATAGAGAACCCATCTAGGAAGTGAATATTCAGGGATCATTTCCTTCCTAAATCCAAGAGGAATTCCGCTTACCTTATCCTCTTCCCAAGTAAGTGTCTTCTCTAGATTATAGCACAGCCAGAGCTAGAAGCACCATCCACAATTCTTGCGGAAGTAGGACTGCTGCATAAGCAAGAAAAGAAGAATCAAGTGCCCAGAAGTCAAACGTATAGCCAAGTCTCACCTTTTAGGTGAAGTATTAAGCATGGAGAAAAATGTTTGGTTTTCTGGTCCCCACCCCAAGTTCTGCTTTGCTTTTTACATTGTATCACACACTGAATAAAACGCATATGCTTGGAAAGATTTCCCTGTACCAAGTACTGCACTTTCTAGACACTGCTTTTGTGAGCAAAAACACTGGGCCTCTCTATGATCTTGAGTGCCTCCTCACAATATATCTGAAATGCGATGAAGCTTGAGCTAAAGTTGTACTACTAACTTCTCACAATGATGCACTTCTGTATAACACTGTACACTACTAAACACCATAGTCTGGTCACTGCATAGGATGTTTGGTTCTAATTGGAGATCAACTGAATATCCATCTCTCCAAGATCAGGGTGGAAATTTTTGAATCACTAAATCACTTGGATATAGGCACCACAAACCCATTTTATGCATCGAGTGATCTGCATCCATCATAAAATCCATTCCTCTGCCTGCAGATGACTGTTTACCATGTGCTGAATATACTGCACTGAATAAGACTTTGTTTATAAAAGCCAGTCTTACTACTATAGGCAAAACAGAATCTTGCGACACTTACAAATTATAAATATACTAATAAATATATAATTATCTTGCCTGGAACCTGAATATAGGCCTACTAAAATGCAACAGTTAACAATGTATCTGTTTTGCAAAGCCATGATAGCAGAGCAGGGCCAGACAAAATTTCATGTGAAATTCACATATGTGAACAATGTATTCACCAAAGGGGTATACAGAGACGAGAATAGCTGCAAGCAGGATGCAGGAAACAAAGAGTTTCCAGAGGACAAGATAAGCACAGGGGGCTGCAAATATACAGGATGCTTTCCGAAATGCACCACAAGGATGCCTGGGAAGGTTAAAAAAAAAAAGAAAAAAAAAGCAGTACTTAGAGCAGAAGAGACTCCCCCAGCTTTTTGAGGGGAGGAGGGAGCAGGGGAGGGAAATACTGTAAAAAACATCAGGTATAAATGAGGAAAATCAGAGAAGGAAAAAAGACAAAGCCCACTTCTGTTCTGACTTGTCTTGTTAAATTGATAAAAGCCAACAGTGATAGTAGACATCACTGCTAACTATATAGTTTCAGGTCCATGGTATTGTATACTCACACCTAAATCAGAACATGAATGCTAAAGGCTAACTGTTTTGTAAATATAGTAATGATGATGCATTGAGCTGAGAATAAGAACTAACTGAATCTGTAAAAAGAATTGATCATTTACAAGGAGTGTATCGTTCGTGAATGAACTTTATTTTACAGTTCAAAACTGATCTAGTTTGTCAGTCTTGTAAACAGTCGCATCATGGTGATGTCTGATTTCCTAACTGATACATATATACGTTGCTACTCTACAAATACTTCTATAAGAAATGCTAAATATCAAAGCAGAATAGAAAAATGTAGAAAGATTTACAGTGGGGTAGCTGTCACAAAGAATGGTGCATTAACAGAAGAAATTCATTGCCAGAAAGGAACTCAATGATGACAAAAATAATAAAACTCTTTGTTTTGAAATGTGTCTAAGAATGTATCTCGCATGAGAAGTGAATCCTGTTAGGCATCCTACCTTCAAAATACAAGACAGAGAAAAATGAGTAATTGCTAATTGCCAGGAAGACAGATTTCAGTTGTTCTTGTTTTATTCATCTTCTAAAGAGATTTAATTTTGTGTCATTTTTTCAGACAAAAATACAAACTGATTAATGTATAGTCCATCCTTTGAGCTATAACAGGAAGCATGAACTGTTTTAGTCCAAAACTAATGTCTAGGATATACTTGAATGTTCTGGACTAGAGTACACAGACCACAGACCAAAATGGAAATAAAGATGTAAAAGAGCTAATCAGCCACTATACTGTATTCAATATATAGCCCAGACATACATTCTCACAGTAAGTACATATATACATAGGCATTCAAGACTAGAGACTTTTTACAGTTGTAAACCTCCTTTCTTGCATTTGATAGAGTTATGTGGGGCAGAACATACATGTGCCCTCTCAGATCTGACTCAGCCAGAGAACTGCTGTGCTGTCACATACTTTAAGGATTCTGTGAAAACCAAAAAAAGGGTAGAAATTTTTCTCTTTTAATATATAGACGTTAAAGACCTATAGATACTGAACAAATCTTTCTGTATTCAAGTGACATAGATGTTATAAGTGGTAACTCCAACATCATTCCTCATTTGCTGAATCTAGATCTCAAATGCCTTCATAACAAAAAAAAAAAAAAAATACACAGAGGACAAGTTTATCAAAATGTGTATTATTTCTGAATGCCTTTGTGCAGTATAGTTAAACTTTTTGATAGTTTTTTTCCCTGTAAGTGTGGTTGGACTTTTTCAACTGACTGTTTAGCAGATGAGACGCCACTGAAGTAACGTAAGACTTTGTTTCATACCTAATACCCTGAGATGGAGAAGTTCAACTGTCTTGTCAAAAGTGCTAACACAGCCCAATGTGCAGTTCAACAGCCCTTGTACGGAGAAATTTACACTATTGATATTAAATATCAAAACCATGAGTTTGAGTCTCTTCAGGACCACTCCTAAAACAAAAGGGGCTCCTTGCATTGGGGTTGCAGAGTGCAGGCACATAAATGTGCCTTAGATTATAGATCTTATAGATATACAGATACAGTAGATTATAATTTTTTTGGAAAAAAAATCTCTCAGTTTTAGATGGAATTTGGAAACCTGCATAAGTATCTAAGCTCCTTTCTTGACAGAAATTACTGAAGACAAGAACACCACTTTCTTAGGTGAGTACAAAAAGTATGCAGATTGCTAGAGGCTCAAAGTAAGGCTTAACAACCATGCCAAATGTCAGGATCAAGGGATACAGGAGATGATGAGATTTTTTAGAGATGGTTCTGAAGGTTAATGTTCAAGTTCTGTATGTCTGTTCTCTGACAGATAGAACAGATACAATCTCTAATGGATGTATGTAGCCACATCGTGTACCTGGACGTCTTTCTGTTATTCCACAGTACCTACCATAAGCTGTAGAATATTGACAGGAAATCTGGGCCTTTCTGGGGACCAATAATCCCCATGTGTCAGGCCCTCGGTGTGAGTATCCTACTGAAAAAATGCATTAGTCTGAGTGCAGCATGTCACTAGAAGGAAACCGAAATAAAGGCTGGTAAGAAATGCAGCACTAGAAGGGAATTCAGATTTTTGAACTGAAAGAATGTCTTCTCAGAGAGGACACCATCTGAAGCTGTGACTATAAATTTCAGAGTCTGACCTCAGGCAGCATGAAGTTGTATGCTACCAGATGTCCTATCAGAGCTCAGTAGGATTTTACTGGAGTGGTAGGAGAGTCTCCAGTCAAGAAATCAAGAAGGTGCCATGCACATATATGCATACCACCATCCCAGTATAGGATGTCACATTAGTTATACAGGCATATTGTATACACAGAATGATGGCATCATTCCACTCAATGGATTTTCAGGTCTCCAGTAATTTGTTCTTGCACAACTTGAACAGTAGTTTAAAACTTCTTAATAAACTTGTTTGCCTCACAACATTTATTTACTTTTATACGTTTAGGGAACGCTGTGTTCTAACATGTATTTGTTAAAGTAATGATTGCCATGTATATAGGTTTCTGTCTCTGTTACACATTTTTATTGATGCTGCTAGTGTACATTATTAATTCTTTTCAGCTTAATTTTATGAGATTGTATGAAATATACTCTTAGAGGACTGGCATAAAATCATTTGCAAAGGTGATTCCAGTCTGACGCTGTTTTTAAATTAAGACTAAAGCCTGAAAATAGAGTTGGTTAATAGCATGTTCTTTTCTGTAGATAAAAGCAGGCATTTCTGAACAGAAATATACATGGCAGAATTCAGAAAAGAAGGTATTTCTATTACCAGGAAATTATGTATGCTGTGCACATGCTCACTTCTGCCCAAAGCCATAGGATGAGATGCTCAGTTAAAACTGACCTATTTAGCTATAGCCCAAAAACCCACAAGAATATAACTTTCTTCTTCCAAAGCAAAATTCCTTGAGGAAAAGATGATATGGGTTGCTCCACATGAAACCTTCAGTTGCTTTTCAATATTCTTAGCTCCTTGTAAAAGTTAACATTACTTTTTCAATATTTTACCTCATCGACTTTTTTTTCATCTTCCTTGGGAAAATATTTTTGAACTATGTAAATCATTATGCATCTGCCAGTATGAAAACTGTCATCAAGAGCATTTAGAAATAACATAAATCCACAAAAATGTACAAAAAGCTGTACAGTAGTACTGTACAAATAAGCAAAACCTATTTTATCCACTAGTCCTACTTACAGGATAATAAAACTCGGTCAGGGAACCTAGAAGGGTTGATTTCATTGTTCTTTGTGACCTCAAGAACACAATAAGAAATGGCATTTTATGGGGGAAGGCTTGAAATTTTTCTTTAAATGGTATTGCTCTTTAAGACAAGAAGAAAAATTTGACTCTGATATATTGGGAGAAAAAAAGCATTATTATTTTCAGAAACAGTGGCAATGTTAGTGAACGCAATAGATAAACTAGAGGACTATCTGTTCAATGCTCTTTTATTCAGTCTCTGAAAAAGACATCGCAGGTTTCATATGAATTGTTGAAGCTTTTAAAGAAATACTCTGTTACAGAATTGTCTAAACAGAGTAGTGGTATTTAGGAGATAGTAATAGCATTATTCCAATATAAGCAATATTCTCAGTAAACACATTTTAAACATTAAAAAACAATGATACTATATGATGAGGTATTTTTTTACATTATGCAGACGTTTTTTATAAGTGAATCATCACAAATGCACCGTCACAATCGAGTAACTGAAATGCCTAATTTAAGCATGATTCGTATCAATAATGAATTTCATCAGTCCTCTATATATTTCTCCCAGACATTCATCACAGCGCTAAATCCTTGCAACATGTAAAACAAGTTATATATCAATGTGAAAAACTTCAGTATTATATATTAGGAACAAGCATTTTGCTCACACAGTTTTCCCTTTCCAGAGCTTTTAGATATAACTCACAGACTTGGTTTGGCTTTCAAATGGTGTATTCTTGCTTTATTTCTCAAATTGTATAAATCAACTAATCACTACAATGTCTGCAATAACCTTATCTGAGCTTATATCTTAATTCTTACATAAATAGAAAACCAGACACAAGCGAGAACTAAAGCTTCCACCAGGGTGTTTCCAAGTTACTGAAGATAATACTTGTTCTCTTACAATTTTTAATTGGAATATTATAGCAATTTTAGCATAAATCTAACAAAAAGATGATAGCTTTTTCTTAACAAGTACTGTTTCAAAAAAGACGTCTTCATTGACTGACAAGAAACTATAGAAGATATTTCACATGCATGCAGATGTATTTATATACACATAGTCCTTAATTTATGCCTTGCTTTTAAAAGCAGTTGATCAAAAACTAATTACCTAGTTTTCAGGTAATTTTTAGTTATAAAAGATTCAGAGGGAAGGAGTTTTTTGTTGATTCAAAAGTCTAGTCAGTCTGTCTAAAACTACTGCAGGACTTGGCTATCTGGGTAAATGCTAGAACCTAATATGTACTGTACAGTTCAGACTTGTTCACATTAAGAACATTCTATTTTTCTAGCTGTAGGACTATCATAGACTTGAATCTTTCTAGTAAAGTCAATAGCATTATTTGATTTGATTTCAATCATGTAGAACTGGCCAGAGTTCACCTCCTCATTTTCTTTCTTGTACTATCAGACATGACCCAATAGAGCTATAATCTGTGCTCAGTGTTAGTGCCATTACATCTGACAGCAATGTATAACACATTCCATCACGTGAACATATAGAAATGCACTGAACTGAGATCTTTAAACGAGTCTCACTGCAAGAATTTTCATAACACGTTTTAATTCAGTGGGCACATACTGACTCTAAAATTCTGCATCAATTTACTTTTCATGCAATGATTTAGATAAATGCAAATTAATCCACTTCTATAAAGTGATTACTGCATTTTCTCCTTTATCTTTACAAAAAAGTTTCTTCCTATTCACTTTCCACTCAAGTCTAAATCAGTCAGTGATACTTCACGGTAAAGATGGAAAGAACCAGGAGGCTTCACATTGTCTTCTATAGGTCAACAAAGAGTCTCTGGAAAGATCACAAGAAAGAAATACCCAGACCTAAAAGTCTTTCATTTAAAAATATCATGTACCTGGAAAATCCCTTCTGCTTGAAATGGAAGGCTTTTTCAAACATTTATTCCTGCAGTTATCGTATAGTCATGCTCATTTTCCCACCACCTTATCACCTCCCTTCTGTTACAAAAAAAAAAACCAAATTATGTGTGCACTCATCTTTTCTTTCCAATGTGAAAACACAGGTCTCATAATTTTCTTGATTTTATAATGCAATTGAAACTCTGCAGCAGTTAAGAGTGTCTCTGAACTTCCATTACAATACCTTGATATATAATAAATATATGTATTATAGGTATGCCTTACCGTATTAACCGAGGAGAAGACATTTAAATAAGTCTGAAGTGTTTCAGATTCTTTCATAGGTTTATGTTTAATTCTTGTCTAGATGTGATGAACAAGTTATATAATGGAAAGGTATCTTCTGTAATTTTAAAAATAAAGTGTATTGTGAAGGAAAGCATATAATTTAAAGAGGCTACAGTAGATATCATGTAGCAATACATTTGCATATTTTATATTCTTTTCCTCTGGAAATCTGAAAACCTTCATCACCGGAGGCACAGTGATTTATTAAAATTTAATTAGCAGACCTTTAATCTATCAAACACTTGAATGATGTGAAGTTACTAAATGACACTAAAAACTGTCATGTGCCTGAGAATACAAGTCACATCTTTGCAACAGACCTCATAAACACAGAGATCTATCTCTTTATCAATGCTAATACATTCAGATTCTTACAGTCCATCTTGGTTTTACACCAGCTTCTTAGACTTGATATACTTCATTAGACAGGCAAGACAGCAGTGTGACTTTATGGCTAGGGGATGGATTCCTTGGAAGAGCCTACATGTGAAGATGCACAGGCAGAAGACAAGTGCCCTAACCACTACATAAGATTGTATTATCTTCTATCCCATGATATTTCTATTCTCCTCCCCAGTCACAAAACCCAACACACATGATATGATGAGTTTATAAACGACTGTTTTCTTATTCAAAATTTAGATAACACAGTGTACATGATTTGATGATTTTATAAATAATTGTTTTCTTATTTTACATTTAGATCATAAGGTTTCCAAGAAAACATCAATTTTATTTGAATAGTATACAGCAAATTTAGCACAAATTATTCATTTCTAAGCATGCACACACAAACAATAACACCAGTAATGCCAAGACTTTTCTGTTGGTTCAGCGTTCCCAGGTTTGGTTTGGATACAAGCCAAGAAGTATAAAGATAATATTTATTTATATCTCCAAAATCCAAACCTGTTTCTGTTTTGGAAGAATGTTTAGGCTAGAACTTCACATCTACATAAATTTGCTAAGGTACTCTTTATGACAACTAACAATTAATTCCTATTGCAGAAGCAGTAGGATATAGAAGTTTTTCTGATTTTTTTTTGAAGTGAATTGAATCTTTTCTCATTCAGATTTGGGTAATTGTGTCACAGTCTCTGTTAAGTCAGAATCAGAAATAAAAAGTCACCTGAAGATGGATCACTACTTTTGGGAAGAGAGATAATCAGGGAAAAATGCATCATTTATTACAAAAACCCGCAATTATTTCAGGGAGAAAACACTGAGAATAAAATTCAAATATCAAATACAGCACTTTTAAAATCTATTTTTCTTTTTTTATTTTCTCATTTTCTCATTAAATAAAAAAGGCCTTGGCACAAGTCGTAATATCCAATCATATAGGAACAAAGCACTAACAGGATAATACTGATTTACTATGGATCTCACAGATTTCAAAATCTATCTACAGTATACACTGAGGAGAGAGACTGGCCTTCAATACTAGGTTTACTTTCATTGCCAAAGTGAAATAGTTTCAATTTTAATTAACTGCCTTTCTGTATCTTGTTCGAGTCTCACAAAATAAAATAGAAAAATAAATACTTTTTTAAAAACTGTATTGAATGAAAAAATGATTTAAAAATTAATGATATGTATATAATCCTTATGTATGTAACCCCTTTTAATATTGTGAAAAAATATTAAAAATAATGTATTCATTATTTCATAATTATTATATACTTCGTTCTAATATCTAAACAGTATGAATTATGTGAAAGCATGCAACACATCAGAGGGGATATCTCATTGCTAAAATAGCCTAGTAGTATACTGTTTGAAAGCAAAGGCTGTCTGCAAGAGCATATTCAGGTTGATTTATCTCTGGAATTGTAAATGATGTTTCACACAGCAAGAGTCACTCCATGCAAAAAGCAGTAACAGCATTCTCCCCTTTCCTTCTGACAAATAATTCTCTACAGTGTCAAAATTTCAAATGGATCACGAGAACTGATGCTTTATTGTCCTTTAAAATTTATCTCTCAAAAAAAATACTTTAGGAGATAGTAAGACTGGTATTCTGTTTATCTAGACATACATCTAATTTATGTGAAGATAGATTACCCAATCTACAAGTGAGTAAAATATTTCATCTAGGGAAAAAGCCTGGAATTACCACCAGGACAACAGTGCACCCTCTTGAAAACACTTTTACTGTGTTTTATTAATTCAATTTAAAAGACTGGGTCAGATCAAGTGGCAAGCAGTAAGGCAAGGACCATGGACATTTTTGAGAGCAAGGCTTGACTAGAAGTCAGTGGTGTCAGTTATTAGAGGCTAGCAGATTTACAGGATTAAGGGGCGTGTAAATTTCTGAAGAGGTAATGGAATCAAGTTATTTCATAGGCAGGGGCAGGCGGGAAGGAGGGAAGGTTGTTATTCCCTACATTCCTGCTAATCCTGGAGAGTACTTCAAACTTCAAACTCCTTGGGACAGAATGTTCTGTATTCATCGAACACATCAGCTCTGGATTTGTAAATCAGTGCCTTATAAATACAAATTATAATAGAAAGTCTTGTCTTTCATGTGGAAGTCATCTATTTCTGTTTCTTGACATAAATTTTTTTTTTTTTTCTCCTGGATTAGATTTCTTCCAGTTTTGTATTTTGAACAAGTTTAGTAAAGGATAAAGAAGCACCAGTATTAGCACAAAAAACAGGGAGAAGGCACTTTCAGCTGGAATTGGGATTGCACTAGGGAGAAAGGTAGCAAGCAGCTCAGATTATTTCAACCTGTATTGGAAGTAATTCTAAATGAGCTAGTTGAAATGCTGCAAAATTTAACAAGTTGCTGCTTCCTGTGTTAGCAAAATGAGTTGTAATTAATTTCACATTTTATATTACTGATTTGAAGGGAAAAGCATTGAGCATTGGGTCAACCTCCAGTTAAACAGTATAAACTCTGAGTTTTCAAATACAGCTCTTAAAATGTCTACTACATCTATGTCACTTAAAAATGTGTATTTTCTTCATAGGAAGAGGCATCAAATCAGAAATAGTATATGGGATCACCGAAACATTGAGGCTGGAATGAATTGCTGGGGATTGCATAATCCAGTGGTGCTGGTCAAAGCAGGGTCCCCAAAAGCAGGTTGCCCAGGGCTCTGTTCATCTGGGTCTCCATTTTCTTAGATGAAGACTCCACAATGTCTCTCAGCAACATGGTCTGCGATTTGACCACCCACACCAAAAAAAGGTATTTTGTTATGTTCAGATGGAATTTCCTGTGTTTCAGTTTGTGCCCATTGTCTTTTGTCCTGTCACTAGGCACCACCGAAAAGAGCCTGACTGTCTGCTTTACTGCTCCCATTGGGTATTCATACACACTGATAAGATAACCCTTCTCTTCCATAGGCCAAACAGCCCTACTTTGCTTCTCATCATATGAGAGATGCTGTAGTCCCTTCATCATCTTCACGGCCCTTCACAGAACTCACTCCAGTATTTCCATGCCCCTCTTGTGCTTCAGAGTCCTGAGCAAGACCCAGCACTCCAGATGCAGCCTCATCAGGGCTGAGGGCAAGGATCACCTCCCTTGATCTGCTGGCAGTGCCCTGCCTAGTGCAGGTCCAGAGACTGCTGTCCTTCTTTGCCACAATTGTAGATTGCTGGCTCATGGTCAATTTGGTGCCCACCAGCACCAGCAGGGCCTTCTTTTCAAAACTGCTTTACAGCCTGTCAGCATCCAGAAGTAGATTATTCCTCCCCAAGTGCTGGACATTGCAATTCCCTTTGTTGAGCTGCACTAGGTTCCTGTTAACCCGATTCTCCAGCCTGTCCAGTTCCCTCCAAATGGCAGCACAACTCTCTGTTGTATCAGTTACTGCTCCCAGTTTTGTATCATAAGCAAACTTGCTGAGGATTCACTCTGTCCCATCATCCAGATCATTAATTATGAAGTCAAAGAGTATGAGACTTGGTATCAGCCCCTGGGATACACTGCTTGGAACTTATCTCCAGCTGGATTAGCTGCTACTGATCACAACCCTCTGGGCCTAGATGTTCAGGTAGTTTTCAGTCCACTTCCCTAGCCACCTCCCAGTCCATGCTTAATCAGTTTGTCTATGAGAAAGTCATGGGAGACAGTGTCTAGATAGACAATATCCACTGCCCTCCTTTCATCCACCAAGCTAGTTGTTTCATTGTAGAAGACTACGACATTGCTTGAGCATGATTTGCCTTTTGTAAATCCAGGCCAACTACTCCCAGAAAAATTCTTGTCTTTCATGTATTTGGAAATGGTTTCTAGTATTCATTGCTCCATCACCTTCCAGGGATCAAAGTGAGGCTGACCTACATGTAGTTCCCCAGAGCCTCTTACTACTCCTTCTTGAAGGCAGGAGTGACGTTTTCTTTCTTCCACTTCTGAGGAACATCACCTATTTGCCCATAACCTTTCAAAGACAATTAAGAGTGGTCTCACAACAGCATCAGTCAGCTCCCTCAGCTCTCATGGTCATCCCATCATCTCCTGTGCACTTCTGGGTATCCAGTTTGTTTATATCTTTTCTAACGCGATGCTTTTCCACCAAGGGGAAGTCTTCCTTGCTCCAAAATACTCCCCGATCTAAGCAGTGAGGGATTGCTGGCATGATTAATAAAGACTGAGACAAAGAAGACATTGAGTACCTCAGCCTGTGTCCTTTGTCACTGTGTCCCCTTCCCCATTCAGCAGCAGGCCCATGTTTTCACTTCTTTTTGCTGTTTATGTACTTGTGTAAGCCTTTCTTATTACCCTTCATATGCCTTGACAGATTTAACTCCACATGGGTCTTGGCTTTCCTAATCCCATTCCTGCACAACTGGACAGTATCTCTGCGTTACTCCTGAGTCACCTGCCTGTGCTTCCAACTCTTGTACACTTCCTTTCTACATTTGAGTTTGACTGGGAGATCCTTGTTCATACAGGTAGGCATCCTGTTGCCTTTGTTTGATTTCCTGCTGATCCAGATGCTCAAATTCTTGAGCTTGGAGGATGTGATCCCTGAATACTAATGAGATGTCTTGGACCTCTCTTCTCTTCAGGACAGTCTCCATTGAGGTTCTTTCAAGTAGATCATTGAAGAGGATAAAGGCTGCTCTTGTGAAGTCCATGGCTGTGATCCTGATGTTAGTCTTGCTTCTTCTGTTCAGGATCCTGAACTCCTGTCATGGTCACTGCAGCCAAGGATGCCCTGGCCTTCTGAAGACAAACATCCCTTCCTTATTTGTAAGTATGAGATCTAGTAAAGTCTGTCTCCTTGTCAGCTCCTCAGTCATCTGTGTTAGGAAGTTGCCATCAATGTACTCCTAAAACCTCCTGAATTGCTCATGCCCTAGTGTGTTGTCCTTCTGGCTGAAAACAACACTGATAAGCACCTTTGGCTGAAATGAGAATTTTAACATTGATTGGTGATATGGTTTTAGACCTCTGTCAGTACCTTTCAGTGGATGAAAAGAGCAGAAGAGACTTTGACTAGATGATTCTGATAAAATCATGATGTTGAAGACATGCAAGAATGCGGGAACACGACTGCCATATTACAAAGCATATCACACATTCCTTTAATTTTTTTACAGGCTGGTATCATCCATATATAAGGTATACATGATAATTATTTATTTTTTAAAATTCAGTTTTCTGCCAGAAGTGCTGAAAAGAGTAATGAATATTTCACTGCATGGGTCAAGCTGCCTAGAACAAACTTTAATGAATTACATCTTAATGCTGCAATCCAAGCATTAAACTGTCAAAGTTATGATTAATAGTTGCATTCTAATAAAGGAAGAAAAGCTCTAAAAGAGAAGAGAATTTTGTTTATTACCACTATGACAGTGGTAAGATAAGGCTACTGCATCATCAAACCTTTTGTAATAATAGAAATACATAGAAAATACATTTTATGGAAATAGAGCTGAATCACATACTTTTGAAAAGCCATAGTTACAGCAGTGATGACCTTCGCAATATTGCCACTGCAATAAAAAGGAAGAGGAACAAATATATGCATTAGGGTCACAGAAACATTACTTGTTAACCAAAATATAAAATTTTATGGTAGTAGTAACCTGTAACAGTTGTTATTCCAAGAAGAGAAAAATATAGAACACATTTGAAAATTTTAGTCTTTGTTTCAGCATGAAAACCAAAACCATTTAACTTCAGGTTGACCTGATTGTTTCCTTCAGCCAAATTTGTTTCATTCAGCCAACGAACCAAAAAATCAATTAGTTGCACAGCCTTGGTTTGATGGTTCTTTTCCTACTTGACTGGTCTCAGTGAGAGTAAACAGCATAGTGGTTGCAAGAGTATTCTACTATTAAACCCAAATAAAAATTCTCAAACTAAATACATTAACATGTAGAAAGAACCCTTGCTTCAGAATGATACCTCCTGAAGGTAGTTATTTATGTGTATATGACAGAATACCATGGATCGTCTGTAATTTATTTTTCTTTTCGCTGCTACTAGACACTTCAAAAAGCTCAGACACAAATCAAACTATATTCCGTCTCCAGGTTAGAGAAATAACATGGATTTCATTTCCAGAACTTTAATCAAGTATCCACAAAATTTGTTTGTTGTACTGAAGGAGAATGGAGGCGTAGAGGTGAGATTTGAAGTATTTTATCATGTAGATCTAAAAGATTTTGCTGAGGTTGGAAATGTGACTTCAAATTTGTGCAAGATATACTTGAGGATTAGTTAGCTGTCGCCCGAGCAGAAGTAGTGAATCTCTGATGCATCCTGGCTTAGTCTTTATTTTGTGCTTTGGTATCAATCTTTTTGCTGTGAGGGAGCTTGGAGCAGAGTACACACACAGACACACACACAAAGACGCACTTTTTAAATTCTAGTTTGCTTAACCTATAAATAATTTAGCCCTAATTTACTTAATAGTAAAAGATAACACTTTTCATTTTACTAATAAGTCTGCAGTAATAAAATGTGGTGAATGGCAAATTCAGAAGAAGCTCTTTTCTCTACAGAAGGTGACGGAGATCCTGCTACAACTAAGTAACAGCATTGCTTTTACAATCATTAGTAAAGTAAAGGAGGAAAAAAAATTGTTAAATTCAAGATAAAATAGTTCATTTGAAAAATATACTTGCACTTTGTCAGAAAAACTAAGGTCTGAACTATGCTTATTAACCTAGAGCTTACCAACCATGAGAGACATATTGGTACATTGTTATAATTAGTAAGCACATGAAATATTCATAGAATAAATTTTATATGTTAAAGAACCATAAAGAAGATCACAAAGACTTCTTGCTAAACTTAACAACAAAAATGCACAGCCATTTTTCTTGAGAACAAGAAAGGAGTAACTGCTCTGGCCTTAGCAGAAGGTAGCAATTAAATAATAACTTTTAAAAGTGTTTACTTCCTCCTAGAGCACACTGCTAAATCAAACCGGTGTATTTTTCTCCATATTAATGAACAGAGAGCTCAGAATGACTGTAAAAAGATACTGAACATGAAATGCATATAAACAGCAATTCCACTAGTGAAGTAAGTCAAAGGAAGAAACATTTGTGTCTCTAGTTAAACTCTTCAAACAGTGCCCACTTATCACTAACATATCACTTTCTGGTGTCTCAGGGTCCTGACTCCATTTCTATGCAATTGACCTCTCCATAAGAGCTCTCTGAAGAAACTAATACAGTAACATTTTTATAGGTATTTAGCTCTAATATGGCTCATCAAAGGCATTTGACAATATTACAGCAACACATACATCAACTACCATATTCATAGCAAGATCCTTTGCTCTGCTGTACGTGGAATGTACTGCTTATGTCCTGTCCCATGCACATATTAATTTCTATTTAAAAAGAATTATCATTTTTTTTTGCATTTCTTACAAATATTTATACCCAATTTCAGTAGGTCAGAGGACCACGTTTGTGCTTTTTCTTGAGCCTAATGCAGAAATCATGATGAAACAATGTTAAGTATTTTTTGGTAGGATGATTAGAAAAGTACAATACCATGGTCATTGTTTTGTTTCTATAGACCTTGGAGAACTTAGAGTGGATACAATCATCAAAATCAGAGACGTCTTGATGACTTCTTATGTAAAATTAAAAGTAAGTTAAATAAAGTGAAGTGAACAAAAACAACATAGCCTTTAAATGTTTTTGCCTCTTGAAGAATATACATGGTGGCTGCTATCCTCATATAACTTCTTTTCTTAATACAGAGCTTGTAAGTACTTTTGATTATTTAACAAAAAGTGTCAAAAAGACGACTGTTGCCATCTTGCTTTTTCAATTATTCAAAAAGATTGGCATCATAGATTTCAGGATGCAGAGAGTTTGTTGTCAAAAACAGATTCAAGTTTTTAAAGTATTGCTAAATCCGTGTTTTAACCTTCAGCACAGAACATTTATTAAATCATCATGCCACACTTGATTTTTCCCAATGGAAATCTTTGACACAATTAAAATTAAAAACAAGCCAATAAAGAAAAATTATTATGACCAAATGCATAATTAAGATACACTGTTTAGTTAAAAACTATATTTTTCTCCCAGCTGATATCTTTGCCTTGCAATCTGCATTTTGCAAACACAGGTTCATTAAACTTGCCAAGTGATGGATGAATTGCTCAACATCTTTTGCGCATATATGGCCAAAGAGATGAAAACTGAAGAAGTGACACCATCTGATTTTAAAATACGAGTATTTACAACAATCAGTGTTTGAATGTGTCCTGGTTTCGGTTAAAACAGAACTGATTTTCTGTCAGTAAATCTTCCTTACAGCTAAGTTCTTCTACGCAATTGCATTTTTCTGAACCTGGCTGCATATTTTACAGACACTGTCCGCTCCAAAGCTGAGAACACCTGATGTTTATAGTTACACTGAGCCAATGGTAGGAAAGCAATGCAGAAAAAGGCCCATTTATAATTATCACTGTAGCAGCCGAGGTCACTGACAGATCTCTTGGGTCCTGCAAGTGAGGAGTCGGAAGGGGTCGCACTTGCGGAGAAGGGTGGACAGGACAGGTGACCAGATATTGACCAATGCGGTATTCCATGCCATGAACGTCATACTCCACTTAAAGCTGGGAGTGGCATCACTCAGTAGTGGCATGACTTCACTCTGAGCACAGTGCTCCACTGTTAAACTCCACCCTTCATCAGACTTTCACACTGGCCATAGAGGGCTATTAAAGGATGAGAGTCTTGATGATCACTCCTTAGCTCTTCAATTGATGAATCAGCTCATGGATAGTAACCAGGAAGTCTCCTTTGGTGCGGTATTGCTGTCAATGCACCGTCATGGTAGCAATCAGCACCTGACGTTCTTAGACCCTCAGCAACCCCACAGCACTGAATTCCACTTGCTCCAGGAGTCTTTCACTGAGACAAATACATTTTTGTTGTCTGAAACTTGCTTAAGTAAGTATTAAAAATTGTTTTGCATCTTATTCAAACTGTCCATAGAAAAGGATTAATTTCTGCCAAGGGACACTTGAAATACAGTTTGTTTCTTCCAAACTAATTCTTGCATCATTTTAATCAAATAACTTAGATTTCACTTGTACCTGCACTGTTTTACAGCTAGAGAAAGCTGAGATACTGAAGTGTAATATTTACAAATTTCAATTTCTGTTTTATGAAACACTTGATAAAACTGACTATCAGCAATTATTAGTAGCAGTTATGAAGGCACTGACAATTATATCTGACTATTTTAGACCAGTGTCTGTACAGTTTTCAGGATTCCATGGAGATAGGTTGTATCATAAAGTAGAAAATTAAGTCTATTAGATTTCTGAGAAGTGAATCAATAAACTCATAACAGTACTTCAGGGCAATCTTTAATGCAATATATCTTTCTGATTTCATAATTATGAAACTATAGAAAGCAGCTGTGCATTTCTTGAATATTACTAAGTTCTTTGATATGTCCATATCCCTAGGCCCTATTCCTGGAAAAGCTGAGATAGAGTCTTCCCTTCACAGCAAAAGCCTTTTGAGAAGTATACAAAAGAATGGCAGTTAATTTATTCTGACGAAAAAAAAAGTCATCGTGTTTCACAGAAGACCTCTGTATCAGGATGATTATTTAAACTGCAATACAGGAGCAGAATCTACCCTGTGCCTGCAGCACTTGTTTGTCCTACATTTCCATTGCTCAAGAAGAAGAGGTGTCTTGGGGATTTTATTTTGGTTTTGTTTCCTTAGGGGAGATAAATTACCTTTATCAATAAAACACAGTTCTGTTGTCTCCATTCTTTACTATCCCGTACAAGTAAAAGCAGCACCCACAATAGTAGAAGTAGTACCTCCATGTTTCCATTGGCTGCAACATAGTTGTCCCAAACCACTTTCTCATCCTTCACCACTCTTCTCCTGCCATCTATAGCATCATATCCACAGGGTATGGCACGCCAATAAAAAAAAATTAGTATGGGATTCAGGTTCAGTTTTTCACTCCTACCTGTAGGTGGCTACATGTGTGCTAGATATCTACCTGCTATGGAGACCCATCAGTGTCATCAGTGAACCTTGGAGAGCTGTTCTGTTCTATAACCATGCCTGTAGGGCCCTGTGATATCTGATGCAGCCGAATGGGATTGATAGATATGACACAAGACTTGCAATTTATCTGTTCTTTTCTTTTTTGACAAGGCAAGATTCTCTGGGACACCTCTGGTGTCTGAATAACACTTTGTGCATGCACTTCAAGGTGAGGTAAATCACTCTTTTTCTCACCAGTTGCAATGAAGTTTCGACAACATGTAGAGACACTTTTATGAAAACACATAAATTATCAAACCCTAGATATCAGCTCCATTAAAGAGTAGATGCCAATACTAGTTAAGGAGTGTGAATAATTTCATGTTCTCAGACCACATTCTATACTATCTGTATTGCAATGGGGGGAAAACCTCTTAAAGAAAGTCAGGCAAAGAAAGATGAGATGCTTTTTACATTGATGAATCTTACTAAAAATTCTCACACAAACATTCTACTATACTGCACTAATAAGATAAACTGCCACAAATTTTCAAACAAAATCAAAATACCTGGCTCACAAATCACTGATAAAAACCTCACTAGCTAATGTCTTCAGCAAAAAAAAAGGAACTACGTTACAAAGGATGAAAATGAGCAAGAATAGGAAAACAACTGCAGCCACACTAAATCAGGAAGGAGGTTTCTCCAGTTCAGTAGTCAAAGTATAAGAACTCAGGGGAGAGGGGCTTCAAGCCATAGAGGAAAATGTGGGAAAAAATCTTCCCTGCTAATCGCTAATAAACCAAATTTAGTTTAAAACTTAATATATGATAATTAATAATTTTCACATTCTTGTGCAGGCAGGTTAAATACTGCAGTCACTTACTGCCTGATATGTATTTATTTCCACCACTTTCAGATTTCTCACCCTAATTTTTAATTGGACACCTTTTTGAGTCCCTATTTTAAGAAAAACAGATTATCTAAGTTCATCTTTCTGCAGTTCATTACTTTATGTATTTAACATTCTGTTTTCACTCTTTGCTTTTTAGGTGAAGTTTTTTAGGCTTTGTCTTCTTCCTGTGAGAGTTTTTCAATACCACAGGCCACTTTTTTTACAGCTCCCTGATTTCTATGTAATGATAAAGTATTGTAAATGTAAAGTTACAGTGCAAATTGATGTGGCATATATTATTTCATATGAAACTATATTGTTGATTTACTTCTCTTTTTAATAGTGTTCACATTGTTCTCCTCCTTGCTTCTGTGAAGACTAATACTTTGTTTTCTTTTCAGCAGCAGAAAAGACATTATCTGAGCTCTCCCCAGTGGCATCTAGATCACTACCTTGCATTAGTATAGCCACTGTAAACTCATGCAAAAGGCAAGGATAGTTTATGTTTTTCCTTACAACAAATATTATTTTGCATCTATCTGATGATAACTTTATTTCCTTTTTCTTGCTCAATGAAATATTTCATAGTTTTCATTTTCTCACCATATCTAGTAATTAATTTGCTTTAAAAGTGAAATTTCATAATATATATTAACTTGTAAATATATAAATCTTAAAATATAAATAAGAATGTGTTGGAGAGTACATAGCCTAGAAATACTTTCCTATTAAACAAAAAAGGAATATTAAATAATTTGAAACTCTTTCCTTCATAGAAAAATGGCTCACATTGAGGATAAGAGCTGTAAAAGCCTAAGATGTAAAAGAAGCCATAAAATACTTGCCTACTTCATAGACAGCTAGTATGACAATAACATACCCATCATTTTCTAAGAGTGAAAGTAGTTATCACAAAACAGATTTTACAGCCACAAAAAAGTGGATAAATCAGAACATGAAATAGGAATCATGAAATTCCAGGAGGAAAAGACGTGTTCAAAAATGTAATAAGAAATGTCTGCATTTAAAAGAAAACTTATTTTTCCGAAGTCCCAGTACATATACAGTGACAGAAGATTCTTTTTTCTCCATTAGTAAGCCTACTTACTTGCTAATAAGTAAGAGGTTTCAGGAAAGCCTCTGAATACACAGAACTGAAAGCTCTTCTTCAGATTACCAATTTTAAACCAAATGTCTTACTTTTTATTGTAAAAAGCACATACATACATTTATACCTAAAAAATGCAGAAACTAGAGTAAGATTGAAATTTGTATGTGACAGTAATGTTTTTCTGCATAACAATTCTTCATTTAATAAGCATGACTCCTAACCATATTTGTATCTTCTGGAACAAGCTTTATAAAATTCAGAGACTTCAGTAATTGTAAGAACAAACAACACTGTGTCATGTCTTCATCTTCACCTATTAACAAACTCTATAAAATGCCACTTCAGCAGAAGTATGTGAAAACTCCCAATTCTTAATCATTTAATTCATTATACTCTCAAATAGTTAAATATGCTTTAATCAAGATGGTAAATATACTTTCCAAAGTCAGAGAGAGACTAGTTCAATATTTAGTCTCCTTTCATCAGAAGGACTTTGACAAGTTATCTAACTGGAACTAATCTTGCTCCTAAATTAAAATCAAATGATTGATTTTATTAAAAACCAAAATCTTGATTCCAAGAGAAAGCATGAACAAGTTTTTAAAATCAGATTTATACTTACATTTAAAGCAATTTAAAAAACCTTAAACAATTGTCCAGATGTAATTCCACCACTCATTTCTTAAGTAACCTTGGTAAAACTGGACAACAAACTACCTGATAAAGTAAAACATATATAGCTGGAATTGAAATCAGAAAGTCAGAAGCTGTAATAGTCTGTCTCTTGTATTTACTTAATAAGTCATTAAAATATTGACATACAGAATCTTGCAAATTTATCGTAAGGGGAAGTTATTATCTGTAAACTATGCTGAGGTATTAGAAAAAATCTGTATCATTGGGAACTACTGATAGTACATGAAACAGAAGATTCTTTCTGGAATTAATACAAAGACAAATGCTGCTGAATACCATACTGTTTTTTAAATTTATGTGAGGAAGTAACAACACCTTGTCAGCACAAGGGATATGATAGAAATCAGAGAAAAAAAGAAAAAAAAAAGGAACTGAAATAAAGTACTGAACATACATCAAACTATTCAAATTGATTTTCTACCACAGAGCAGAGGATAGCCACTATACTTCATCACATCTACCATCATTGTTCTCTCTGTAAGGAAAGGAAAACACTTAGCATTAGTAAGTAGCAGCAAAAAGTGGTAGGTTGATAATGAAGTACGTGGTAGCGTTTAGAAAGCACAATAGGTGATACCCACAAGGCAAAAATAAATGCCTAGTATGTTAGCCCTTTTTTTCAAGGTTAACTGAACAAAGTTTGTGCTTTGTCACAAAGAAATCAGAAATAACAGAAGTAGAATTCTCATTTCCTCCCCATCTTGAGAGAAAAAAATTTCTTAAACAGATATTGTGTTCGTGTTAAGGCAAGTATTTTAATGGACTTTCAACTGATACCTGGAACAGATGCTTCTGAATCAAAAATACAGCTGAGTCGTCCAAAGATTAAATATTTTCTTAAAGTTTTTACTATAACTGAGAAAATCAAAAGAGACTACCAGTTTCATCCTGCTTCTGCTATTTTAAGAAAAAAAAAGTAAGATCAGTTCATGTCAAAACTTTCTCTTCCTAACTCACTTTAGTGAATTAGTCCTTTTGTGATCTGTTGTGGAACAGGGGTTTTGAAGCTGGGGCACCTTCTGCTGGTTTTAGTGCCTCTCTGACATGCAAGGTAATGAGTGCCAGACTGGTGTGTCTGTCCCACAGTTTTTAGGATTTTTTAGAGAAGAAATTGGGAGACATAATCTGCAGCAAAGACTGATATGGTCATCCTGAATGGCTTTTGCAGAGATAGTCAGATCTGAGACCTACTTGATAGCTTAGACCACCATGTAGTACCTGTTCAAAGTAGCTGGACAAAGCAAGCCAACGGTCTATTATTTAAGTGTATCATGGAAGGGTGAGTGAAGAGTTCTGGGGTGTTCTTGCAGAGATTAAAACCTTCCGTCAGTGATCAAAGTATTGCTAGCTGAAGCTTCCAGCAAAAGAATAGTTGTATTACAAAGAATAATAATGGATAAATAAGAACAGCCTGTTAAAGGCCATACTAGCACTGCAGAAGTCTTCCAAGAAAGCAGACAGCACAGTGACTGGGCTTGCTGAGAACAGTGGTAAACTAAAAAGTGATTTACCCTTTTGAACTGACGTCCTCCATCAAGGAGAAACACCTCTGGGCCGTGGCACTAGGAACCATGGATGCAGCAAAAATCACTAACTGTGGCAGGACCTGGTTCCTCTCTTACGGAATGAAGAGGTTGATGCTAGAGAGGCTGAAAAGCACTATTTCAGGAACATTTATTGCTTGAAATCTTTATGTATTTCAAACAAGCTAAGCCAAATCTTATTTGGCCTCCTTGTATATCATACATGGATAGGACAGGAAACACTGGATAAAGCGAAGCAGCACAGACCAGGAATCTTCTGGGCTGACTGGATGAAGGAAGTATGTTATGAGATTTCTGAACATACACAGATAAGAAAAATCTGCCATATGTTGACATGTACATGCTATATAATGGTTCAGTTCAGAGCATTTTGTATCTACTTAGACATCAAAATTAGATTGTTATATGTTGTATTTTCCACTCTTTTTTTTTCCTTAGGTAAATATGCAGCAAATGTCACACATTATTATTTCTTGAAAACAATGGAATTGTTTAAAAAAGAAAAGTATTGGTGTTTTACACTGGTTGACTGTTTCGAAAAATTCTTGCTTACAAATTTAAAGTGCCTACAAAATAAATACTAGTAGTACTTATACATAGGTAACATATGTATAAACCATCGTTACTGTTCACATAATAATCGTTAGCACTATTGCATGCTATCATGGAATAGAGAGAAGAATGGTAATTTTTCAGCTTCTTTCTCGAAGAGTATATTTTTACAAAAGGACCTGTGAAGCTACATATCATCCAAATGAGTTGAAAATCAAAGGGCCTGATTTATTTTTATTTCTTAAGCAAGACATTTCCAGCTTATTAATAATATAGTTCTGAATTATTCTTAGATCGTTCTTTCTGTTTACTGAAAAAGATATAAAGGTTATAGCTAACAAATTCCTGCTTGCAATGAAGACAGCAATTTAGTGTTGCATAGGGATAGATGTAAAAAAATAAAAATAATTAGAGCTACTGATACTGAAACCTAACTACATGAGGCCTGTTTACTTCAAAGAAACTGTGTGTCACAACAGTCAGGGAAGCAAAAGGAGATGGCAGACTGCCAAGGTGAGTTTCTGTGGGATGACAGTCAGTATTCCAATCTAGCAAAATGCTTCTATTATTCAAGCAAATTTGACAATGGGCAAATCAAGCTACAAAGCTATCCTTCAGTAAGAGATACATGTGTAATTATAGGGCCATAACCACTCTCACATTATTAAAAGAAATCTTCCTTATTCGTAAGTTCAAAGACTGCTATAAAACATTTATGGATTTTGCAAAGCACCTTGAATTCTGTTTCTTTTGGAAGTATTTTGAAATGGAAATGTTTGATTCAACTTTTTTTTAAGTTTTTCTCTAGTACTGAAGTTTCTAAGTCTGTGAAACATTTTGAGAGTCTCTTAGGTCTAGAAAATGTATTAGTGGGGAATCCTACACTAATGAGACTACAAAGACAGAATAGTAAATCTGTAATTAACACTAGTGTCAGAGAAAGAAGGCCAAGACTATGAAATGTAACAATTTCCCTCTCACAGTTTTGGCTAATCACTTTGAAAAGCAGCAACTGTTGCTTCTCCCATTTCCATCCCAGGGAGAGGTGACAGTCCCTACCATCTACAAGTCCTTCAGAAGGAGAAAGAAGTCATAATCCAGTTTGTTCTCCCTTTCCCTTCCCAGCAGGCCAGAGAATGCAAGGAGCTGAACAGGGTCAACGTGAGAGGAAAGAAGGCTTACTTCTTGTAAAAGGGGTTTGAAGTAGATAGGAAACACTGCCGAAAGAGATTGAGCATTTTGGGGAACGGATTAACGTGGAAGTAGGTTATCCAAGTAAAAAGGAAAGAACAGAGACTAACAGGAGAGAACCTACAGGTCCAGGAAACCTCACAAGTCCTTACTTATATTCTCAGTCAAAACCCTAAGCTGAATTTCTTCTAATGTTCCTGAAAATCTGTTTGAGTCTAATTTCCCCTCCACTAAACCTGGTTCAGACAAGCCTTCACATGTTTCCAAGCAAAATGGAATTCTTATCTAATGTAACCAATTTTAAATTCCCCATAAAAATACACTTTGTTTCCATTATTATATGCCCTAATAGATGATAGCGTGCTCCTCAGAACCAAGTTCCAGTCCCAGCTGCGCTCATGACCTGCTGTGTGATACTAGACAAGAAATATCTTTTTTTAGTGCCCTAATATGTGTCTAAAATACATGCATATCTGGGAAAAGACTATTTTCCGTTGCAAAGCTGACAAGCAAAAGAAGAACTGAGAAAAAGAATATCTATATAGACAACTTTGTTTTTAAATATTATGTGTTATAAGGTTATTTTGTGCATCTGTACACTATAAAATTCTTTTTCATAACATTCACAGGAACTGCAAAAAAGTAAAGATATATTAACTTAATTACAGAAAGTTTGACTAAATCAAGGGAACAGAAAGTACAAAGCCAAAACGTTTGTGCCTGAAAGCATGCTTCTGAAAAATAAAGAAACAATGTCTGAAAAAACGAAAAAAATATAAAGTAGAGAGCAATTAAACTGATAGTTTGACTTTAAAGGACTTTCCTGTGAAACAGGACTATTTCCGTCAGTTTTGCTCAATTATTTCCTTAGTCTGCTGCAATTTTGATTTATTTCGACCTTGAAAATCTTGTGTACAGAAATAGGATAAAAACCAAAAAAGAGAGGCGTTCTGCTGGACCTTGTACTAACGAACAAGGAGGGACTGGTTGAGNATGTGAAGGCTGGAGGTAGACTCAGCTGCAGTGACCATGAAATGGTCGAGTTCAGGATCCTGTGTGGAGGAAGCAGGGCGATAAGTAGGATCAAAGCCTTGGTCTTCAGGAGATCTAACTTTGGCCTTTTCAAGGAGCTACTGGGAGGAATCCTGTGGGTCAGGGCTCTAGAAGGCAGGGGGGTCCAAGAGTGCCGGTCGCTGTTTAAACATCACTTCCTCCATGCTCAGGATCGGTACATCCCCCTGAGCAGGAAGTCTAGCAAAGGAGGCAGGAGACACGTGTGGATGAGCAAGGAGCTTCTAGCAGAGCTCAGGTGGAAGAGGAAGGTACATGGAATGTGGAAAGAGGGACAGGCCACTTGGGAAGAATACAGGAATGTTGTCAGAGCATGCAGGGATGCAACGAGGAAGCCTAAGGTCCACCTGGAATTGAATCTGGCAAGGGATGTCACGGACAACAAGAAGGGCTTCTTCAACTACATCAGCAGTAAATGGAAGACTAGGGATAATGTGGGGCTGCTGCTGAACGAGATGGGTGTCCTGGTGATGGGGGATGCAGAGAAGGCAGAGTTACTGAATACCTTCTTTGCTTCAGTAACTCAGTGCTAAGGCCAGCCCTCAGGAATCCCAGGCCCCGGAGGTAAGAGAGGAAGCCTGCAGAAAGAATGACCTTCCCTTAGTTGAGGAGGACTGTGTGAGAGATCACTTAAGCAATCTGGACACCGACAAATCAATGGGCCCTGATAGAATGCACCCACGAGTGCTGAGGGAGCTGGCAGATATCATTGCTGAGCCACTCTCCATCATCTTTGCAAGGTCCTGGAGGACAGGAGAGGTGCGCGAGGACTGGAGAAAGGCCATTGTCACTCCAATCTTCAAAAAGGGCAAGAAGGAGGACCCAGGGAACTACAGGCCGGTCAGCCTCATCTCCATCCCGGGAAAGATGATGGAGGAGCTCGTTCTGGAGGTCATCATCAAACAAGTGGAGGAAAAGAAGGTTATCAGGAGTAGTCAGCATGTATTCACCAAGAGGAAATCATGCTTGACCAATCTGATAGCTTTCTATGATGGCATGACCGGATGGGAGAGCCGTGGATGTTGTCTACCTAGACTTCAGCAAGGCTTTCGACACTGTCTGCCATAACATATTCCTAGGGAAGCTCAGGAAGTGGTCAGTGAGG
>Ga0065711_1031022_pt1 | contig 30764 bp, 16 predicted proteins | sample Hoacrofraction12_FD_59098 | JGI IMG/M metagenome (GOLD analysis project Ga0065711, IMG submission 59098) | Hoatzin crop microbial communities from Cojedes, Venezuela - Epithelial fraction 12 v2 (version 2) | ecosystem: Host-associated > Birds > Digestive system > Esophagus > Crop | place... | reverse complement strand
ACCTCATCAGGTTCCTCTCTGCCTAACTTTCCAGCCTGTCCAGGTCACGCTGAATGGCAGCACAGCCTTCTGGTGTATCTACCACACCTCCCAGTTTGGTGTCGTCAGCAAACTTGCTGAGGGTACATTCTAACTCTTCATCCAGGTTATTGGTGAAGAAGTTAAACAAGGCTGGGCCCAGTACTGACCCCTGAGGGACACCACTCGTTACCAGCCTCCAACTAGACTCAGCACTGCTGACGACAACCCTCTGAGTCCTGCCATTCAGCCAGTTCTCAATCCACTTCGCCGACCACTCATCCAGCTCATACTTCCTGAGCTTCCCTAGGAGGATATTATGGGAGACTGTGTCAAAAGCCTTGCTGAAGTCTAGGTAGACTACATCCACGGCTCTCCCTTCATCTACCCAGCCAGTCATGTCATCGTAGAAAGCTATCAGATTTGGTTTACGCTAAAGGAGGACCTATCCTGTACTAAGTGTATTGTCTATCTGATTATTTGACCTCATAAATCAATTTGGCCATGTGATTACATTAGGTAGATGCTTAACATGGATGCATTAATAGGAAGCGATGGCATGTTGGCTTCCAAGTTAAATCTGACTTGCCCAGTTACAGCTTATACCCAAGCTATGGGGTTGAGGAAATCCACCAATGCCTCTGGAGCAGCAGTTGACTCCATGTTTCCACAAGGACCAAAATCCATCATCCATACCATGAAAATCAGATCCTTCTGCTTTGTAAACACCACATAATCAAAAACAGTTTGTGCAGAGATTTAAAACGTGAGAGTTCTGTGCTGAGTCCTGACAGGTGGATCTGCACACAAACCTGGAAATGAGTTGTCCTAGAGCAGTACCCAGAGGCCCTAACATGTCTGAAGTTCGCCTCTGGCCATCACACCAGATGCTGGTTAGACCTGCTCTGAAACAGCACATGCTATTCTGATCACCTGTGCTCATGCAGAAGGAAGCCAGTCCAAGCAAGTTTTGAGAAAGCCTCTGAGGATGAACCAGACGACCCAGAGCCCATTTCATGACAAGAGACTAAGATAAAATGGCTCTTTTAGCCTAACAAGATGAAGGCCAAGATAGATGACCACTGTCTATTAATACTTTGAGGACAGGGATGAAGAGACATTTAAGCTGAAGAGCAATACTGGCATCAGAACAAAGGTGCATGAACTGGCTATAAGTGTACACTGGGAATTAAAATAGCATTTCTAACAATCAGCAGACTGAAGTTCTGAAATAGCCATCCATCCAGAAAAGAAGCAGATATCACAAAACTAATGTGTATTATTTTCTTTAGAAGATATACAGCTGCATGTCATAGGACTCAGGAAGTCCTCTGCAGTCCTGTGTTCCTACCCTGATCAAGGTAAATATTGCAAAAAACACAGAAGGCAGCACAGTATGAGCCCCTAAGGGCCAATAAATATCAGAAATTATTTAAGACAAAGTTGAGGGATGGTGGGGGAGACAAACTGTCCCCAGTGTACTGTTCCCAAGAATGTTTTAAGTCTCCAAAATAGCTTCATTGTACATAAGCATATGCTGAGGGCATACAGCTTCCCCTATTACAGAGGCAGTTGGAGTAGATCATTATAATGGCCACTTCTGGCCTTAAAATCCATGGATCACAAGGAAAGGTAAAAATTATATAAGCATCAACAGAAAACCTGAAATTCTACTCCCATTCACTCAGCACTTAGAAACTAACAGCTGATTCAGATCTCAAATGTTTTCCTAGCCAGAAAAAACAGCCTGGCCTAGGGGTCACGCAAAGTTGAAATGTAAACTCCAAAATGTCTGATCTGTATTTGGTAAGAGCTCAGGGACACCTTCAGGGTACTCGGGTTTTTTGCATTGCATTGTCATCATTTAACGTGATCTGGAGAAATGTTGGTCTTTAGATAAAAGAACACACCCCTAGAAGTCAACGGTGCAAAGTAAATATAGTAAACATAGTTTAACACAAGGATAAGGGGCAAGAAGCACTTCTCCTAAGACAGCATGACCAGATTGTGTAGTTGCAGTCTTTCAGACAACTTGCAAAGAAAAATCGTAACTACCACTTTTAGAAGCCCTTCCTAGGAACAGGCAAGACACAATCCCTGCCCCACCTACATTTCACCTCTTGGAACTACGCTCCGTCTTACCAACTGCCCTCTGCACGTTCAGCCGGCATGCTCTTCACCAGTCAGCCCTGCTGCCCAACTCCAGCAACAAAATACATTGAATCCCTTAAAAAACAGGAGTACAGTGATCACTGAGATTCCTCTAGAAAATGCCCTCAGCAAAGTGCAGTCTCTAATGAGGACGAAGTGGGCAAAACAACCAGTATGGGCAAGGGCCAGAGCACACACATGACTAATTCAGTGGATCTTTCTTTTTAAACTCCCAGACGAAATTCAAACCTTCCTTGCCTAGAGGTAACCAAAGAGAATGCATTTAACCCAAGGGAGGGCTGCCTCCTACAGCAGACTTTATATTCACACAAGTCCGCTACGTGGCTGAGCAGGTGCTAAGTCTGAGAAGAACTTTGGGGATCTTCAGATGTGAAGGAGTACCTAAAACCTGCACAAAACAAATCTTTATGATCTATAAATACACACAGGCACATTCCTCCTCCTCTCTCCACAGAGCAGAGACTCCCACTACAAAGTGCCTTGCAACATGTCAGACATTGACAAAGCAAGCAGAAGTTTTTTTTTTTTCCTCTGCTCCACATAGCAAGGCCATGGTCTTTATTCCTACTCCTCTGATATTTATCCCTCCCTTTCTTCTCCATCTTCTGCCTCAAGCCAGAGGCTTGTCTGCTGTCTCTTCATATTGGAAACATGCAAGCTGGTTTGGTTTAAAAGGTCAATCACAGCTTGTTTGTACTAAGTCTCTGATGCAAAAATCTCTTACTATAAGCTAGGAAAAACACCGAAGAAGAGACAGTATTGGATGGAGGAGTAGGAGGTCTGGGTAACATATCAGGGGCAGAGACACACAGTTAAGGCACTGTGGCTTACCGAGACAGCACCCATCAACTGAGGGGTTCACAGCTCTATGTTCTTGGCCAACAGCAAATAATCGAATTTAATTCAGCTCATAACAAGAAAGTCTTAAGCCAAATGAGGTTACCTCATATTCTTCATAAGCTAATAGCATCCACAAGGATGGTGACCATCAGACCAGCTGATGCCTCATACTGTTAATCTAAAGCAATTGACTGTATATCATAAAATTTAACTCCTCGACATCAGGAAAGGGGCTAAAACAACACGAAGTTCTGTTTTACAGAAGACGACTGGATAAAGCTATTAAGGATGACACTTCTGTGATCGTTGGTCATAATACTGGCCAGGACATTTTAAACATGTCCTGTGATTGGGGGCTTTTTTTAATGCATATAAAAGCTTTAAAAATACAAGACAAAATTTAAAAACGTATGTCATCAATGTAATGTTCTACTCAGTTTAATGGCAACAACCCCCTTTCAAAATAAACTGGACAGTGCATGTGGTGCCACTACTTAATTCTATCCTATTTGGCAATACTGAACTGCGTGTTACAAGCTCTCTATAGGTAACAGAGCAATTCAGTGATCAAAAGCTGTCCAAAGCTGGAGCAGCAGATCCTATTCCCCACTTGCTTTGCCAATGGTTATATTGTGTAGCTAACAAACTATCTGCCACATCTTTCAATTTAAAAAAGAAAAAGGTGGCAGTTGTTTCCTCTTTCCCTCGCCTGCCAGGGTTCCATTGCAGAATCACGTATTATTGTGTTGATAGCTGATGGCACTGCTAAGTCAACTCCACGACTATTACTTTTTGGCCTGTATCAGATGGTATGAGGATGAACATTACCCTGCACCACTGGAGGAGACCCTGAACCCCAGAGCTGGGTACCAGCAGTAAAAAGTCCATCAGGAAATAGAGTAAGTGTTCTCTTCTGTCACACACTCCACAAACCACTTTATATCCACATTTCTGTGCTCTGTGCTGTAGGCCATGGAATTCATTTGCTCTTTCCTCCTCCCCTCAATTGTCAGAATAAAAAGAATCAAATTCCTTTTCCACTCCCGGGCCTGCCATTCTGCCATCTCCAAAGCAGTTGTTTTCCATGGCCTAGCCAGCCACCCTGACCAACTCAGGACCTGAAGTGAAAACCTACCCAAACCACAAACTCTGTCAATTCAAAGACTAAAAACAGGTTTTACTTTTAACTTGGTTTAAGAGGGACCAGGTCTTGGTACCTTATTTCCAACAGTTATTGATGGCCTTTCATAACTCAGTTAAGGACTCCAGTCTGCTCTGCCACTAGAGAGTTACAAGACCATGAATAACCATGGAAAATGATGTGCCCTGAGAAGTGCTAGAGCAGAACTTCCTTCTCCGAAATCTTTCTTTACCTATGTAGTCTGCAGTGAACCACAGCACTGAGTAACTCTGTAGTACAGGCTGCAGCTGACACCCACGCACCAGTGAGGAGCAGCACTCCACTTCCATAAGTCAGCACGTTCACTCTAAAAGAGGAAAAAAAAAAATCCCCAAGAATAATACTACTGTTTCATTTTTCTTCTGTGTGAAAAAGTGCAAGTTTCTGTCCTGTATAATCAGAGACAGCCTTGGAGCAAAAACCCACATAGCACCCTGCTGCTATTCATTAATCGCTCCAGCAGCTCACAATGAAATCCTCGGAGAAATTTTATAGCCTTTCTGTAACTCTATGCATCTGCTTGAAGAGACCCCAAACAGACACACACATGGGCACCCATCACACACTACTAGATATTTGAGAGCTTGGGCTCTGTGGAAGATCAGAGAGGTGCCATGCATACATGTTCCTACAAGAGACAAGAAGCAGAAAATCAGTGATCTCCACTCACTCACAGGACATGGTGAAATACAGCTGTACAAACCGGTACCTGCCTGCCAAAATATCGATAATATGTATCGCACAACATGTCTTGGGAAATTCCAGTACAGTATATCACATTCGAGGAGAAATGCTTCAGGAGCAAAACATCAGGCTTTAAGAGCAAAGCAGTCAATAGCGTGCAAAGAAACAAAGCAGAGATGTTCATTACTCCACCAGGACAACAGGAAAGGCCAGAAGCCACATTTGCAGCAGACAATAGATCCTACCTCAGTTACTGTTGTTCTTAGATACACACAGTTCTCATGTAGAGAGTCTTACCTTTTGTTGGGGGAAGAAGGCAATTGATGTTATCCAAAAAAATAAGGGAAATAAATTCATATTCAGCTCTGTTGAAGTCAGAAGCAATTTTCATTGGCTTCACTAAGGCTAGAAAGTACTTTTTCATCCTAAATTTTTTATTAGATGCTTAAGGCAGAGGTTATTTTACAATCAAAGACATCAACAAGCCCTGAAGATGGAATTTTGAGCTGCTCTTTTTTTCCTGAAGTTTAACCTGGGCATTTCCAAAATACAGGTGAACTTCCTCTGTGGTCTGTTGAGATCTGAAGCCCAGGACAAAGCCTCAAGGATGCGCATGCCACAGCAGATGCAAACTGCCACAGAAATTCGTGCTTTTCACCTCCAGTCAGTATCCTCCTGTTCTGGTTCAGAACAACCCTCTGCATCCTGGTACAGAAACTGTGATTGTAGATAAAGGCATAACAGCTGGATAACTCTATTAACTTTACAACATCGTGTCATGAAATGTCATCTCAGTTTCCACTGCTGTCAATTTATGCCACAGCCCCTCTGGCCTGGGTTTCTCTTGCTCTTTCCATTCAGTCTGTCCCAGATGCGCACTGCAGGCTGCAGCCTTTTGGAGCTACCCACCTTACCTGTGTACACACACTCTAGAACAATATGAATATTACATGTAGCAGCATTTGCAGCAAAGGATATATTAAGTCCTATATTTTTAAAGCCACTTTTAGTACGCCTATAAAAAGACTCTATGCAAGAGACTACATTATGTATTTTTGTGCTGTACAGGAATAGGGTACAAGTGAGCGACATGGCAAGCGGGAATGCTCCCATCCAGGTGCAGCACCCTTTGGCAACCTGCATCTGGATGGTATTTGCAGAGAATGCTGTAACACTTACCTTCCTACAAGCACCAAGCCCATAGGACTTTTTTATCTCAGGAGGTTTCCAACGGGATAGCACAGTGGAAGTACTGGTGAATGCTATCCCTTGCAGTGAGTGGATTACATGCTGCTCTTCAATTTCTCTGTAACCACTCAAAAATGTGACATCTTTACTTCTCATTGTGTGCCCTCCTACAGCTCTTATTAGAGGACCAGAAGGAAGAGAAATGCTTGCCAGACGTTTTTAGCAAAATTTGATGATATTTGGAGCCTTCTCTCATATTTGTCCTTACTTCTTTCAAACTAAAATAGGGCACAAGGAGCAATTACAGCTTCACAAGTGTCTTACCTTCCTCTGCATTACACCTGTTACTGTACTTCAGCTCTGACCTGAAGAGACTTCCCCAGAAGCAAAAGAACATTTAACCTCCATGATCCTTGCAGCTTTTGGTTTCCTTGAGATAGCAAACGTACAAAACAAGCAGGACTAGGAGCACTTTAGAGCATGGATACCTGAGCTTATGCAAGGCTTTTTTTTTCCCTGGCATGACATGCCAGTAGTGACATTCCTATAAGAGACTGGGTTTTCTAGCACCACTTCCACCAAATAACAGAGAAACTTACCTGGGAATTAGGTCACTAAAACAGAGGGCCTGACTCACAATGAGAGATGGATCGATAAGTGACCTTTGACAGATTGGAGCCACTGATCAATGATTACTTTTTTATTAAATGATTCTTTCCCTGTGCCAGCAGGGAATCCTTCCCTCACACACAGCATTAACATTAACCTTTGCTGCACAAAGATTAAAGGAGATGACACCACAGAGGGCTGTCAAGTAAGGAGTGAACAGTAGGAATAAAGGCAAAACAGAAGCTCGGCCCAAGGAAACATACTCATCCCCTCTACTCAGAGGGTTGGCTCACACTGCCCAATTTCACCATCGCTACTCCACCCTCCTCTGTTTGTTGTAAATAAACACTGGCAGGCCAGTCTGAGAAAAAAGACAACTCTTAATATGATTTAAAAGGCTGGCAAATGAGGGATAACCAGTGAAGGCAGATGGGGCAAGGGGACACACAACGTGGCCATAACAATACTAATAAATTAGCCACAGGACCACTAATGAAAATCAAGGTCTACAATTTGAAAGGAAGCTGTGCTGACTGACAGCTCCCAGGCCCTTAACTGACAGCAGACTCAACCTGAAGCCTTTCTATTTCTCTCTGGCTCCATCCCAGAACACTACTGCTTCTATTCATGCCAACCTGTTTGACTTCAAACCATGCGCTTCTCCTGAGTGGACCTCATCAGTCACATCAATCCGCAAGAACTATTTTGTGAGATAGGGAAAAAAGCCCCTACGGAAAAGCACAGCTCATCAAACGTGCTGTGCCTGAGACTTGGATTCAGTCTTAACCCAGGTCTCCTGGTGTGACCCCATACACCAACCAGGTGTGCCCCTTGGCACTGTGCCCACAGCACAAAGACCAGGTGGAAAGAGTTTTTAAAACCATGAACAAATGAAAGACTGGAAGCATCATACAGGAACACAAAAAACCCCAGTGGAATGGCAGGGGAAGCAGCTTCTTTCTGCTTTTGAGGGTAGCACACTCCAGCGCAGCTTTTACTATGAAGGCTCCACTGGCTTCTCCATATACTTCTTTAGATGATACATCTCGCAGGAACTGAACGGAGGTTCATATGTTTTTTTCCTCACACGGTCTGATTTTATTACTCCCAGTAAATGCTGCACCTTAGTCCCCAGTGAAGCAAAATGTCTGTGTCTTGGTGCAGCACCAAGAAACCAAGTGTCATCTGAGCCTCAGATGAGGAGAACACCATGCTACAGCATCGCAGCCCTTAGCAAAAGGAAACATTTGGCTAAAGAGGGAAACATGGAAACCAGAGAACAATATGACAAGAAGTATATAGTTCAGCTTCACTTCATACATCTTGCATGTGTATAATTCGCCACCCAAGGAGAGTTCAGACAAATCCAAAGTGTCTCCACTCTCTCTCAAAGAAACAGGAGACATGCTTAGCTGAAGTCCACCTCATCTAGCCATCACCAATGCAAAAGCAGCTGCACTGCTGGCAAAAAGGCATGGCCCCTTCCTTCTCCCCTGGGATGGTCAGTTCTTAATTCTCTAAGCCACCAGATTGATGTGTGAACCAATAACACTGCATGAGCCCTCCCTGTCGGAATAGAGTGAATGCCTGCTGCTTCTGGAAGAGAGACCCTTACTGCCCTTGTCGCTCCAAACTGGTTTTCGTTCATGCAGAAGGAAAGGTAGTACGGAAGAAATGGATAAGAAAGGGATGAAAACAAACCACGCCCACTAGATCAGAGAAGAATAAGACAGCAGAGTGCTAATTATTATCAGCAAAACAGATCTCAACTGTTAGGGAGAGGTTGGGGAGCCTCACCAACTACTTCGCACAGAAAAATCCCACCAGATATGACAAAGCTCTCTCAGCTGCAGAAGGTAGTATGCTCTCAAGTCTTCCCATAGTCTTGTTTCAAGTACATATTTCTTGGTCTTGTAGGCCTCATTTCTTTCAACATACTTACGTGTTCACTGGTGTCTTCAAGGTCTCAATCCGCACATACAGTGTTTCCTTGCATGCTCAACTTCCCGTCCTCCCTCATTGAGAAGAGAGGGAAGGGATCGCAGGTAGATCTTCTATTTTAAATTTACAGAATTGTTGCACAGACTAAGATATTGTATCATACAGACCTTTTCTAAGTCATTCCAATTTTGTGCTTCCCTATTACCCTCAGCAGAGTTGCTGGGCATCGCTCCTTTCCCATTCCCACACCAACTCCCAAAAAGCAAGCCTGTACCTCCTCGGCAAGGCCAGCAGGCATTGCCAGCTAACGTCAGCTTCCCAAGAGACCTTCCACTATTGCACCAAGCAGAGAAAGCTGAGCTCTTTCAAGGATAAGCACAAGCCTCTGCCTCTCCATCCAGAGAAGCCAGGGAGGGATGAGGATACACAATTACAGACTGTAGCCTCAGGTTGGTCATTTGATGGAAGATGTGTTTTTCATTCCTAGTTTTAACCAAAGAAAATGTAATTAGGGACTTTGAAAAGCAGTGGCATCCAGAAGAAAAGTGGCAAAGGCCAGCATGAATCTTCTTGCCAACTCCACTGCTTCCCCCAGAGAAGGAAACGAACCAAGAGCAGATGCAGCCAGGCCCAGGAAAGAGCGGCAGGACTGGCTGCAACAGACATCCCACAAGACAGCTGCACAGACCTACAGTAGGAAATGAAGGAATAACACCATCATAATGCTATCTGCAGTCCATACCTGGGGCTATGCCCACAATATCCTCCCTCCCCAATCCATCCATCCATACTCTGTCCTTCCAGTCGCAAGCCGTACATGGAGTCCTTCCCAGGAACTTGGTCAGACTGTAATATCTGAAGAGTACATGAGATGAAAGAAGGAACGTTATCCCCTTATCCCATACAAAATTGCACCCTCCCCAACTCTTCACAATGCCTCTCCATATTCTTCATTTCCTGCAAACTTCTGTGCAGCTGATCCACGTGTTTCTCCTCACTATGAATTATTAGCCTGTCTAGTAATTTAAGTGGTCCAAAATTATATGGTTCCTCAAACCTTTTCACCATGGACACAGATTTTGATATTCAAAAAAAACAAAAACAAAAATGAAAAAACACCCCACCACGAAGCTGGATCAAGGTAGCTGATAATAATTGAATAAAAAAATTGGAATCTTCTTCCCTGGCAGGCTTTAAAATTTAGAAACTTGCACTCATTTTTTAACAGATCTTACAGTGATTTTAAGGACACTTAAAATTAACAACAAAAACCTACAAAGCTTTCTTGCTTTGTCTTGGATCCTAAAATAAATTGTCATTGGCAAATTATATTCCATTAAATGATACTACAAATGAAAAAACCCCACATTATTCTATTTCAGTACTTTTTTATTTGCTATTGTTACAAGCAACACCTGAGATAAATAGAACTGAAGGATTAGAAGGGAAAATGTTTTTCACCTAAATGCCTACTCCATGCATTTGACAGCATTTTGTGTCCAGTCAGTTTTACTGTTTCTCTTGTAAGCAGTCAGATCCCCTGTTAGTTGAGCTGGATTAGACCCATATAAATAGGAAAGAAAAAATACATATGGAAATGTAACTGCAGAAATTCAAATACTAGCAAGTGAGCCCAAGGAGAGCACTTCTTTTTTCAGCTAAGTAAAATAAAGCTGCTGGGCACTCCTTAAACAACACACACGCACTGAAAAATCCTCTGCCTCAAATAAATACACACTTCCCATCAGGCACAAAAACATATTCAACATTCAACAGACAGTGCCAATACTGACTACGGTCTCTTTTTTCTTATTTCAGTAAAGCATGCGATCTGCTTTTTCACACACTCTACCCGAGAAACATGAGACATCTATGATTCATTCTACAACCTACCTCTCCAATCACACACCTGGGGGAAGGCATGTTGAATGTTTTGGGGGTTGTTTTTACATCAACGAATAAAAATATTAAAAGCATTGCATTCCTTTTGGGATTTTGTTCCTCCTCAAAAGGAGTCTCATCACTTAATTTTTCCCTTCCACATTGCCCTACGCTTCCCCCACGTCCAACTCACTGCCTGATGTTCTTTCCCTTCCCAGAGATTGTCTCCTTTCCCACCTTGCTTCTCCCAGACACCCCTTCCAGTGCTGCCTCCTGGCCCTCCTCTCTCCCTTTCTGTGTCATGTTGGCCGGGCTCTTGTGCAGATGACAGTGGGGTCAGCACACATACAAAGCTCTGTTAGATGTACACTTCATAAATTAGAAAGCTGCCTTCTGCTCCCTTCACTCAAAAACTTTTTCTATAGTCCTTCTCCCTCCCAGCCTCTCCTACTTCCCTATATCCTTTTACCTCACCAAAAGCCTGGTAACTTGCTTCCTGTTTCTCTCTCTTGCTCTTAAAACTTCCTTTTTCTTACCTTTTCTCCACCCACTTCCTTTGGCTTCTTTCGCTACCAGACTGTCATCTATGCTGTTAACCCCAACGACGTCTCCAGCACCTCTAGAGTTAAATCATTTATTAGACTCCTTTAATTTTCCCCATTTGGTCCTCTGAGTCCTAGCACTGCCAGTTCCCAATCACACAAACACCAAACCCATACCCTGTGGTCTCCTCCTCTCAAACAGCACAATCTTTCACCGAGAACTGACTGCTCATATAGGAAGCAATTACCAAAACTTTTCGCAGGGGTGCCTGATGACGTGCCAGTGTTAAGAGGGAAGCTTACTAACAACTGACTGGAAGAGATAAGTGAAGCCTCGATAATCAAGGCTGACTCCATGTGAAGTTCTGAAAAAGGTTTGAACTGACTGTTCTGGCGCAACTTAACCCTAGAAACATAACAGCAAAAAGATTCCACTGAGACATTTTGGCTGTGGGCAGAGCTAAGTAAGGGCACTGAGAAGTTCCAAGGCAAGAGGAGCCAACCCCAGCAGCCAACACCAGAGCAGCCATTTACCTCTTCAGAGTTCAAATTCTACGCAGTCAGCAGGCAACTGCGTAAGGCAACTTTCCAGCTAAAGAAGCGAAGAGCAATGAGTCGTAGAGGTAGCATTTATGATGCTAAGATTTTCACCTGGAAAATGAGGGAAGAAAAGGAGAGCAGCACCTGCTTAGTAGGCTGACCGATATGGCACACTAGGGGACAGACACACACACCCCCATCCCCCAAGCAGTTAGTCAGGATGGAGCCTTTCAAAGTCTGATGCATGATACTCTACATGAAAGTTGCTTTCAGCGACCTGTTGCTCCCACACCTCATAGGAAGGTTGCCTATAGTATCACCCCCAAACTTATGGCAGGTTACACTGAGACATGACATGCTACCCAGCCAGATACAACGCGGGGGGGTTGGAGGGGGGGAGTGACAGCAGAGAAGTGGGGCAGAGAAGTAAACGAACATACAGGCAGCTGTGATTGAAAACTGTGAAAGTCTAAGGTCTCTGCAAACACTCGAGTTAAAAGCAGAGGCAGTCTCCCGGATCGATTATGCATGCATGCCACTGAAAACACAGGCTGCTAAAGTGCCAGAGCCCTGCTGGATAATTTATGGGCTGGTGTTAGTATTCACAGAACGGTGGGCAGAGTTCAAAGGAACGAGGTGGAGAATAAAAGTTTGAGCCTTATGAAAACACTGTCACAGCCAGCACCAGCCTCAGCTCCACAAAGGGTTTCACTTGTGCTGGGTACAGGCAGAAGCCAGCAGATATTATCACAGCAGGAGCCAGCAAGCGCCGTCTTAGCACAGGGACAGAGAGTACAGGGAGGGTGCCCAACTAGAGCAACTAGAGTGTGCAAAGGCGCAAACTTTGCAAGTGTCTGAGCACATGCCTGCTTGGCTTTTGGGAAAGTACGGCAGAGCTGTGTGCCAAACAGCCCGTGATCCATCTTCTCCCACAGCCCTTCCTCACAATCTTCTTGATTCTCCTAGGCCTGCCGTACACCAGATTTCCGGGGCTACTTCTGCCATAAACACTAAGCAGTGAAAAACTGAAGACTTTCACATGCCTTTTTCACTTATGCTCTCACTAGGATTTGAAGTCAGGACTTTAGGGAAGAAATTAACCATACTAAGCCACTCAAAATGCAAGTTTTATTTAGGTGAGCTCGAGTTTTCCAGCTTTATCACTGCCTGAGCCTCTTAGCCATCTAGTTACCAGGAGAGAAAGATGGGAAGACAGTGAGGTCATCAATTTACTAAGCCTGTGTCTGCTCACGTTTGAGATTAGACACAACACCAACGGCATTAGAATAAGTACCGTGTGGTTGACTTCAGCAGAGATATAAAGGAAAGGCTGCCTTGCCTGTCTTCTCTTCCCTCTCTGCAAGGCTACTATTAAACCAGATCTTGCAGGCAGACATAGAGGTGCACACCACATACGCCCATTATTCACCATAACCACCTAGCGCATGAAAAGGCGTGCAAGGGAAAGCCCAGTATACAGACAAGAGGAACTAAGGAGTTCAACCAATATGTTATTATTGCGTGCATGCCCAGATACCACCTTTAAACTCCTTGTCACGACACCTATCCACAGCACTCAGCATACGCCTCTCCAACCTTATTCATTCCAGAAGAGACTTATCTGAAGTACAAGTACTTTTCTGATCTAGCAGCTTTCCTAAACTAAGCTCTCTGCCACTTGCAACACATCCCTGAACTGGGATGGCATGCAGGAATTTGCTGTCATACAGTGTGCTGCCAGTATACCAACAAGTACTCATCTCTCTCACTTCTTCCTGCAGGTTACAGTCTTCTGGGACATTCTGTCTGGGTGCCGTACTTGAGGCTCAATCAAAGATGGAAAGATATCTTTATTAGAGGTCATAGAGTGCCATGCTTTAGAGACACAAATCACTTGGAACAAAAACCTTTTTTTCTGCATTTAGACAGCACCACAGACAAGAATTCTTGTGTGTGACTGGAGAACACAGTAATGTAATTACATAGATTAATAGTCACTAAAACTAGTCTCCTCTCCATACCGTTTCAATATAAAGTTGGATTTTTCTCTACAGAGTCTGTAGGACTAGAGTATTGATAGACGCCCATTCTTTTAACCATGGGAGGGTTGGGGAGTAAGGGGTTGAAACAAGGAGCCTGTGTCTTTGCTCTGTTGAGCAATGGCACAGAATCTCCATGCAGGGCTGGCAATAGTTACATTGAATGTGTAACTTGATTAGTTCAGTTTCTAAATATGTGGCAATCATCAGGGTCTGGGCAATTAATCCACAGTTAGTCCATGATATTATTTCGGTGGATTTTCAACAGCAGCATTACTAAAAATCTGGGGATAAAGGTACATGGTGCACAGCACAGAACTTTGAAGGTTGGCAGCATCTGCTGGTAAGTTTGACAACCATTAATCGAGAGAACAGTTTGGGACAGAATCTCAAACCAAGCCCAAGATGAAGGATGTACTAAATGTGATTAAATAATTCGGTCTGTTGTCTATGATCTCCAATAAAAATCATTTAAACTCCTTCCATTGAATTTAAGACCCATTTTAGAGATAAGAAATAGAGATAGCAATTTGCTTTTGATATGAAATAACTCAATGGCAGAATAAAAAAAAACCAGGGGGTTGTGCCTCCTGCCCTTTCCGTTTGATTATTTACTTCTGACAGTATAAAGAAGGGAGGCATCAGGGAAAAAAATTGGAAAAAAAAAAACCCAAATCACCACATTAAATAAAGCACATGAAAACATCTGACCAGAGTCCGGCAAAAAGAGGCTATAAAGCAGACAGAAAAGACTTACATGGAAATAGAGAGAAGAGGTATAATGTGTTTAACATGGAGAGAGACAAAAATTACAGAGAAGAACAACCAAATCTGAAATTACATATAAATCAGTTTACAAACAGTACCATTTTCCCAGCACAATTATGGTGACAGAAGAATCACTGGAGAGCTTTAAGAAATCATTCACTGAGCACTTACACAGGATAATCTAGCAAAGGGGCCCAGGAGACTTGGTTGATCTTAAAGAACAAACTCCTCAAAGCACAAGAACAGTCCAATTCAATGTGTGGGAAGCCAAGCAGGTGCGGAAAGCGGGTGGCTGAATGGGAAACTCCTGACAGAGCTCAAACACAAAGGGAATCGAATGGAAGTTGGAAGTGGGGATGTGCTCCCCGGGAGGAATACTGAAACTCTGCCTTGGCATGTCAGGATGAATATGAGAAAAGTTTGAAATTGCATGTAAACTCACAAAATGCGAAAGACAGCAAGAAGGGCTTCTAAATGCACACTGGTAGCAAGCGGACAACTAAGCAAGCTATGGGCCCAGAGCTGAATGGGACAGCGGACTAGTGGTAAAAGCTAAGCACCTCGGTCCTCAACACCTTTTTTGCCTTTGTCTTCACTGGCAAGGTCTGTTCTCAGTTTTCCTGTTCCACGTGCCCAGTGGGGCCTCAAAGACTACCCACAACAGAGGAAGACCAAGTTAGGGACCATTTAAGCATGCTGGGCATACAGAAGTCCCTGGCCCAGACCAAGATGCCCCAACAGCCCTGAGGGGGGCCAACTATGGCTGATGTCACTGTGACGTCACTCTCGGTCACATTGGAAAGGTCACAGTGACTGGAGGAGGCTCCTGATGATTGGAAACAGGTGAATGTCGCACTTGTCTTCAAAAAGGGCAAGAAGGAAGATTCAGGGAATTATAGACTGGTCAGCCTAATATCAGTTCCAAGGAAGGTTATGCAACAAATCCTCCTGGAACCCATTTCCAGGCACACCAATGACCAGAAGGTGACTGGGAACAGCCAGCATGGATTTACGAAGGAAAAACAAAAAAAAAACAAAACACAACACACCACACAACAAAAAACAGCCAGATTTTCTTTATGGTATGTAGCTGCTCCAGGTGAAGTTCAGATTGGACATTAGGAGAAGGTTCTTCACTGAGAGGGTGGTCAGTCACTGGAACAGGCTCCCCAGGGAAGTGGTCAGGGCACCAAGCCTGTCAGAGTTCAAGGAGCATCTGGATGACCCTTTTAGTCATATGGTTTAGTTTTAGGTATTCCTACAAGGAGCAGGGAGTTGGACTTACCGTTATGGGTCCCTTCCAACTCAAGATATTCTATGATTCCACGATTTACAGACAGCTGGAGACCAGATGGGCGTACTGCCAAGCACACAGAAAACTGACTGGACCACTGTTCTCAAAGGCTAGTGGTCAGTGGTACAAGCCAATGGCAGCTAGTTACTAATGATGTTCCTCAGGTGTCTTTTGCTGAACTTGCTGCATTTTGTCTGTCTTTTTTTGTACTGGGGAGCCCAGAACTGGGCACATTAAACAGACACGATGCCACTAGTGCTGAGTAGGGGGAAATAATCTCATCCCTTGACCTGCTGTCTATGCTTTCGCCAGCACAGTTCAGTATATGCTTAGCTTCCACCACTGCAAGAACTGTGCTGACGGTTAGGGGCTAGAGCATGATATGCAAAGAAACTGGGAGAGCCAGGTATGTTCAGCTCAAGAAGAGCTGAATATTTGGTCCACGCTCTCCACACCCTTCAGCTCCCAACCCAAAAACTCTACAGGCAGCTATGAAACTTCACCATCCATTAAGTGAACATAAAGGACAAACTGAAGCATGGAGACATTATGAGCCAAAAAACACAGTGCTTTTAATTACTTGTTTCCAAAGGTACACAGAATTCTGTAGTAGAGCCAGGAATAAACCCCAAAACAGCCAACTAATGTTTCGACAAACGCTTGCCCAAAAAATGTGTTCTAGCACTAAAGGTCCTATAATTCTGCGGCTTGTCTGTACTGGAGGATTCCTGGCAACCACTTCACCCAGAATAACTTAAATAAGACTTGATTGCACAGTTCAAGCTTTAAGTTTTAGACCATTTTAACTACTCATCATTACACACACTCCATAAAACATGCAGCTACATCTAATGTCCCACAATCACTTCTGGGCTGCTGAATAATAAATGGCATGGCAGGCCAAAGTGAGAGATGGATGTTGGCAATGTAAGGGTTAATAGGAGGCACATTTATAACATGCCTGATGTTGCATACTGTGTGATGATCACAAACCACAAAGTAAAAGACAGAGGACCTCACAGCACCACACAAATTTACTTGATTAGTTCAAATTCAGAAAGAAGGGCACCCTAAAATTACCTGATGTCTACCCTTGCATTTTGTGGCCCTCTCAAGGTAACACCCAAAACAAGACACACATGTGAATGCAGACACTAGCACAGGCAAAGCCCCCAAGGCCAAGCATGCCCAAGTTCCCCAGCAGTGTGGTACAGCCACACATCTGGAACAACTGCTCACTGTGTGGCTGAACCGGAGCCCTCCACGCTTTCAGGCACTCCCGCACCAATATACAGCACCACAGGCATAACCTATACACAGAGAACTGCTGCCTGTGAATGGCATTAGATAGTTTTTGCATCCCCTTGGTAAGACTCCACTGCGGCCAACAAACCTCTTGCTTTATGCCACATTTAATGCTGGATATTCATCCTGTTGAGAGCTGTCAGTCTTTTCCCAGCATCCTTTTAGACACACAGCATCCAAATCCTGTGCTTACTGTCTCATTCTTTTTCTGTAATAAAAAACCTACAGTTTCCCTTCAAAACTGCAGTGGACACTTCATTGCTGGACCAGTGTGTCTCCCTACCTACATCAGACGAATGATGAAAAGTTTTGAAACAGAAAAACCTAATCAAGTGAGAATTAAGCTGTTTAAATAAAACAGATGGAAGATGCACACACAAAAAACTCTGAAGCAAAGGTCACAGTTTGAATTATTGTTGTAATCCTTTGCTACGTGCCTACAGAAAGCTTGACAACAGCTAAGCTGTCAACATTCTATCATACCACCCATCCTGCTGACCAATCTTTGTTTTTCTGTACTCCTCCAGTTATCTGTGTCCATCTGTTGTCTCCTGTCTCATCTTTAGCTTGCTAGCTCTTTGGGGCAGGGAACATTTTTTGCCCTGCATTTGAACCAGGATTGTGTAGGTGCTACCACAATAGGCAGGGATAATAATAACAACAACAATTGGGTTATATCTTACTATCTCCTTCGGCTGGAATGTTTCCCTCCTGACTTCACAGCAGTGTTCATAAACAATTACTACTTGGTGCAATATGGGGCCTCATAATCAAATAATTACATCCCAACCTACCTTCGACCATTTCACCAGTCATCCCTTGAGGCCTGAATCTGCTGAGCTCTCCAGATGCTCTGAATGGTGAGTGCATGTGAACTCAGCTCCAGAAGGATACCAGTCTTGCAGTGCAGCAGGACTAACACCCTGCATATAACCCTTAGGTTTTCCTTGGACAGAACAAGCTTCCTACACACAAACTGTTGCCTCCTACTTTTGTGTGTCAACCCTGACTCACTTCTAGTGCCAAGAAGTAGGGGATAATATCTTCATCCTCCACTCACTCTGAAGAATGGCAAGAGCCTGTGGTTACAAGTTTATGTAGAAAAGCAGAAAATGGTTATACTATAAATTGCACATGCATAGTGGCCAAGCCCAACACTGTCCAAGCTCAACAAGCATATATTCCTGGGCGTTCTGTTAAACTAAAAGGAAGTAACTTCCTCCTTTGAGAAGGTTTGTTAGGGGAACTGGCTCTCTGCACTGGAGATGCTCAGAAATTCAGTCCTAGGCCCAAAAGGCTCCAGACAGGCTATTCACGTAAAGCTAAGATTCAGGAAAAGATAGAAGTAACACACCACATCATATGTCTTGGATTACTTTCTAGTAGCAACTGAAAGGTTTTGCTGAATCCTCATGGAAGAGCCCCACTCCCTGTGCAACATCCTCCTCTCTGGAAGCACCACGAGCCCCTTTCATAAGTTCTGAAGTACGTCTTCACTGAATCGGGTGTTAGGCTTCCTCTTCTCAAAATCACCAGGTACTAACGCACCTCCTTGCAATGCCTAATCCACACTACTCTGCTTTAGGCAATCAGAAGAAGATGTTGCAGAGAGGAAAATCCTTTGCCCTGACCCACTACATTTCATGGAATAGCACAGAAAAATCATCTTGTAGCAACTACAACACACCATACAAACCTGCAGTGGTTTTCAACAGGTGAAAGCAGAAGTGTAAGTCGTCTTTTCCATCTCCAAATTATTTCTCCAAATCTTCCCAGTGTAAATTCATCAGCAACTAGGATAAGCGTCTCGAATAACTTCCATTTCCTAGTTACGAGGATGCAGAAAGCTGGGTCAGCCCTTTGTTTGTTTGTAAGCTGCAGAAATAGAAAGGCTTACAGTGCTGGATACTAACGCAATACTGTCAAATGCACAAGCTCTCTCAGGCCTTTTTGGGACATGCACTCTAAAACTGGATCGTGCCAGGGGCATGGAAGGTGCTGCATGGGCATTTGCAGAGGGAGCGTTTCCCCCTGGCCCTGCCTCCCCATGCTTCCACCACAACAGCCAGTGAGGGGAGAAGCCTGCCTTTCAGGGAGTGCAAGAGGTGTTGGGACCAGGCATCAAGAATTCAGGCAGTCCAATCCCCTTCTGAATCAGTCAAAACTATAATAAAACAACCTAGAGAGCATTTGGTGTCTCTCTGTCCCATCTGCTCTTAAAACTCACTGTGTTAGGGCACTACAACCTCTCTCAGGAAGCTGTTTTCATGCTTATCTATCCAAATACTCATAAAGCTTTTCCTAGCGCCTATCTCCACATCTTCCTTGCTACAAATTAAGCTGATTACTTCTTGTCTTATCCCCAGTAGACACCAAGAACAATTAATCACTGTCTTCTTAAAAGCAGCTTTCAAATATTGGAGGATTTTTCATGTCCCTCATCAATCTTCTCTCTAGGCTAAACCAACCCGGTTCTCAGAGCCTCTCCTCTCTGGCTGCCCTCTCCTCACCTCCTTCCACTGCTTCTGGTTTTGCTGCTCACACTGGACACAGCGCTCTGCTGTGGCTTCAGCAGTGGCTGCTAGAGTAGAAAAACTACTGCCTGTGTGCTACACGTGACATTCCTGTTAAATATACCCTGAAATGAGATTTGCTTTTTTGCCATGTCACCACACTGTTGACTCACATTCAGTCTCTGACTCACTGTAGTGCCTCGCAGATCCTTTCCTACAGTTCCGTTGCCTGGCTTGTTATCCCCCATTTTACATGTAGGCATTAGATTTCACCTTCCCAAGTGCAGTACTTCTCATTTGTCTTTCATAAATTTCTTCCTATTGAATTCAGACCATTTTCCAGTTTCTTATGTATATGACCTATGTTGTGCCAAGCAAGCAGATCAACTTCCTGCCTCATGTTACACTCCAGCAATAGAGAGAGCATGGAAGGAAGAACTGCTGTGTTCCAGCAAACTTCTTAAAAGAGTTACTGTCTTATCAAAAGTCTATTAATTTGTTACTCCCTTTTCACTCTGCATTTCCACCTGACATGCTGTAGTCTTAGTAAACAAACAGTAGCTCACTCTAGCCTCATAAAACACATTTACTCAATGAAACTAACAGTCCACTGCCAAAAAAGTACTGTAACACACCATGCACCATGTCACTCTATGACCCAACCTAGTACCAAAGCTGCTAGCAACTCATTAACTAGGTCATACCAATCAACAAGGAAGACAAGGGACACATTAAAAAAACTAATTATATGGAGCTAAATCCTTAAGACCCGGCTCAAAAAAATTATTCCTTTTGGTCCACTGTTGTTAGATACACCCTCAATACTTTTTCAATTAATGATTTACACGAAATTACATCAAGGATCAATTTGTTCCCTTGGATGTTCTCATAAAGCCTTTAATATTTGATTTCCAGATATGTTGAAGGTATTTTAAATGCATATACCTGAAATTATACTATATCATACCCTCTTTCAAAATACTGCATGAGCTGACCAGATAAGCCAGCAGATTTTGATTCCAGGACTTCAATGCAATATCAGGCACACAGAGTCCCTTGAGAAGGGTGGCCTTAGTACCATCACAGGATGCCTGCATTCCCCATCTCTGTCCCCAAAAAAAGTGAAAAGAACCAATAATTTAAAATTTATTTGCTTCATGGTCTGCAAAAAGATCGCAGTGTGTAACTGGACGTAGTAACAGAACAATTCAAGAAAATGGCATATCTCTCTCCCACAATTTAAAAGGATATTAAGGTACTTGACTGCATCCAGAGGACAGCAACAAAGCTGTCGAAAGGGCTGGAAGGCATGTCCTACGAGTAGTGGCTGAGGACTCCGAGTTTGCCTAGTTCCAAGAAAAAGAGGTTGAGAGGCGACCTCACTGCTCTCTACAGCTTCCTGAGGAGGGGAACTGGAGAGCGAGATGCTGATCTCTTCTCCCGGCTATTCAGTGACAGGACATGTAGGAATGGTTTCAAAGATCCACCAGGGGAGGTTCAGATCAGATACTAGGAAACTTGTCTTTACAGAGAAGATGACCAAACAGCGGAACAGGCTTCCTAGGGGGTTAGTCAATGCCCCATGCCTGTCAGAAGCATGTGCACAATGCCCTTAATAATATTCTTTAGCTTTTGTCTGTCCTGAAGTTGTCATGCAGTTGGACTTGGGTGATGATTGCAGGTCCCTTCCAACTGGAACTATTCTATTCCATTCTCAGATACATGAAGCCTTACTTTGAAGGAACTCATAATGCTTTGATAAATTATAACTTTGAACTTTCAGTGGATGGAGAAAGCGATGATTAGTATCAAAAACTGGTTTGATGCATTCTGGGAAAGAACTCCAGACTTCTGCTTCTTAAGTTAATACTGAAGGACCATCCTCCCTGCTCTGCTGACATTCCATACTGCTGTAGTGATGTTCACCGGTCATACATTAGCATGACCTAGCTGAAAAGCAGCTTTGCAGAGAAGGACTTGGGAGACCTGGCAGACACCAGATTGAACATCAGTTAGCAGTGTGCCCTTGCACAGTAGAAGGCTACTTGTACCCTGGGCTGCATTAGGAGTGTTGCCAGCAGGTTGAGGAAGAGGATCCTTCCCCTCTACTCAGCACTGGTGAGGCCAAACCTGGAGTACTGTGTGCAGATCTGGACCCCCCAGTACAAGAGACAGACATAATGGGGAAGAGTCCAACAAAGGGCTACAAAGAGGATTAAGAGCATCTCTCATACAAGGAAAGGCTGGGAGAGCTGGGACTGTTTAACCTGTAGAAGAAAAGACTCAGAAGGGATCTTATTAATGTATATAAATACCTGAAGGGAGGGTGTAAAGATGACAGAGCTGGGCTCTTTTCAGTGTTGCCCAGTGACAGGACCAGAGGCAATGAGCACTAACTGAAACACAGGAGGTCCTGTCTGAACATCAGCAAACACTTTTTTTAATTGTGATGGTGACCAAGCCCCTGGCACAGGTTGCCCAGAGAAGTTGTGGAGTCTGCCTCCTTGAAGATATTCCAAAGCCATCTGGGGGTGGTCACCTTTTCTAGGTGACCCTGCTTGAGCAGGGGGGTGGATCATATGACACCCAGAGGTCGATTCCAACCTCAGCCATTCTGTAGGTTCCACCAGCCATCAACAGGTCAAAAATCTTCCTAGAAAAGAGTTGCTCCTTGGCTTAATCTGCTCCTTTTCAAACATGTCCTGATGCTACAGCAGATCCTTCTGTAGTCTGATATTGCAGATGATGCACAAAGGAATTTAGCAGCCAGGACAGGTTCCTTCACAGGACAATGCTGCCATTTCACTTATTGCATGAACTGGCGAAGATCTTTGCAAGATTACTTTAATTCAGACTTCTGCAATGCTCAGAAAGGTCAGGCAGGTTATTCCCTCCTTTCCATTATTTCCCAGAACTAGCAAAGGCAGAAAGCACAGCGGTCAAAGTAATTCAAATCAAACTGTTTAACGCCATAAGAATATATTGCTCACATCAGCAGAGGGGTTTATTCCATATAAGATCTGAGACTACAGCAAGGACTCTTATCTTCCCTATGCATTCCTAACACCTGGAAGTACAAAAGGAGGGCAGCATAGCCTCCCACTGGCTCTTCCAGTCTAATGAACAGAAGAGAGTCCAACCAAGCAAGGGAGGGAGATATCTCCATCTTGTCTCACCTTCCAGTGCTCTGAGGATCAGAAGAGAAAATGCTAAATGTGCACATCACAATCTTACACCCATGTTCAGTGACTGACTTATCCACATGCAGTAAACGAAGGTCAGTTCAGCTGCCAGGTATCCGCAAGTAACGAGAGCAAGTACACCATTATAACTGGTGTCTTAACTTGCACCACAGCTTAATTAATTTACAGATGTGACAGTAACTACAAGAGTAGAAAATCAGGGGAGTGCCAAACTGAACAGAAAGCCTCTTGAACATTAACATGCCTTGAAAAAAAATATCTCTTCCAATTTACTTTTTAATAAAAAATGAAGTATTTTGTTACTTATATTTCATAAGAGAATAGAGTTCACTACCTTGTAATTCTCTAGCATGCATCAGTTGAAAACCGTGCAGTTACAGAAGAAACAGGATTGCCCCTTTAGATGAGTGAAGGATTCTAAGTGAACAGGTTTTTCCCCAGCCCGTTCCTTGCTCGCCTCCATGACTGGTCATGAAGACAGCTGACAGAAGGTCCTTCCACATATCCCTTACCAGATCCCGTTCCTTCACACTCCATTTAGTTTCTGCAGTTCAAGCAGATTCTTTTTTCCCCTGAAATCAATGTTTAATTAACACATTATTGGAAAAAAAATGGGCTGCAACAGCAGACTGAAACAAAGCCAGCACCTCCCTGCTCTGCAGATGCAGCCAGTCCCATCAGACAGTTACTCCACTGGAGAGTTCTTCCTCTCCTCATCCTCCTTCAGCTGCCAGCAAACTTCATGCTCTTGCTTAGGTACCTTCCTTTCCATCCCCATGGGACTCTTCCCCTCCTTAGAAGTGGTTCACAACAGCAGAAAAGACAGAAAATAGAGGGAGAAGGGGAGCAAGTGCTCTCTCGGTCACCTCACTGTATGACCGATGCCTCACCTTTAATCCTGCCATCCTCATAGGAGCAGCACACCGATTCCCCCCATCAACACAGCAACAGGATCAGCAGCACAGAGGAAACAGGACAGTATGCTTTGCCATGAGCAGAGGATGCTCCCAGGGTCAAACTCACAAATTCTGGGACTACGTGCAGCTATATGTACCCAAAGGCAGTGGAGAAGCTACCGGCAGCTTCAAAAGGTTTACATCATACCTCCCCCTATCCTCATCAATTATTATTCTATCCCATTCCTTGGCTCTCATCCGGCTTCTGGGAGGTACTTGGACGCAGCAGATGCTGCAGCACTGTCAAGGGCATTACGAGGCAGGCCTAGGCCTTGGGCACCCTCCTGCTAAACACACAGGCACCCTCACTACAGGGTTGGTGCTGCGGGCAAGAGACAACAGAGTCCATGAACTCCCGGGCTGGAGTGCCCTAGTTATGAAGGGAGACTTCAGGATCTTTGAAAGAGTCTAACTATCCCAGCACTGTCATTCCCAGCATCCAAAGCTACTAACGTTAATTAGTTCCCATGATGTGATGGATGACAAGCGGCAGGGCCAGGAATGACACAAGCAGATTGTGTTTGAAATAAGCCATCCCTCACCATCAAGGGCAGAGGAAAGGAATTCAGAAAGGACAGGAGCTGAGCACACTGCTGAGAGATGACAGGTATACTGACAGAGCCCCCGTCATCCCTGACATCACCTTCCCAACACCTCAGCTCACTCCTGCTGCCAGCAGACAAGAAACAAGCAGGGGAGCACGCCTGGGAAAGAATTCAGGCACAGGGCTGTGAGAGACAAGGGGAAAGCTCTAAGAGACACGGGGAAGCAAGGCCGATGAAGGGCCAATCCGCTCTGTAGCAAGGGGCCACATTTCAGACAGAGCTGAACTTCTGCTGGCTGTGGGCACACCTCCACCACCCTCTGCAAAGCCACATGGTGATGCCTGCGGCAGCCCGGAGTCCTGAGAGGCTGCAGGCTTTAGCCGAGACAGAGGGCTCTGCCAAGCTGGCTGCGTGGTGTACAATTCCCAACAGCTGTCCACAGGGCTCAGAGAGCACCTTTCTCTGTGAACGGCAACAGGAGAAATTGTATGCCCACCTTCCCTTAAGGAAAAATGCAGGATCTTTTGACACCACTGGCATATTTCCACTAGGAGTCTTACTGCGCAACTTTTCAAGCATGCCGCTACAGCGACACCACACTTCATCCCTACTAGACCTCAGTAAAACCATACTCCAGCTAGCTCAACCCAAAGTCATGGCTCTTCCATGCAAAAAAAAAAAAAAAAGAAAGGTACAAACGCAGGGCACTAAAAATGCCATCCACTTCACAAAACAAGGAGAAAGGCAGAACAAACTTCTCCCATGCTGTCTTTTAACAACCATGTCTTGGTGTGGCTGCTTGGGTTGGTGGTGAGAGGTCAAAACACCATATCTTTGATTCTCAGAGTCCTTAACACCCATTAATTGCCTTTGTCCATGCCCACGTGAGGAGAAACCAAAGAAAAGAAAAAGCAGATGACCCGAGTCAAGATTATGTAGCGTGCTGGTTTCAAGAAGCTACCAATCCCTCCAGCATCTCGGTTTCCGAAATGCAAAATATCTTCCTCGTCACTTGCTGTATGAATTAAGAGTCAGCTCTGCTAGACTGACAGACTCTGCTATTAACAAGAAGAGGGGGATGAGGGGGAGAAGACAGCTGACAAAAACTTCCAAAGCTTAACCAAACTTTGGGTAATTTCTGGCTCCAGATGCATTGGAAATAGTCCCAAAATACAGCCTGTCTCCTCTTTGTGCTGGTAGGGGCAGGGGCAGAAAAAGTTAGATGCATTTTGTTTTTAAATTAAACACCACGTCTCTTGAATTATTGTCAGAGGCCATCTCTTCTCCTGGCTTTTGGTCATCACAAAGCTTCTGGCTCCTTCAAGCTGTTCCTGGCCAGATCACTATGTGTTCTTATTCTTGATACAGCATACCACAGCTCAGCCAGACATCCACCTGCACATGCCCAGAGCACAGAGCTGATGAACGGGCAAAGGAAAACAGGTCAGCGAGGCAAAATATACTTCACTTCTCAAGACAGATAAACTCAAGAGCCCTGGAGGAGGCTGCAGAAAACAAAAGCAAGTTCAGTAGATCCACCAAAATACCACTGCTGCTACAACAAGAAAGGGACTAAATTCTCCCTTCCCAGGAATATGCCAGACGATCTTGTGCAGTTTGAAGGTGTCCTCCTGGTTGAGAGTTTAAACACAATCCTAACACACAAAGAGCTGTCTGCACCTGATGGCTTGGTAACTTGCTTGAAGAGGGAGGAGGCGTACTTGTTTCCTTTTTGCACAGGGACTCAGTCTTAAAATCTACCATCATCGCTACCACAAATTATGTCTGGCACCACCTCTCACCCCTCAAATGCTCTGCAAGAACCGAGTTCCCCTCTCACTTCAAGGGTGCAAGTAACGCAGGGTCAGGAGTAAGTTCCAGCGCTATGTGACCTTCCCTCTGCTCCATTGGCTGTCCAAGCTTGAGGAAGGACAAAGCACCACAGTCAGGGACTGGTGAGCTACAAAACTCACATTGCAATCGTTGAAGTTTACCTACAATAACACTTTTTTCCAACCTTTTCTATTCCTGCTAACAAGTAATTCATAAACAGAGGGTCACTGCACCATGAGAACACACCAATACCTTACTCGCTGGGGAAACGGAGGAACCATAAAACCAGGGCCCACCTTGACCCTGCAGGGCACCAGGGAGGCAGTCTCCAGGGGAGAATGGGCACATTGGCCCTGCAGCATCCTCTGCAAATTGCTCAGCTGGACACTGCATCATCTTCGGCAGCAGCCACGACTGGTCCACAGGCATAGGAGCTGCAGAACGACAACCTTTCTGAAGGGACCAGGGTAAAGGGGAGGGCAGGGAGAGATCAAAAAGTAAGTACTGGTGAAGCTGGGCAGCTGAGGCAAGATTGGCTCCAGTAAGCACAAAGCAGAGGAGTGGGGAAAACTGGCATCTCTCTGGGCATCACCCACACCAACAGTGTGGGGCACTGGACACGCCCCTGCCCTATCTTCCTGGCTGTAGGTTACCATTGCACCTCAAGGTCAGAGAGAAAGGAGAAAAGCAAAAGGCAAACAATAATAGCCCTGGACAGATCTATTTATTCAGCTTCTGCTACTGCTCCATGAAGTGGAAAGATCCAGAAACATGGAGACCTCAGAGCAGGCGCAGCCACACGCAGGAGATGAGAAGCAGCGGCTGGCAGAACCGCAGGAGCACCTTCCTCCCCCAGCTGCCCTCTGCCTGGGTGCAAGCAGCCCGTGACCAAGAAAGGAGGTCCTTCGCACCCAGAGAAGGGGGTGCTGAGCAGGTCTGCGAGCCTTGGAGAGGGTCCTGGCCTGCCTGAAACCCAGAAATAGCCTCCCTCTTGCTGCCTCAGCTCCCCCCCACCCTACGCACCAGCCACCTGCAGCCAGCCGCTGAGGCTTGCCAGGTCCTTCACAATGTTCTAGCTGGGGGGGAAGAAGGAATGGACTCTCATCATTCCTTGCTCTCCTCCACAGCCTTTTCCCTGCTCTACTCAGACCCAAAAAGCCATAGCTCTCATGCACATCCTACAAAAGAAGCACAAGGAGCTCTCCCCCCTCCACCCCCCAACTCAATTCACCACCCTCCAGCCTCCGGCAGGGACGGCATGGAAATGGCAATATTCCTGTATCGTCTGGATCAATGGTATGGATAAGCTCAAAGAGGGCAAGGGAGGATGGCACGGGAAGATGAGGCAGGAAGGCTTTGTTTGGTCCTGGCTCCAGTGCAGCCCACCCCCTCTCTCCAGCGCAATGCCCTCCAGCTCGGACATGCAAGGAGGCGTTGGGAAGGGAGGGGGCCTGGGGTGCTTATGAATTTTGTTTCCCCCATCAAGGGGATGGCTCACTCCCCCGAGCATCCCTGGCTCTGCCGGAGCTCCCTGGAGTAACCTTTATTCTAGTGTGTCGCAAGCATGTATTTCACGGATGGTTACACTGAATCATTATCACCAGACATTCATTTGACCAAAATAATGTTATTAGCATTGTCAGGTCCATTCCCCCCCCGCCCCATTCCTCCCTCCCCAGTACAGACACACACAGTCCCTCCAAGCCCCAGGCCCCTGCCATCCACATCGGGCACACCCCTCCGCGACACAAAAATCTCATGATGTGTGACACAATGTCCGGGAAAAGAGAGCGGTGAGATGGGCTGGCGAAATGGATGGACGTGCCTTTGGCATTTACTGCGCTCCCTACCCTCTGCCAATGTTTATCAGCCGCACGCACACATGCACAAAGACACACACACACAAAAACGGGAATTAAATCACGGCCTGTCCTAGGTACGTGACTAGAGGTGTACGAGCGTGTGCACGTGTGCCCAAGCTGCGGTCACAGCCCTATCGGCAACTCGAATCTGCATGGCATGAAGCAAAGGTCATCGTGCCACTGTTGTGATGCACTAAAAAAAAAAGCCGCAGAGCCATCAGGATGTAACACAGAATTTTCTCGTCAAGGGACGAGAAACCTTCAGGGGGGTGGGGGCTGGGAGAAGGAAAGCGGGTGTGCGGATGGGGGGGAATGGAGGGAAATGGCAGAAAATCGGGAGGAAAACGAAGAATACAAAGCTCCACTTCGCTAATCCAAGAGAGACAATCCGTCCCTTCCCCCCTCTCTACGCCCTCCCTCCCCCCGAAATGTTGGTGCAGATGGATTTCTGTATCTTGGTTTTGCAGCAGTGGGTCTAATGACTCCCATACCAAACCCCCTCGCTATGATAACCCCTCCCACTATTTTTTTTTTTTTAGACTGGGCTGAAGAATAATGTGTTTTTAGAGATAATGGGTTTTATGAAAAGGGAAGAAAAAGGGACGCAGCGCAGACATTATGCGAATAAGCTGCTCCCCGCATCACCCCCATCTTTCCCCAACCACACATCCCAATCTCACTCCCTCCCGTCATTCTCCAGCCTTCCCCCATCAGCTCCCCCAAGGAAAGGAAAAAAACCCACAACACGATCTGGGGAGCCGATCTCAAAATCCCAAGCACTAATCCGCTTGAATTTGTTCTTCCCCTTATATAAGCAGCAGCACATCAACATGTTCAGTGGAAACGCAGCGTAAAATGAGGCCAGGCTACAGCCATGGAACAGGGGTGATATCGGCAGATATCGCTGCTATCGAGAAGCCATCACCACCAGGATGATGAAATCAAGTATTGGGCTTTGAGCTGTTCCCTTGCTTTATTTATTTATTTTTCAACACTTATTCTAATTTTGTTTCGTTTCATTTTGGTTTTGTTCTACTTCATTTTTTAAAGGACAAAAGTGAAATAAATAATTAAAAGCCTAGAGACATACCCCACTGGAAGGTGCCCGAATGCTCCAGAAAGAGAATCCTCACCTCCTAACTCCTTTTTTTTTTTTTTCTTTTTTTTTTAATTAAATACAGTCCTGTTGCTCCCATTATCCCCAAACTTCCATTGTCCCCAGCTGCACCTCCCTGCTCCCAAAAACGAGATACTTTGTTCGAGTGTTTAAGAAACTGCCAAAGACTGAAAGCAAACCGATAGAGAAATGGAAAATTATGTATATACAATAATCTCGTTCGTTCAGCTGATAAAGCGCGTCCAGTCCCAAAATCAAGAGCAATAATCCCTGCAACCTCCTCCCCCCAAAATACTACTAAGCCTTACATAAACTTGCCCAACTTAACACCGATGACCATTTTAACTTAAACCAGTGACAGACGTAACACCCTTCTGGTTCACGTTACAATTAGTAACTATCATCACGGCAAACAAAACCTTTTGTGATCAATTTTTCTTCCACCTAGTCAACATCTCTCTTCTACTCTTTATTGGTTTAGTTAAGAATTCACCCCTTCAAAATATGCAATAAGCAGATATTGGTGAGCGGTCGTTACAATATCCACCTTTTTAGGAGGGCTCCGAGCTTATCATGGAACAATTGTGTGCAGTAAAAAGATACAGGAGGAACAATTAATATTTAGGAAAAACAGAAATAATTCCTTAAAACTATTTGCAATGAAGCGTTGAACGGTTTGACCACGGAAATGTAGAAAGAGAGCTTGGAAAAGCGAAAGGCTGAAAGTGTCCTTTTTATAAACAATTTGATGCTTTTAGCCTGGTTTCTGCCTCCCCGATCCTTTGGTTTTTCTGCCGCTGATCTCACGCCTAATCTTTTTTATTGTTTTATTTGGGGAGGAGAAATCAGGAACAAAAATTTTTGAAAGAGAAAGATTTCAATTTTAACAAAATGCATCCTCAAAGAGCAGTGGTTAAATATGTTACTTCCTAGCTACAAAAGGCTGCAATTAAAATAAATTTAAAGAGTAAGCAAAAGACAAGTCACCTGCAAAGCACCAGAGTCAGTGCCCTTAGGTAGGAGAATTACATCACTCCCTGGCTGAATGATGTTTTCTTTTAAATTATAAAGCAGGTGGATATTTTTTGACAGGAAAAAAAAAAACACACAAACCACCACAGTGGTTATTTCACATACATCTTGCACGAAGAAAGCATTGAACCAACCTTTAAGGTCACTGACTGCCTGAAAACCCACAGCAGTCGCTCACGGTGGAAGTTTTCAGGCAAGACGGCTACTAAATCATTAATACAAACAAATGGAAGGTGGGGAGGAAAGGCGCTACTGTAATAGATCCGAAGACTTGGAAGAAGAAAAAGATATTAAAGAAAAAAAAAAAAACTTTCATCTTCAGCCCCTCTTCTTTCCTCATTAATATTTTTTCGAAAGATAAATCCTTAAGCTTTAATCAACCAGCAGGCTCTCTCTAAGCGTCTCCCTGCTGTAACTCGGCGTAGTGTCTTCTTCTTCTTCGCGAAGCCCCCCCATTTTCCACTCCGAAAAGCCCCGCCGCGGGAACTGCGATTTCCCCAGAAGTCGGGCGAGCGGAGCCGGGGCCGGAGCGTCCCCGGGGGTCGGTGCGCGCCCACTCCGCCCGGGCGGGCAGCGCCCAGCCCCGCCGGGCCACCGCGAGCGGGGAGAGGGAGGGAAAACGATCCGAAACAGTTGTCGTGAGGGGGGTCAGGAGAAACCCACCCGCGGAGCTGCGCGGCGCCGGCCGGGCGGCCAGTCCCC
>Ga0065711_1003301_pt1 | contig 30768 bp, 5 predicted proteins | sample Hoacrofraction12_FD_59098 | JGI IMG/M metagenome (GOLD analysis project Ga0065711, IMG submission 59098) | Hoatzin crop microbial communities from Cojedes, Venezuela - Epithelial fraction 12 v2 (version 2) | ecosystem: Host-associated > Birds > Digestive system > Esophagus > Crop | place... | reverse complement strand
GTCCCAGGTTCTTGTGCACCCTCAGCCTATTTGTTGGTGGGGTGGGGTGCGGGACAGAAAAGGCCTTGATGCTGTGTAAGCATGGCTCAGCAATACATCCCAGTGTTATCAACGCTGTTTTCAGCACAAATCCAAAATATAGTCCTGTACCAGCTACTACTAAGAAAAATAACTATCCCAGCCAAAACCAGCACAACTTTGCATTATTTGAAGTGTCTGAATCATGGGTTGATTTGCTAACTAGGTTAGGGAATCACTCTTCAATCATATCCTTGGTTTTCTCTTAATGTATTGCAGCCAGAATTGTGGAATCACCTCACATACTGAGGTCTGCCTGACCTCTGTCAGCCTGACAGTCTATGAAATTTTAGTCTTTGATCTGGGCATGGTGGCTATACTGACTTACAACGTTCAGAGGACCTGCTATATATGTATTATTACAAGAATTCCAGTTAGTGATTTACATTTTATTTTTAACGCTTCTTTTTAGCTGTGTTTTTCCTGAATAGTCTACTTTTTTTTTTTTTTCCTTTTTCCTCAGTTACTTCACAGTCTTTTGGAGCTCTGGAAAATTCTAAAACTGCAGAAAGAGATGTAACCATGTATAGTCTGAATAAATCACTGAGAAGTTTACTGAAATAAAATCTAAAGATTTGACGAATAGTTGCATCGTATTTATACCCTTGCTATGTAAAACAGTGTTCACATTCTCATTTTTAATTAATATGAACAATAAGGCAATGCTGAAGTGGATTTTTTTCTCCTCCTCTAAGAAAAGAACTTTAACGTCCACTTACAAAGGGGGGGGGAGGGTGTGTAGTACAAAGCATTACATTAATAACTGCAATAACAGTGTACAGTAAAGGAGTAAAATTTCACTTTTGTGAAACTCTGGTTCTGGATAACTTCTTCAGAGACTGGGATGTCACAATGAAGTGACATTGTACTAGTTTAGGAAAATAATTTCTCAACATTTTGAGAGATCATTCTATTTGCAGCACTGAAACCTGCTAAATATATTGGGAAAAGTGAAAGGAATATAGTTGATAGGGATATAGAGGACAATACTTTTAACAAGTCCTGATATGTGCTCATGAAACTATAAAGAGCATACCATCTCCTTAGATTTTCCTCTCTTTTGCTCCATGTTGGTCTTGAACCACTACTGAAACCATCTAAGAAGCATAATCGTGCCTGTTACCACACTTAATCACCTCTTGCTCCACTCCTTAATTTGCAAATTAATTTGAAAACTAGTGCTGGCAAGCCCATGGAACAGGAGAGAAGCAAAAGCAAATCCTGAATACAACAAATAATACAGAAATTCAAATAAATATTTTGAGGGGAGGGGGAAACCACCAACCTTTTTGCTTCTGCTAAAACCTATATTTGAATAAACAGGTGCCAGATGCTAACTATTTATAGTCACAGTATACCACATACTTGGATTTATTAAATGTTCTTCCTATGAATTACTGAGATCTTTTTACCATCTGAATTTTAGAAGACTGATCAGGTTTCTGTATTCCTTTCAGCCTATGATATGTGCTCCCTTGGTGCTCTTTGCCCTCTCCCTCCACCTCCTCCTCTTTGGAACAAATTGACATTGCTAAGACATGGCTATCAATGGAGGTGCTCTAGTTCAGCAACAATATCTTAACCACAGACTGGCATGATAACAAAGACAAAAAAGTTAATCTGCTAACGAGGTGTATCTCTTTTGCTAACAAAAACCCAGCTCTAGTATGATACATTTTTCTATTTAATTGATAACATTTTGTGCCTGTCAGGACATTCAGAGTATACTGTTAAACCTACTTGGTAGAAGAACTGTTAAATGTGTTTGAAGGTCTGAGGGTATATTGTAAATATTAATGGGATAAGAAGCTCTTATGCAAGAAGCTGTAAAGCTGTAATTACAAAATTGCTATACAGTAGCTCTTCTTTATATATTCCATGTTTATCTCTTTGAGTTGCTTGGAAGTTATGTGAGTCAATGCACAGGCATCCTTTTATGTTAAAGAACCAGCATGTCTCCCCTGGAAGCGTGGGTAGCTTGTTCAGTGTGTTCCCAAGCAGGGAGGATGGGGCTGCTGGAGAGGTGCGTGGAGGAACAGGTTCATTTTCTGGGACTGCTGCATCAGGGTAGAGCACTGAGCACACTTAAACATGTGTGCAGTTGGTTTTGAGCATTTCAAGGCAATACTGTGCAAATTTAATTTCCAGGAGTAATGGTAGCCTCACGAGTGCAGGAGTGAAAGGGACTTTTGGATGCAGTCTCCAGCTACAATCATGCGTATTTGTTTGCCAAGTACCATAAGCTAGCAGTCCCGTTTCTATTAATAATATAGTTATATATATATTAGTAGTATCTAGTTATATATAACTAAAAATGTAGTATATATTGTGTTACTGTTTCTGAAATTTCAAAATTTTGATAAGGACATACTAAACTAAGTAGATAAGAGGCTTTTTTGCTTGTTTCTAGCAGAAATTGAGTCAGTCCTTTAGTATTCATGTTTGGTGGGGCATTTTCTAATCCACAGGTACGTGGAACCCAAACAAATAACATGATTTGGCAGACAGTGGGAGCATATATAGATTTCTGTTACTTGGTGAGTTTGAAAAGGTTGAGCTGTGTGATTTAGTACAGATATAAACTTGGCATTTTATTCATATTTGAAGGGCTAAGATAAAATTTTTCATTATATATTTTGTAAAAGGCCTTTGCTTAACTATGGCACTTCTGAACCTAAAATGCAGAAAAATCTGAGATTAATTTTAAAGTCCTGATTATAAATCAAATATTACCGGGAGCAATAAATATTGCCATGAAGACACTGAAGTATATACATTTGCACACTAATTTTTGATATTTCAGAACAATCAGTTTTGTATGGCTGTTTGACGTTCACATCTGACACGGTTTTGGGGAGGCCAGAGACTAATACCTGGTTCTCATTTCACTCTTAAAATTGCTGTATATCACTCTGTTTTTTTTACTGTGATGGGAACTGCTCAAGGTTTAGTCAGAAAGAGTTCAGAATTCTACTCCAAGCTTTGGAGAGTGTAGTTGGATAAATCTTGCAATATGGCATGAACTTTCCTACAGCAACGGAGATCTTAATAATTTCATCAGTTTCAATGGAATTGCATCAGCTGGGCAAAACCAGGTGATCAAATGTTATTGGCTTGTGTTTCTAGTTATAGGTCAATTTAATTAATATAGCTTTGAACAGATATAAGGAAAATTAATGATAAAAAGAAACATATCTGATTTGTACGTTCACTGATTGCTAGGCTGTTAACACCGCATTTCAGCAAATAGAGGAAAATTAACTAATGGTTTAAGAAGCATGCAAAGCAGCTTTCAAAAGAGGCAGATAAAATTTAACAGTTCATTCTGGTGTTGTAATTATTATTAGGTATGGGTTTTTAAAATGTTGGTACAAACTGGGTATTTAAAGAGTATCAAAATCATTTATGCTGTGAGACAGAATAATCAGATTATCAGTAAAATGAGCCAAAGGACACAGTCATATAGAGACCTTACTTGGATGTTTGTGAGAAGGTGATGGCTAAATAATACACAGGAGGTCGTGATTTCAACAGCATTTTAAAGGTAAAAAGTTTTCCTTTAACACAAAACTGTAGATGTGGTTTTGATGAAAAACATTCAGTTTTATTTACTGAAAGATTACAGATTTTCTTCTAATTTACAAGGACGGTGTCGGGACTGAAGTGCATAGTTTCAGTATATTATGTTCTTTTTGCAAATGAGTCGTACTTTTCTGCCTATGGTAAAATAATTCTTCCTATAGAAGAGGGTATCATAAAGACTCTGATATCTTTTGGTACCTTAAATGACAGTGTTACCTAGATAGTACAAAAATCACAGAAAACTATCTTTCTTCCTTTGGCATAATTTTTTCCCCATGACCTCTGAGAGAATGTGGTGGTGCTAGAATTCTGTAGAGTTCATCTGTTGTGGTGACAGGGAAATGATTGGGCAATTTTCAATGTAATTGATTATTGTACCCAGAAAGAAAATACTGAGCAACTAACATCAGAGAAGTAAGAGCATTTGGAGTATGGAGGAAATGGAGGGAATGCTGTCCCTGTCTAACCTCTCCATAAATCTAAAATTATAGTCTTGGTAGCTAAGACGGAAGAGATATCCAAGATGAAAGTGATGCCCATTAAAGAAATTAAAATACTGCTGACTTTCAGAAGTATTTCTTGCAGCCTGATATTTGACATAAAATATTTAGTGTTAATCTCAGCAATAACAACAAAATAACCTTCTCCTGTCTCTAAGACCTAGCCTGAGGTTTCATTGCAGAAAGCCTCCTTTAGGAAGGATTTTCTTGAACTACAATTTGTGTAAAAAGTCTGCTTAGATAAAGTATTGTGAAGAGTAGTAGAATAAAGACTTTGACTAAAAAGCAATTTCCTAACACGGTGTGATGTAAATACCCTGTAAATTATGGGCTAATGTAGAGATCTTTTTACATTGTTGGACTGATGCTTAGCTTTTAGCTACTCTCTGGTCTAAAGCTAGCTTTACGCCATTAAGCAGAAGTTGGTTACATCATTAAGAGAGGCTGTGGAATCTCCATCTCTGAAGATAATATAAAAAAAAATTTAAAAAGCACATCAGTGGAGAAGATATGATACATCTGGCAGAGATTGGGGTGGGAAACAAAGACCTCTAACAAGCAATGGCTCTGTATCTAAGATGATAGTGCTTTACGTGGTTTATGAGATTGATGTTCTAGTTACTATCAGATGCTGTTGTGAAGTTGGTTGCAAATTCTGACTTGTCTCTTTGTCATGTTGCTATATCTAATGTCCTCCTCTTCGATGCCACTTAGCTTGCTGGGGTCTGCCAGGTCCTTGACTTCTTTCCAGGGGGTCCCTGGGCCACGTCCTGTGGTATTTACCATCTTTGGGAGTAGGGATCTTGTCCTTATCTAGCACTTTGAGAGCAGTTGTGGCAAAGAGAGGAGAGCTATATTAACCTTAGTATTTCAGAGCTGTAGCCTTCAGATTTTCTGTTTTTTAAATAGAGGCCTCAAAATCTTTGGCTATTAATAGTAGAGTAGTCTGTCCATTTGTGGGAAATACATGAGGTATGATCATGTGTGGCATTTTCTCTAGTAAGCCTTAGTTAAATAAAGCAGGTTTTTCTGTGCTCTTTCATTTCCATTAATTCTAATAACATTAATTATTTTCTTTAAGGCATTTCTGTTGGTCTTTTTGAATAGTAAAACCCCTTATCTCTCAGTTGAGACATTTTCTTCGGACAGAGAGAAAGCAAAAATAAGACAAAAACATTCCTTGACTGTGCAGAAATACATTTGTCTTATTTAATACAGCATTTCAGCTGAGCCCTGTCATTACCTTACAACAAGCATTTGAACGTGTTTGTCTTGCTTGGTGGTGCAAATGTGTCACCTTTAAGATTATGAAGGTGAAAGAAACAATAAATAAAGCAAAATGCTGTAGGTATGCAATTACAAGGGTGTGGGAGTTTGCACTGATCTTTAAGTAATATGCAAAAACTGTCTATTAATATTTCATAAATTATTTTCATGGTGTAGTTTAGATAAACTTCAATATAAATTTCAGCTTAATATTGTTTTCAGTGAATGCAGCAGAAAGAATATGATTAGATTGTGTAGACATATGATTCATAAGCAATTAAGGAAGCTTTATTTCAATTCCCAATTTTTGCATAAAATAAACTAAATATACATTGTAATTTACTGGCGGCTGGTTGTTTTATTTGGGGATTTGGGGCGTGTGTTTCTGTGGTTTTTTTTTTTGTTTTTTCCCAAGAGAAAATGTAAACAGTGATATTTGCCACTGCCAAGCCAAATTATCATTATTTACATTATAGTGTAAAAGTGCCATCAAGCATTCAAATGGAAGTTAAACCATACAATAAATAATGCCTACTTTATTTTACCAGCAGATACCTTGTTTTTTAACACTAACGATTTCTTGTACTCTCCCAGACACTGTTACAGCTAATGCAATTTCATTCAAAGCATACTAGGTCTAAGAGAAATTATTTTTTATTATTACAATCATTGTACATAGCGTAATATTTGGTTTGCAGCTATTTGATTTCACTATGTGTACTTTTGTGTGGTGAAGTCTCTTGGGTCCACTCTGTATATCAGCTTCATTAAGGATTATTCTGTACAGAACAATTTATTATCTCAGAAATGGTCTGCACAGAGCTGGAGCTAGACTCTTCCTGCTGCCTGATTTATTTGCTTGTCACAGATAACATTGTAGTGTAGACTCAGCCCAGATATTAGCAGCTTTCAATGTAAGTGTAAAATCAAGTCCACTAACTAGGACAGTTGAACATGTCTAGGTTATATATCTGAAATTACTACTGTCTGACAGGATTTCTGTGCTGTCTGAGATTACACTAGTGTCTTCATTAAATGCTTGTAGCTTTGCACCTGTCAGATTAGATAGATGAAAGCATGTGCCTGAGCCTTTTTGAACCCTGTGGGATTGGAGCATTCAAGCCATAGAGTGCACCAAGTGCTTGGCTGTATTTGAGTACCTTAATACATCGCATATTTTACAGGAATAGGCTCATGTTTTGGTATATGAGATTAAATATGCAGGTGCCAGTCTTTACATGTATAGTGCAAACTTTGGCAAATGCTGCTCCAGCAGTCAGTGAACTTAGGAAGTTTGTAACTAACAGCTTGAAAGCCACTTGCCATCTTGATTTTACATTATAAGAAGCATCCATTATCTGTATTAGTTTCTTAGTATCTTCGTATATATCATAAAGAAACAGTAATGACACAAATGCGGTATTTACAGAGTAAGTATTTGCAAGATGTCAAGTTACAGCTTAGTGAAAAATATCTAATCAAAACAACACAAGTTTTCTGATCTCAGAATCTCTGAGGTGCAATTGTACACTGTACCTGCTGTGACCAGAATCTCCCCAAACCCGCTTATCTCCTTCCCAATCACACATGTACATAGTTACACAATTAGTGTTCAGGAATAAATTGGCAGTCTTCTGACATTTCTAAAAGTTCTTTATGGGGGCAAAATTCTTCCCTTCACCCAAACTCATCTGTTCTGAAAATTCGGGTGAGAACAGGACTTTAGAGAAGAAGTACTTTAATGAGCTCAGTGCACACTAAAATACTCTTTATTCAATCCCCTCTGGAGATGCTGTAAAAGACAGTCCCAGAAATGTGTAGCATGATAGCTCTTTGCAATTTGTTTGATAGAAAGCGTAAGTTTCTGCATATTGAAGACAAAATTAAATCTTCCAAAACTCTGGGTATGCTTAAATTGTGCTGTTAAATTTTGCAGGCAAAATCTGCAGTACTCCCTATTGGATGCGTATCGGATACATATCATTCTGTGCTAATTAGTGCATAGCCAAATGCAGTTAAGAAGGAACACACTGGAGTGAGAGGAGTTGAGCTGAGGTATTGAGACAGACAACTGGCCGTGTGTCTAATTTTGAGTAGTGTAGATTACAAAAAAAGTCATTTGTAGAATCACTGAAACATGAAGTCATTGAACACAGTAATCAAAGGCAATCAGAAAAATTTAGTGCTTTTTCTTGTGTGCAGATTATACAAAGAGAACATCTTTCTAAGTGTTATATTTATTTTATTTGTTTATACTTAATGAACAACCATTTGAGGTACTCATCAAATATTCTCTGAGGGGAAAAAAAGTATTTGTTGTTTTTGATCCAAAGATCGATTCCTCCATAGAGTATATTTCTGTTTTCAGACAATTTTTACGGGTATGGATGGCTGCAAATTTAAAAGTCTGATATCCAGAACAAGTGATCACCTTGTTTTATCAGGAATTTGCATGAAAGAAGAAGCAAAACCAAAAAAGGCAAATTTTCTTATCACAAAGTTGTCTGCTAGAATATTGTGAAATAAAAGAAAAAACAATGAAAACTGGGCAGGAGGTTGCAATGTTCACCTAGAACTGAAGTGTTAAAATAAGCACATCAAAATATGCAGGAGGTTTTTTTTGCTTAAGTAGAAGAGAAATACTTAACATCTAGATTAATATTTAAATATTAATGAAGCAGTGTTCTAGGCATAATTCAACTGTTGTCCATGATCTTACTATTGACGTGATACTTGACAAAACTGAAGTAGATTCTATGCTCAATATCTTGCTAAAGGCGAAACATAAACACACCTTTTAAGGCAAGTCAGGACTTGTTATTTTTTGAAGTCAAATTTAACAGACTAATCTAAGAATTATTTTTACCAGTTCAGATTTAATTATGATAGAAACAATAATAAAGAGAATACTAGTACAAGAAAAAGATGTAATAAAGTTAAATAGTACAGTTAGTACAATAAATAACACAGTTAAATGTAAACCTCCTAGTAGTTCTTAATCTTTCACTGCTTCTAGAAGTAGTGAGGGGGAAGAAGAGAGGAAAATATGGCAAGTTGTCAGCATCTTTTTGCCTGAAGATGTCTGATCATGAAACTTTCTTCCTCCTTGCCCTAGAACGTATAAAAACTTAAGACATTTTTATATGTTTGCTAGGACATATTGGCACCTTTTTTTTCTTCAGTGTTCTGCAAAGGTGCTCTATGGTGCATTTTACATATGTTAGAGACTTCTTTCTTTGTCCTGTTACCCCCAAATCCAGTTTTGTCCAGAGCTGAGTTATTGTTTCTTCAACTGACCTTTAGTGAGCAGTTTGCAAACCGAGGGGTTTCCACTGCCAGCCCTTGCCCAAGCTCTTGTCATCCCAGGTACTCTTCTACACCACATCTGGTGTTGCCACTTCTTGAGGCCTCTGCTACCATGCCAGGTCTCTCTTCTTCTGCAGTGTGTTATTCTACTAAAGCCATAAATACCCCACTCTACACAGAATAACTACTTGCTGCTACCATATATATAACAACTATGTGTGTACTGTACAAAGATGGATACATGTAAACCATACTCATCCAATTGTTAACAAATTGCTGTTATAGCTAAACCAAGCAAAAAGAAAGCTTGAGACAGGTCAGGACAAGCTCAAAGAAAGCAAACCTGACAAGCCTTAGTCCTGAGGTCTTGCAAACTCTGTAGGAAGCCTGTGACCTACTACTAGTGATGACAATACTGTATTTATAGGACTACAGGGCTACATGTATAGCTTGTTGTTCATTTGCTTCTGAAGGGACAAAGCTGAACAATGTTGCTACTAGGCAATCCTATTTTGATTAGGAATTTACGTCTCATTTTAATTGCATGAAGAATGAATAAATTATTCATACTCAGTGCGAATATTGACACCAACAGAAATATGCACGTTTCTAATCAGAATAAATAGCTGGACTTCCAGACATTTATGTCAAGAAGGTCCTGTTTATTGTAAAAAGGAAAAAAAGGAAAAAGAAGTCTTTCATATCATTTTACTGCTGGCATGCATATCGGCAATAATTAATTTCTGGGGGAAATAATTTTCACCTGTATTCTCACGTAGTGTCAAACTGCAGGTATCTTTATAACGTTTTTTAATATCTACAGCATACTTTATGAATTTTAGACAACATTTTTCTCAGCAAGATTTTAACTGTGTGCAATTTATTTTCTTGTTCTTTTTCTTAACACAAAAGTGTTGATTGACAACATTTCAGTTTGAAAACAGTGGCTGTTCAAAAACTCTAGTATGAAGAGGTAACATTACACTGAAGATCCAGCTTACTGGTTTTTATACCTGCAACACATTTGGATTTCTAATTCTCAGTAAAATCAGCTCACAGACCTATTTTAGTTTATTTGCTTGTTTAGAGCTTATGGATAATATTGTCTTACTCTTTAGTAATGCTCTTCACTTAATTAATGAGCTATAAGTTGTTAATATGTTTATGATGTGATCTTTAAATATAGTCAGAAAGGTACAAGCTTAAAGTACGTATGTTACAATTTCCATGAAGACATGCAGCCATTTCTTCTGGTTCAAGCAAGAGCTGTAGAAATATGCAACATTTTTAGAACCATGAAGGGATCTTGGGAGGTCACCTTGTCAAACTTCCTGCTCAAAGTTTTATCAGATAACTGAGGCCCTTGTCCAGCCAAGTTTTGATATCTCCAAAGATAGGTGTCTCAAACTCTCAGCTCTCACTGGGAGGAATGTTTTCTTGCACGTGACTGGAGTTTCCCCTGATGCAATTTCTGCTTGTTGCCTCTCCTTTCACTGAGCTCTTCAGGAAGAGACCAGGTCTGTCGTCTCTCTAGATCCCTGTTAGGCAGGTAGGGGCAGCAACTACATGTCCCCTGAACTTCTGATCTCAGACCCAACTCTCTCAGCCTCTCCTCACAGAGGTCTGACAGGGTACAGCAGTGATGAGTAGTTCCCCACAGGTTCCTTTTGACAGAGAAGAGTGACCTGCTTGAATCTGGTCCATCTGGTTATGAAATGTTACTATTCTGATGCTGCCTTTCAATCGTAGAGTGAAAATAAACAAAAGGGAAAAAATAGCTGACTGTTGGTTACAGAATGTAGTTCAGCACAGCAGAATTTCTCCTTCTCATGTGGCCTAAAATATGGACTTTCTCCTTCATGTGTGTTATGATACGCTTCTTATACCAGTGTTTTTCAGAGCACATCTTTAAAGCTAAGATGTTTATTAGTTTAAGGTTTTCATCCCATGAAATAAAAAGTGGTATTAAATATTGTATTTCATTATTTTAAAAGAAATTTTACAAAGTTCTTAGAAGTGAATCTTCTTTGGTTTTAGTGAATTGACCTAAAAACTGGCACAGAAAAATAGGAAATAGGAACATGGGAATAAAAGAAGCCAATCCCTTCATGGACTAGTGAAAGATGCTTAATTATTCCATTCATAAGGTCACCAAATAATATTTTAAAGTGGGTTGGGTTGAGAGGCCTTCTCAGCCTAAATATATGTTCAGTGTTGTTCCTGGAATTGTTGCGTTGAAGTTTTCTTTGGCCCGAGTTTATAACCAATGGTATACCTTTTTTGTTTATGCTAGTATTATCATTCCTTCTGCATGGGAAGAGAATTTTGTTTGCTTTGTTTTTCCCATAAGACTTTTTTATAAACTTGAGTTGTTTTCCCTGTTTGTCTGTTTTTTGGCTAAGGTAAACAAGCCAAGATCCTCTCCTTTAACCCTGCAGCCCATCTGCTCCCCAACGTAGGGTTCATTTGTTTGCTTCAGCTGTAGTCTGAATTCATCTTCCTTGAAAACAAATGATTGTGCAGTCTTCATGTGAGTCTGCGTGTGCTACTGCCTGAGGTTTTGTGTGTAGAACTAAACTTCTTTCCACACAGGAACTGTAGCTTCCCTCTTTTTTCCAGCAGCTTATGGTACAAGAATATCATGTGTTGGTACTTTCTTCAGGCATTTGTCTATCTTTCCAGTATTTACATTTACTTTCTGCATACAGAACTCCCCAAATTCCTCTCACCTCATACTACTAAATGCCCTTGTCCTACAAAATTTATTGCTTGCAATTTTTTATTTAACACCAAAACGTTTATTTTTCTACTTACTTTTAATCTTTTACTAGTATTGCTCTTTAGGTTGGCCCTGAGACAGCCTGAGCATTAAAGCAAAGCTCTGGAGCTCTTCTTCCTGATTCTGAGCTTCTCAAAAAGGAGGATAAACTCGAACAACTGGCTTTATTTATAAAATGGACAATTTCAATTTTTTTACATTAAAATTTATGTGATTTGGTAGCAGAAGAATAGGATCAAAACCGTCTTGTAAACCCTTTCTTAATGAACAGCTCCTCACTTCCAGGCTTGGTTTTAGTCAGTGCTGTGGCTTTCTGAGTTTCTGTCCTGTCTTCACAGTTTGGTCTGTAGGACTATGCTCTTTCTGTTTTGGAGGAGGGCTCGCTGTCAGCACAATCCGCTTAACTATTTCTTGGACTCTGCATAAGTTTCAGATTCCCAGATCCTTGCTGCTGCTCCTGCTGATTCCACCTTGGACTCTCTTATCTCTTACTCCCCATGGGAGAGGCAGTCTTCCCTAGAGATTCCCATTAGAAAGGTCAATGTTCTCCAAACAAAGGCTTTGAAACGAACACAAGCATACTGAGAAGAAACATACAAAACAGGCACTAAAACTGTGCTTTAAAATACTTAAAAAAAAGTCAATTAATTCAAACACAATCTGACAGTCATAGAACAGTGATACGTCTAAGTGCAAGACCAAATAAACCTGGTGGGTGTAGCATTGTTTCTATTCAGAGTACTTAAGATTTTGCTCAAATAGATATTCACAGGATTGAAGACAAGGTTTTGACTGCCAAGAGAAAGATAAAGGCAAATTCGAACATTTATTTGCAAGACATGTAAATTTCATTTAATTCTGATCAAATAATATCTATGATTTAGGCAGAGTCATAAATTATAAGGAAGCTTATTTTTGTATATTTAGTTTTGGAAGACAATGTTCAGGGTTTATTTTTGGTTGTAAGGCTACAAACAGATGAAGAGTGGACAAGAGATGCGACAATGAGATTTTTTTTCTATAAGACATTTGATATTCTACCTCATAAAAGTTTGTTTGCAAAATCAGTTTCAATTGGCTTGAATATGAATATTGGTATGCTCATTACACATCTTTGGAGGAAAAAATCATATAGCTTGATTGATTAGACAAATATGATATTTGAAAATATTTTATAAGTATGTATTTGATCAATTGCAAGGAACAAGAAACTATTAATATTTTGCAAAGCTATTTTTCTCTCAATCAAACAACATAAGTATTTCATTTGTGATGACCTTTTTATTTATATTTTACTTCTGGTCCTGTACTTCACAGTCTGGCCAGTCGGGCTTTACTATACTACTTTACTTATACTACTTATGTTTTTATGTAAAATATGAGTCTGGTCAATGTAGTAAAAAACATAGGGTAGCTGTTGAATTTTCAAGTGATATTAAAGGAAGCTTAAGAGATCCAAAGTTGGAAACTGAGCACTTTAAGAAATTGTGTAGAAGCTGCTGTGTAATCAAATTGGTGTGAGAATGAAAAGATGGGAAATTTGTCACTGACTAGGGGTTATATACTAAATGAAAAACAGAAGTAACATGGCCTTACATCTAGGTTTCTTTCAAGGAAAACTTGTAGACTTCCACATTCTCTGAACAGAGCTAAGTCATCATTTTGGAAAGCAAAACAAAATTGATGTGGTTTGCTATATTTGGTTAGAAACCATAGAGCACATGCACAAATGAGTAGGCAGTGAGCTAACGAATACCAGATTTACCAAGTGAAAATGAGTAAAATTTATTTTGAAATAACTTACCCTGCAACAGAAATGCTCCCAAGGTTGTATTAAACAGCATAAGTAACATATTTCAGATTAAGTGTTCTGTACTAGTCTTATATGAATTTTATTTTTTAAAAAAGATTTTACTATGAATAACTATCATTGCTTATTTTTTCTGAGGTAATTCCCTGTCTTTGTCTTGAGCTTTTTTTTTTGTTTGTTTCTTACTTTTAACATACAATGGTTTTTTTCTTTACGAAAGGTATACTGTGAAATATTTCAACTAAAAGGTTATGGCAAGCATCTTTCCAATGGTTAACCTTCATACTTAAAGTGGAGAATAAACACGCATTTACTACTCTGCGGGGTATAATACATATGCGTGCACGTATAGATACACAAATCTGAGCATCTGTCTACAGAAGAAGTTAATGCAAGTTAAAATACCTATAACAAAGGCTGCTCTTTCCATTATCGCCTTTTTATATAGATAATACTATGAATGAGTTACTTTTATTTCTTATTATAAGGTAGAGTCATACTTTAAGTTCATAAGGATCAGCTCCCTTTTGTTGTAATGATTCAGATGAAAGGGGAAAACTCTTCCGATAAACTCAAGTGAAGGACTATATTTGAACCAATCCGTGCAGTAATTACTTATGACATTCTTGGGGTTTTGTGGCTTGTCACTTAACTGTATTATTTGGGGAGAATTTTTAAATATCTTCAGTCCTCACACTGACGGAGGGATGATTATTTTTTTGTTGTTTCACTTTTTAATAGTAAGTTCTCAGGGTATAGAATGTCATCAGTATGTGAAGGTGTTCAAGGGAGAAAGGATGCTGAGCTGAAACTGGAGAGCTATCCTGGATGATAGGACTCTGAGTAGGCATTGGCCTTAATAAACTGCATTATCAATTGTGTCAGGTTTCTCCCTGGAAGAAAGTAATTTGATTATGAAAGAGAATAAAATATATGATGTCACAAAAGCAAATATTGGGTTGGACAAGGGATAAGGGAGCTGGTGTGAAACAGAAGACACTAGCAGCTCCTCTAGTTGCCACTTTCATCATCTCTCTTCTGTCCTTGTGCTTCCTCTCCATGCCCAACTGCTCTGACACTTCTTTTGTATGCTGAAAGTATATTAGCTTACAAATAAGGAATGGTGCTAAAACAAAAAAATCGACTTTTTCTTACAGATAATAAAAGCACACATAACATTTTGGGTTGTGTTTCTTCTTAATTACCAACAGAATAAATAAACAGACTTTACCCTCAGTTGGCTTGTATATCATTATTTACACATTATTTAGTCAAGTATTGTTGTTCAAGTCAAAGGAAAAACACTGGGTAATTTTAATAAGACCAAGACTAAGGTCTTAGGCATTGACTCAAATTAACTTTAGTGTCTTGACAAAAATTGTGATGAGTATGGAAATGTATAAAATATCATCTTTTTTAAAAAAAAAAAAACCCAAACCCACAAAAACTAAAACCCAGTAGTGACAAAGGAAATGATACCAAGTTCAAGTGCTCTGAGATTCTTGAGTCTTGTCTTTTGTTAAGTCTGTGCATTTGCTGTGATAACCTGACAACTCCTGTCAAGGCAGTACTGGTACCGTTCATTATTGTTGTGTACAGAGTTATGAAGAAAAATATGATGACAAGGAATAAGAAGTGCAGAAGGTAGAATGAAGTTCTCAGGAATTTATTAAAGGTGGTTGGGTGGTAGTGAAATGGCAGCCTGAGTTATGGATTTTTAGGTGCATCATAGCCAAACCTTCTGTACAGAGCTGTGGGGACAGTCAGCTAACACCTGAGAAATCCTCTGGTGTCACAGAACTGGTGCAGAAACAACTTCTAGGTTAGTCCATTTTGCTTGTGTAATCTCTAAACGAGATAGCCTCGCAGCACGCCACTGTCTCCCAGAAACTATGCTGGCAGCTAAGAGAAGTCCAAGGTTTGCAAAGTCTTCTTGCACAAAGAGGGCACAGTAGCCAGATTAAAAAAAGCTTCTAAGAGGTGGTTTTCATAATTATATTCTGTATTGCATAGCTATTTATTTTCTGGGAAATATTTGTATTTCTGAAGTACTCGCAAGTTAAACACAATTGTTTTAAGTATGATTACATTCTAGTGTGATCTCTACTCTTGGAAGATAAAAAAGGATCAGATTCAGTTTGACTGGAATATCTAAAACTGTCAATAAATTCTAACTTCCACATATGTAGACACTGGAATCAAGCGTACAATATATCCTCTTTGTCTCCAAATACAAAGGTAAAAAGTTATCTTTTTCTCTTTAAGGGATGATTGTTATAATCTGAAAAACAAGAATAAATTTGTCATCAAGTAAGAAATAAAACCAGAAAATTAGTATTAGAACATTCTGACATGAAAAATCTTATATCCAACTGATATTTCTCTTCTATAGTTTGTACCTTGTATTAATGTTGATATGGACTTGTGTATAAAGATCCACGTATACAAAGTGTCGTATTTACTTATACACTATACTCATATATACAAAAAATACAGTAAGGGTCAGTATTTGTGCAAAAAACATTTTCATCTTGATGGCGCTTTTATGTAGGAATTTGTTACCATAGAATCTTACGTCTTTTTTTCAGTCATTCCCAATCATGTTTTTGGCAGTCATCTTTAAAACAGCAAGAGTAACAAATGAAGAATATGCTTAGGAATCTTTTACATCGGCTTTTGAGATTCGTAAAAATGCTTTGAATTGACCTAAAAATGCTGGGATTTTTTACAGGTTTGTTTTTTTTTTTCATGTGAAACAAACTAGTTGTTATTATTTGCACTGTGTAAATGCTTGCAGGAGTCCAAAGCTCAAGTATCAATAAAAAGTTTTAAGTGTTGTAAAATCTATTATAAAACCCATAGATGTTGGTGGCTGTGCTACCCAGCTGGCCTTTTCTTTCTCTGTGTTATTTTGTGATATTCTGTGTTCATTGGAATATAGTACTCTATTGCTCTTGTTTTATGATAAAATAATACTAAATGTACAGGAATAGCTGTGGGACAATGATGTCTCTGTCACTGTCTTGTGGATGTGTTTGTGTGTACGTGAGATGGCAAGTCAGGGGCTGTGGATATTTCTCTGCCACTGAGAAGACTTTCAGCTGCAGTGCCAACGGTGCTGTTAAATCTGGTATTGCTAGTAATTAGACACACTTATCACATTTCCACTGCAGTCTTGGATGTGAAAGTAACATTGATACAGGGATTGATTATCTAGATATACACGTGTAAAATTAGAGAACTTGTTTTACTAATTTGACTCGATTTAATGAGTGACTTATTGGTATAAAAAAATACCTGTAAGATAAGTTGACTATCAGTCCAGGAGAGATAATCAGAGGTTTTGACACTAAATAAACATTATTTTTACATCCTGATACTGTAAGACATTAGTGTAGTAGCTCCCAATTTGTGGGAAAAAAATTTAGAGGCAGCATGTTTATCGCCATCAAATTTAAAGACTAGTAAGAACATGTGAGTGTGGTTGATGGATATAGACAAAGAAGAGGACAACAACATATTTGTAGTCAACATTTTTCTTTTTTTTCCTCCAGTTTAAATCTGTTGCATTTTAATCCTCTATCAGTTTCAATGTGTCAACATTAATAAGTAGCTACCATATGTAACTGTGCCCCTTTAGCTGTTTTATTTGTTGAATAATAATACACTGAGTTTATATCTAATAAACATTTATAAGTGTTTGTTACTGAAACTGTACTCTTCTGAGAAGTTTCTCATTGTGTCATTTCACATTTTAGAAGCCATACTGGCGTTTTCTCTCTTTGTGGCACATAATCAACTACACATTCATCTTTCTCTTTAGGTAGAACCTCAACTTACTGTTTTCTTTCCTCAGTTTAACTGTGACTTTATGTTTTCTAATTTTCTCTCAGTTTTTTTTCTTTCTTTGGGTGTCAATTTTTTTTTAAGAGTCCCTTCTTTAACAACAAACTGTAGCTCAGAGAATAAAGTGAAAGGAGAAAAAAAAATCTTAAATGGAGAAAAATTTGAAACTGGTATATCTCTTCCCATCTGTAATTGATTGCTGTTGTTTTGAGGGGAGGAGATTGTGGGAGAAGGCTGCAGATTGTGAGTGGTTGGGGGTGAGCAGGGGGAAGCACAGCTGGATGCGGGGACTCTTCTGCTGGGCCACGTGTTCCAAATCTGCATCCTTCAATCCCATAGAGAATATTGCAGAACATGTGGGTGTCATCAAGTTAAAACCTCAGTTACGCAGGACTGTGTTTCAAGTTTACAGTGTCTACGTCTTTTACTGTGTTGCAGGGGCTGGGGACTGATAGCAGTAAACGAACATTCACTTTTTCCTTTTCCAGACCCTAGGTAACGTGTAAGACCAAATGAAAGAAGCAGTACTCATTTTCAGGTATCCAGATAGCATGGTTCTCATATTTATTCAAAACTGCCTGAAGGCTGAAAAACGTTAGCCTAATTATAGTTCTTATAGTAGAGATTGTTTGTGAGCACAAATAATACCATAGGAAGCAAGAAAAACAAAGATAGGTCCTTCGAGATCTGAAATTCCTGATAGAAAGAGAAAACATGATGCTCTGAAGTGGTAAAGTGTAATCTGATGAATAGCAGTGTTGAAAAATCTGTTTGAGCAGTCAGTAGCGGCAGTGTTTTGTGGTCAACAGTCTTCAACAAAACAAAGGGAAATGAAGGATCAATCTCACTCAGCATATATAGTATTCAAGGTACATAGAGTGTTATTTTTTTCAGAAGAACAGAAAGAAGAGACACACAGAAAGCTGTCAGAATAAGACTTTTTTATTTACTCTGTTTTACACATGCGGGAACAGAAAGTGAAAAAAATAATTATGCACTAAAAACCACCCCAAATTATGTCTTTTGCATTAGAATGTCCTTATTTCACAAGAAGGGCAAGACTAGCCTCAGAATGGGTGACATCCTGCCCTCTTGAATATGTGGGACTTTTTTTCCTCTGAATTTGAAAGAATTATGATTTCATAAAGTCTCCCAGATAGACTGTGCAATAATCTTGGCCAGATGAGCGGATTTTAGATAAAAATCCTCACTGACGTTACCAGAGCTTTTCCTGTACAGATGGGAACCACTGAATCATCTGGCCATAATACTGTCTTGCACAGAATTTAATGAAATTGAAGGGAGATAAAAAATGTGGGATAAAAATAAGAGACACGTAACTATTTTGCTGAAAAGAGCTTAGAGTGTGGTGGTCGACAGAGGCATACAAAACAGCTGCTGGTATGCGTTTGGACAAAACAAGAAATGATTGATCCAGATGAAAGACAACAAATAAAACCTAGTAAAAATAAAAGTGGTTCCAACCATGCCTACAACTGTATAATTTAAAAGTCCACCATATGACAATTCTACATCTAATAGTTTGTCAGATTAAAGCACAATTAAGTGTTTACATAAGGAAAATAGTAAAAACTGAACAAACAAAACCTGCCAGTGTCAAAATGCACTTCTAGATTCTCCCTGGTATAGATTTGGAAAAAGTCTTTTTCTACATTCTTGTTGATTTAATGATTTTCCTAGTATGAGACATCAAATACTCTGAGCAGGACCGGGAAAATGAATAGCATTAGTGAAGATTGGAGACTGCAAACCTGGTGTTGTATAACACTCTTCATCTTATATGATGAAAGTTTGCATGTATTAACTCTAAAATTAATTTGCTTAAGGTCATTTAAACATCAGCAAATTTAGAGCAAGTTATGTAATCTACAGATTGAAAGTGTTCTCATACAAAATTAAGCTGTTCTGTTTCTTTCTCAAATTAGTTCCCCAGGTAGCTGCACTAGAAACCAGAAGGATACAAACAGTACCACTCTTAAATCAACTTGACACCAGAAAAAGTTCATATTTTGTAAAGAAGAATTGATAATCAAAGACTGAGGCTGCCCGTAGCTGAAGGCTGGGTTTCCACCACAGAGTTACAATATCACAAGCAAGTTTGGGGCTGGAAATGAACTGTTTTCTTACGCGAGCAAGATGGACAAGTTCAATAAATTGCATTGTCGTTTTTGGAAGTATTACGTTAGTCCACTTATTGAACTAGTTGAATTGACCTCCTTAACACTCTGATTCTTTGAGATGTTGTTCTGCTGCCTTTCTAAGGCCTTTGCCTTTTCGGTGTTGCTACCACAGGGACTAATGTGAGGAAGGAAAGAGACTGTTTTCCTTTAATATGGTCTCCGGATAATACACTAACAAAGTAACAAACAGAGCTTAGGTCATCATAACAATACCTCTCTTAGCTTCACTAGAAAACAAAAAACTAGCAAACAAAACAAAGGTGCACAACTCTGAATAGTTAAAACTATAGTTTAATGATGACATGTAATTCTTCCAGTTGCTGTGGCAGGATACAGGATCTTATACACCACAGAATGTTTTTTGTTTCTTCATGTAAAATAGGTTTCAAGCAATAATATTCATATTTGTACCTTTGATTCTTTTTTAATAATTGCTAGACATGCTTAACTATCTTTGTGTTAAGCCACCAACACTTCATGAACATTAGCTATTGCTGGAGAATATGAATGGGGTAGGGTGTCGAATTGTTATCAGACATGTTTCTGTAAAACAGTGTTTGAGAGTTTCCACAAGTAGTCTGTTCTCAATTCAGATTCAAACCTCCTTAAAATTTTCTGGCTAACTCCGTATAAGCAATGCAATTTATGGAATAGAACAGTGTGCTAAACCATCACTACCAAAAGTGATGACACCATCAGGGGCATTTCAGCCAAAATCATGGTCACTGCAGGTTAGTTTAAGTGCTGCCTTGAATTTCTCTCCTATAATTTTTGACACTGACTGTAGAGCAAGTCTTTGTGATGTTCACAATTTTTATACCTTCTTTTTGGTGGTATACTTTGACTAAAACTCCACATTAAATAAATGAACCAAGAACAATTTAAAATATATAACACGAACTTAATTTGGGGCTAATTAGATTCTTGGTTTAGTAGTTTTAGTAATACTCGCTTGAGTTGAATTCTTGTTGGATAAGTAAATATCTATTTGGACGTGGTTTCTTCAGTCTGGTTTACTGACCATAGTGGAAATCCTCTAACTGGTTTCAAGAAATCAATAATTCTACCTCAAATACTCCCCATGTTGACGTTCCATTAAAAATATTTGATATACTTTGGAATAAGCGCTTGAAGGAGCATGCATGTAAACTTGTTCCCTAGAAGAAAAAGTTGACAAAATCTCGGTGATGGTGATGAAACCTAAAGGGATAACAACGAGTGTAGCTGTACAAGGGGGATGGTGCCAGGATAGCAGCTATAAAACACCTGGAGAAATGTAAACTCAAAATAACTCTGGAATTAGGCCCTTATAAAAGGGGTCAAGAAGATGGAAAGTAAGGAGGTGAAACAAGTACAGGTATCATTTGAGGTTTATATTGAATTGGGGAAAAATATCACATGGATATGAAGTAGAATACTGACTATACAACTAAGATAACCATATCAACAATTGTTTTTCAGTATTCTGAAAATATGTTGCTTTCAATATTTATGCATTTATTAAAAATTTAATTATTTAATGATTATTACCAAAAGACTATCAAAGTCAATCATGATTTTTATATCGCTGTTTGTTTTAACAGAGCTGGGAGATAAATATATAGAAAACCTCCTTAATTCTTCAGTTAGCCGCAGCCCACAAAAATCAGAAGATTTAATCATCTTCTGTGAGGAAAGAATATGAGATTAGATGATTAATTTTACGTACATGTCAAGTTCTAAAAAGGAAATAATTTCAGTTTTTCATCTCAGTTGGGATGAAGAATGAAATCTGAAATGCCTGCATCTCTCAGGAGAGTACTTTCTCTTCTAAAAATTCCAATCTGAATTGCTCAATGGAGTCCCATAGCTCTATATAAGATGCTTTTATATGCACTGTTCACATTCTGAGTCATGTAAACTTGCAAGAAAAAGAGGAAAACAACGTAGAGTGAATGTTTAATGTTCTACAGATTGCTCCACATGTTAACATTTTCAATAACACAGCTTATACTTCTACATTTACTCAGCAGAGCACTGCATATGACAGATATATTATAGCACAACAAATAATTTCTCCCCTGTTTCATGTTTGATGAAAAAGGCACAAAAGATAATGGAAAACTCAGTTTTGAAACTAAAAACACAGCTGTTCATGTCAGCATGAAATTTTGAGCTATATGGAGCAAGACAAAATAGAGTATGATAAGGTGTGCCAAAATACAACAAAACATTCAACTGAGAGTTTTCTAATTATTTTATATTTATCTAATCAAAACAAACACTGCTGGAAGAGCTCAAGGAGAACAGGGATGATTATTCTTCAAGTCTTGATGCTTAAAATTAGGTATCTAAATCTTCAGTTAGACTCTAAGGGAGTCTGGAAGCTAATAATGATAAAATACAAACCGAAATATGAATAGTTGGATGCTTGTATACCAAGATAATTGGGTCCTTGCTTCAGAGACCATTGAAGGAAGCAATGTGAGAGTAACCTCAGTCGTATGCTGAATAGAAACCATTGCCCTACAGTTAAAATTGCTAGAATTGTCCTTTCTGGGAGATTTGGAAGACTGTATCAGACAGTGTCAGGAATATAAAATAATGACTGCTCATAAAAGGAGAAATGTTTGGTTGGTGCAAAAATATCTACAGTTCGTTCATACTTGCATTCCAAAACAGACAACCGTTCTAAAAGCTGTAAGATGAAATCAGTTGGAAAAAATGATTATAGCTTGGATCAGTAGAAATTTTACTTAATTCTCAAAGGCAACACATGGAAAACATTGGTGTAAACTGAAGAATTCCTTAATTCCTTATATTCTCCTAATACTATACAAAAATTTGTCTATCCAAAATAGGCTGTATTCACCTGTATGCAGCGTACTTCCTGCAAGCTGGTTAAGAAGATCTATTTGGTGTGTATATATATGTATGAATAAGGCCAAGTTGTGTGTACCAGTTGCAAAAGACTGAATTTATGTCACGAATGGGGCATCATGACTACAGGTGGAGTAAGGAGAGGGTTTCTGGGTTTATTCACTTGATTGCTTCCTTGAAACTTGTCTTCTGCTTCTTTGGTGCTTGGTAAGTCACCAGGAACAAACACCTTATCGGGGATTAGCAATTACGTGTGCCAGAAGAAAATAGTTTTTGAAAGCAGACATTGTCTCACCCGTATCTACTCACTGAACAGATAACTGTTGGGGAAAACCAGCTGTGGTCTGTGTGAACAGAGATTGTGCTAGAATATATATGCTCGTGGAAAAGTGCAAATTGAATACGCATATTGCACCTGCATTTCAAACCTTGTGATTTACTTAGCAATTTAACAGTCTGTTATTAAAGCTTTGTAATGTAATTTTATATAAATGTCACTTGATATCTTAAACATCTACACTTACAACTGTTGCCTAATATATTTTTATAATGTGTGCTATGAAGTGTGTAAATCTATGAATTTTGGAAATTCAGATTGCTGTTGACATCCTGACTGAAAACAAGTAAATGGTTTAGAAGGGAAGTAACTGTAGAAGATTGGCATATATTTCGATCCTGATCCAAAATGTTGACAGTATAACTGTACTATACGTATCTTTGGACTTTTTCAGTGCAAGAATACAGTGCATGTATATTCTGTAGCACACTGAGCGAGTGAGCACAGCAGGCATATTGTACGGTGAATATAAATAGTTTTACTGAATCAATAGTATTGGATTATATCAGGCAAACAGTACCATTTCTGTTAAAAGAAGTGCATGCTGTGATTTTTCTGAACTCTCTTTGAAGTTCATTTGTGTGTCTTTTTCTATTATACTAAAGTATTGGATAATCACTGCTGATGATTTGTAATCACTGCTTTTAAATTTACATGTTGATTGATAAGGCAGGATTATCAAGTGATTAAGTAAGAAATGTGAAACTTCTGTTCCTAGCAGTGTCCCAGATATCTTTTGTGACTGCTTAAACAGCTTAGCCTCTGGGTATTCTTTTTCCCATTTAAGCAAAAAGAGGGCATCAGTGTTTTCTTTCCTTGTGGAGGTATATAGGAGTAACGTCTCCTGTATTTGTGAATACTAGTAAGGTAATCAGACACGAGTTAAGGAGAAATACATAAATTTAATTTAGAGTGAATTTCAACTACTGATTTGTAATTGCTTTTGGAAACAAAATAAAAGGGTTTTTTTCTGGCACTTTTGGTCCAAATTTCATCATATTCATATGAGACTGGGTAATCCTTTATAAACAAATTTCTATAAATTCAGAAAGAATGAAGAACAAGAACCTACTCAGCCTGTTTCTGACTTCAGTAAAAGTTACATGAAGGACAGGATATACCGCAAAAAAAGAGACCTTTTAAAGGAATATTTAACAAGCTGTAATGCACTCTCTTTTTTCCTTTTTGAGTAAAGCACTTGGAGGAAGTCTGATATTTTTGACAAATCTTTACTTTTCAAATATTTTGTACTGGTGAAAATAGATTTTTACATTTAATTGGGTTGTATGTCATATGTGATTAAAAGTCTGTCATTTTAAATTCGCTAAGTTTTGGAGTAGAATTAGCTGAATCGTGAAATGGGTTCATTGAGATGTACAAGAACAGAAGAATTTCAAGTAACTCTTTCGCATCCCTCATGTTATTTAAGAAAAGTGTGCCTCAACACTTCACACAATATTACTGGCAGGAGTAAGGTGGTTTCTTGTGGATGTCAGAGTTTATAGAGTGACCTATGAAAAAGGAAGGAAAATGAAATAAAATGGATGCAGAATATAAGACTATTGTTTTAATTTTGTCCCAGGAACTACATCATAGATAAGAAGTATCAAGATATCCTTTGATTGCATTAGGATTTGCCAACATGAAACTGGCACACTAGTCCTTTTGCATCATCTCATTACTCTGGACAGGATAGGTGGCAAAAATTAGTTACAAGGGGAAAAGGAGAGACTGGGATGCAAGAGATGAAATTTCCATATTCCTTGAACTCCTTAGCTTTTTTGTGTCCTGCTTTTCATTTTATGATTCACTCAATTTTTCTAACATCTGAAAGGATAAAGAAGGACTCTGGTGAACTAGAACTGCGGACCAACTGATACATAAGACAATGACATTGTCTCTCAGCTGAAAAATGCACCACATTCTTTACCATATCTAGTTGTTGCAATGTCAGTATGAACCTTTGATGAAGTTTATCTCCTACAGAAGCGGAAAATTCTATAAAAACAAAGTCAAAAAGACAATAAGCCAGAATATTTGCACCTTTTAATATTCCTTGTGATCTTCTGGGACAGGCTGACTGCTCTCAAGGACAGACAGGATAAGATGGGCCTACAAACCTTGTATATTCTCCTCTTGTTCTCTAGAACTGCAGGAAATATAGCTTACCCCGTACAGATACTGCAGTTCACAGACCTGCTTGCTTTAAAGTCATTAAGTGCATTCTTTGAAGAACAGGTTCCTTTATATTCTTTGTACAACTTGGGATGGAATCAAATATACGATGAGATATATGGCTAGGAGTGAATTAGGCTACACATCAGTGTATATTCATTTAGACTTGTGTTCCAGACCTGTAATCACTGTTTAGATTGGCTTATTCCCTAGCAAAACCCACTTGGGAACAAGCGATCATGCTTCATCTCCATGACACAGAAATAGGACAAATGCAGGAACCTGCAAATTGTAAAAGAAATGATTCTCTAGTGCTGTAGTGATCAGACAATTCATGGATGGTTACGGACTGCACGGGGCCTTTGAGCACACCTGATGTTCGAACACCGCCATGGAAGTCTGTGTGGCTTTTTAAAATTTCTGTGAAGTTTCTTCCCTATAATAATGTGTAACATAAACAAAAGGATGATATTTTAGGTTGCATTTTGCTGTGACTGTACAAAAGAATGTTTTTGTAGCTTGTTGAGCCAACTCACCCATTGCTGCTCAAGGGGATTTTTATTAGGGGGGGAAAGGTTACCCAAACTGCAATGACAGTGGATATTGACAATTTGCCAGCGTGCCTCAGGTTAGGTGGTGGTGTGAGGTTGTTGCTATTGTTAGTGTTATTTTAACAAGGTATCAGACGGGTCTACCTAGAGCTTGCAGGTGACAGTTACAGGTCACTGTCTCTTGGAAAACACAAAAATATGGAAGGGAAGATAAGAGGCCCTGACAGAACTTCTGCTTAAATATAAATCCAGCCTAACGAGGCTGATGTAGGATGGTTGCTATAGTATCAATAAAATTTCAAAAGCTATCCTTTCTGTAAAAAAGCTAAACAATTATTTTCTGTTCTACCACAAACTAGCTAAAACTTTTAGCTACACATCTGCCTGCAGAAATCGCCCCTTTGTGCAACTTTGAGGAAATGAGGTACAGAACAGAGAATATTCCGTGTTAGTGGTCAGAAATAAATCATGGAAAATGTGTAAAGATGTCAGGATGACTGCCATAGAGTTTCACAGGTAAAAATTAAAAGTCTTAAAGACTAAACAAGCCTAATCCAAAAACTTTGCCATTCTTGTTAATACCTATTCCTTTTAAATTAAATTTCTCACTATGCTTTTAGGAAACTTTTTCATGCAAAATAAATTTTTAGTTTTGTAGATAAACATGGTGTGATATGTTCAGCTTAATACATATTTAAATACTCAGCACTGAATGAGCTGCCAGACTATGGAATGTAGAGTAGTAGCTCTTTCACTCCCATCGGTGAGTACTTTCAGCTGTGAAGTTTTCAGGGTCAGTGCTAAAACACTTTTCTTATTTGGTTGTTTACTTTAAATGCTCTAGTCAATCGAACAAGGAGTGGTCAGAAGAGAAAAAATTTAGAATTAATGTTTTTGTTTAAATCTGTTAACAGAAAAAGAACACTTTCCCTTCTTTCTTACTCTTTCTACAGGCTCCTTTCTTTAGAGTGCAATACTAAGATTCCCCAATAGATGCCCTAAGAGATCTCTTATAAACATCATGTCTAAGTACTGAAATTAAGTATCTTCAGCTTTCTTTTTGTGTGGTTTTTTTTCAATGTCACCTCTTATCTACTATCGAGTGGTATTATGTTTTCAGATTTCAATGATAATGAATAATAAAATTACTTGATCCCTAATGAAGTTGAAAAAGGCTGGATGATAAGAAATTAAGTATTTATCCTCTATTCTCAATTATTTTTCTATAGTATTTTTTAATGTGGATACTAATTCTGTAGTGGATTGTCTCTTTATTATTTAATCAGTTGTTACTTTATATTCACGAGATGAGAGTGGGAGTAATGTCCTCTTGTCAGAATCATTATCATTGCAAAGTTGCTACACACTGAAATGAACTTATAGCATTTATTTGATTAGAAATACTGGAGAAATCTACAGATCTAACCTCAGAGACTAGGTGCTTTTTTTTTTCCCTGAGTTTACATTTGTTGTTTTGTGGTAGACGTTTGAAGTATTTTGATGTATTTCAAAGATAGGTTTCTTGTGTGCAGACAGTATTACGTATTCCTGTTATTTAAGGAATTGAGTCCCTTTATGAGAACTAGCTCTGAGAAGGTATGGGGTAAACTTTTTTGTGCCTTTATGATCCCTTTGCCATTTGGGAGATCTCCTGTGCCAGATGGTTGGCACAACCTTTCTCCAAGCCACAAGCAAGCTAGTTTTCTTCTATGCCATTTGCCAGTGTCTGCCACTCTGGTGCTCATGATGTCCTGCTGTTATAAAAGCACCGGTCCAGGTCTTGGTACACTTTAGTGTGCTTTTTGATCAGCACAGAGTTGATAGTGGATGCATTATCATCTTTCATTAAAACATTAAACAGACATTGAGTGAATTAGACCGGTGGAAGATGAGGGAAAGATGTATGTGTCCAAACTTCATGCTGTGTGTTTTGTGGGAGAGAGATATTTGGAGGATTACTCATGCCATCTCATGTCAGAACAGGCTGCGAGTTCTTTTGCTGTCATTGACTTCAAGCTAATCAATGATCTTCACTGGTAACAGCTGCACTGAAAAGGCAGCTGTCTTCTTCCATTTAAAAAAAAAAAAAAAAAAGGAAATGGAATTTAAATGTTACAAAGGGCATTACTTTCGACTGTGTATTTTAAAATAAGATTTCTTTGTTACTTGAATCTATTCGATTGCCTACAACTATTTCTGGTACAAAGGTATGAATAGAAGTGTGTTTAAAGTGTTGCATGTTCCTGACTGAAAAAAGAAAAAGATTTTTTTTTTTTTATAGTCTTGTTTACTACCCTGTAACTATTGGGTTAGTTGGGGCAAAAAGCTAGTTGATACTTGGTAGTATCAGATTTTAACATCCTGAATTCTTTGGTAACTTAGTAATGCTATTCATGGGAATACTTGTCTCATTTTGAGTGTTTAGAGATATACCACAGAAAGATAAAATGTTGTTGTTGCATTTACAGGTGGTGGGTGGGACCAAGCCATACGGAAGTCACTGGAATAACCTGAAGAGTGAATAACAGTGCAAGTCTCTGAAATTTCCTATTATTTTCCTCACTGCTTATGAATATAAAAGTCCAAGTAGGAAAAAAAATTGTTTTTAATAGCTTTAGAAGTGCTAGTAGTAGAAAAGCTAAGAGAAGAAAAATAGCCTTTTCTGAAATACTATGCTTACTATCTAATTCTGCTTTCATTTCAAAGGTAAATAACTATGGAGAAAGGGTAACTGGACAGAAAAGGAGATCCAAATTAGCCAAAGAAAATAACTATTGTTCTAAATTCAGTGAGTAAGAGATAGGCTGTGAAATATGAGGCCGAATGTTTTGGACAAGTACTGAATGGGTTGCTAAACAACTTTCATCGTGTGTAATTTGCATCGACTTCCCCTTAATATATTGAGACTTTGATCTTCTCTTTGTCTTACTTAAAGTTTCTGCTGTGTTGGATCCTATATTAAACAGTGCTTCATGAATACAAAATAGAGAATCTTCATTATTAATACCTATAGACTTAACAAGCATAAAACAGCTTTGAAGTTCTTCTGTGTTTCTCACATTCAGAAGAAAACATTAATACTTACTGCATGACTTCTCTGCCCGATATAAGAATGGCAAATGCTTCAAATACAGTAATTCAGGTAGAAAAATGAAAACCAAGCATGGCTGACTGCCAAGCACATGGGACTCTTAAGTATACCAAACTCTGAAAAATGTGTAGCATGCTACTTGGGATCTGTTAAGATACTATCATAAACTGCCCAAATTAAGGTTATAGAAAGCAGAAACATACTACTAAGCATCAATAGTCTCTCTGGACTAACAATTAATTGATAAAAACAGAATAAATTCTTCGTTAACATAGTGGACATTGGTCTGCACTACATCAAGTAAAGTAATACTCTGTAGATGAAATGTTTCAACCACACAAAGTGATGATACAATGCATGGGTCATAAAATAATTAAAAAAGTTTAGTTCACTGACATAATTTTTTGGTGGCAAAATAGAGCAAACAATGCACAAAATGGAGCTCATAAACAATGTCCATTGAGCAGAAGACAGAAAGCTGACAGGATAAGAATAAGCAAAACTCATTTTCTAACTACTATCTGTGATAGCTGATACAGAGCAAAATTAGAGGGAAAATAGAAAATGTATGTGCTACAAATACATCAAAGTAATTTAAATTAAATATGAGCTTTGTAAACTGGATGTCCTAGTGAGTATCCAAAGAAGGAAGCTGAACATGATCAGATACACACACTGAAAAATGCAAGAATGCCAAGATATCTTAATGTGTTACACCGTTGTGTTGTTTATACTCAAATGTAAGAGTCCAAGTCCTCATGAGATTCAGAGATTTTTAGAATTTTTCTGAGAGCCTTCTATGTGCTATTTTTGGGGGTTCTTTGTCCACTAATCTGCAAAGATGAGCAGGAAGCTTACAGTATGTCAGACCTTGCATAATTTGATAGACTTCCTGACTGCTTCATTAATTTGGTTATATAAAACATTTATGCAATTATTGATGGTTTGTTTCATGTACTTTCATAATGGCAAAGGAGAAAGGATGGGCAAGGTCCCTGTTTGCCCTCTCTAGGTTTCAATTTCCACTTGGTTTGGAACAAGTCATTTTTAGGTTTGCCTCTGTCCCACAAGAGTTTCCAGGGCAGCTGTGTTACTAGGAAGCAAAGTTGACTCAACAGCGATTTTGCATCTCAAAAACTGTCATTAAGAAGTGTGATTTTATTCTGCCTGTACTTTGCAAAAAATCTGAGAGGGCTTAAGAGAAACAAGAGGGGAGAAATAGAACAACAGTAGTTCAGGAATGTTATCCGGATGCCAGCCAAGCTGGTGTTGTGGTAACTGGCAGTTATAACGGGTTGGATCAGTGAAAGTCTGGTTGATTTGGCTTTACATTTTACACTTTGTGTGTAAAAGTTAATCATGTTTCTTCTTGCAGTGCCTTGACCTAATGAGCAGTCCAATAAGAACTCCCATGCAAAACAGCGATAAACTAATGCAGTCCAACCTATCCTGTTTTATTATTTCCTCTGTTAACTAGTTCAGTTCTGTAAGTACAAGATTTACCTAGTTTTGTTTCTCCCTACAAGTTTATTCCACATGTAGACCTAAACATAATTAACCTAGCATGCTAGTGCACATCAGAACAACTGATCTCTGTCTGTCTTACCCTGGCCATGGGTGATTTAAGACAGTTTAATACTTTAATCTGTAGTACGTTTTAAAAGGCCAGAAGCAGGTAACCTATAACACCATGAAGAGTAGATACTTAATTTTCATAATGATTTCACATTGAAGAATAAGTAGCTACTCTTTAAAACTGGTGGAATGGATGGTAAATTAATTTAAAAGTTATAAATCAGGTAACTAAACCTGTTATCTTGCAATAAAGCAGATTAAAGTGAGACTTCATCTATTGTTTCTTTGCTTGACCTCACATAAATGTGTTTCTAGTTTTTAGGCTGTTGGCTTCTGGGTTTTTTGTTTTGTTTGCTGCTGTTTGTCCAAAGGTACCTGTTCTTACAGACAGAGGCTTTAATTAGTAGTCTTATCTCAGGGCGATCTTATTTCCCGATTAGCTAAAGATGATTCACAGCAACACGTCAGTGTTTTTAGCACGGTTACCAGCGAGGAGCTCTCGGGCACAAAGACTCGGTGTGGAGGGTAGGGATTACCGATGCGTGCTGCGCAAAGCACCCAGCACGCTTGAGCTTTCAGATGGCCGGTTGACATGTTAAAGCTTATAAATATTGCGTAACAGCCACTCTGCCCTAAACACGGCAGCCCCATGCTGCCCCGTGCTCCGGCTGGGCACTGCTCGGGGGGCCCGGCGGTGCCCCCGAGGAGGGGGACATCGGAGGGGTGGAAACGGTGAACTCCGTCAGGGCGACGGCTCTGCGCCGGGGGCCCCTTCGGCGGGGGGCGGAGGCGCAGTACGAGGCGTTGGTTGT
>Ga0065711_1002938_pt1:10000-30768 | contig 30768 bp, 17 predicted proteins | sample Hoacrofraction12_FD_59098 | JGI IMG/M metagenome (GOLD analysis project Ga0065711, IMG submission 59098) | Hoatzin crop microbial communities from Cojedes, Venezuela - Epithelial fraction 12 v2 (version 2) | ecosystem: Host-associated > Birds > Digestive system > Esophagus > Crop... | reverse complement strand
CCCCCCCGGTTCATCAACCTTAACTGCAGGACTGCATAGTTTCTCCTTGTTCATTCCATACTTGTTTAGTTTTTAATTTTGTTGATGTTCTGTGTGTTTTGCTTAGCAGCACTTTGGTACCTACAGACATCTTAATCTTCATTTTGTACAGCAGTATCATCTCTGAATGAACTTCAGTTTCTCGCTCTTCCCTGTAAAAATGGAGCTTAAAATCTGTTTTTAGTAAAATGCTTAGAAGGTTGAGGTTTTTGAATTGTGTAATACCAGATAAATAGTGAGATCATGTTTATGAGATGCTGACTGAAAATAACACATGAACTTAAATATAACCATAGAATTTAAAAATTTCAATTTTAAAAAAGCAGAAAATCAGTTTTTCTGGAAAGATGCTGATTTATAAATTTCATATTCTATATCTTTTATTTGCTTGCTCAAGCAAAAACATACATAGTATGAAAAAGATACCTAGAAAGCACTCTGCTTATCAACTGATATATTGTCATTAAGACACTTGTGAAAGGATAAACTGAAAGCATCCTCAATGTTCTGTGTTACAGCTTTAGAAAGCAGACAGCTGACTGTTACCAATTTTTTGTAGGCTTGTTCTTCTCCTTCAGTTCCTAAATTTTATTATTTATTATTACTGAGTTTCCCTACTGGGAAGAGTTACGCTCAAATACTTGTGACACTCAGTATAATAATCTGAAACAGGAAAGATAATTGACCCAATCCACAATGTAAATTTACCCATTCTTTCCCTTTGTTTAGTAACTACTGGATTTATCGGGAGAAAAATTATTTGACATCAGATGCAAAAAGTTTAAAACATGGTGTTATTTTTTCTTTTATTTTTAAGTAAATCTTGTAGTTGTACATAATTGTAAAATGTGAAAATTGTGTAGCAGTCCTAAGAAAAAATTGCTTAGCAGCACAGTTACATGGAGATTAGCATTAGGCATCTAAAATATACATCATCCTCAAAATTGCCTGCTCTTGAAACATCTTCAAGTCCCAGCATTGCTACTGTCAAAAGGTGGAGGAGGCATGTACTTATGTTCAAAGATTTCTTTTCAATATCCATGCCTCAAGACTACAGTCAGCTAGAAACACTTTACACAGAAATTACCTTTCCACTGTAGAAATACCTTCAAAGGTTTCGTCTCTCAGCTTCAGTTTATGTCTTGGATCTTTTCAGATGACATAAACACGATGCCCTTTGCTCAGTACTTGCGGAATCAAACACAGTTTTTTCAATGCACGGAGAAATCCTCTTTCAGTTAGGATCAGAACCTGGCGCGTTTCTTCTTCCCATTGTTTGATGTGTTAATTGAAATGGAACGATGCAAAAACTGATGCAGTAAATCAAGTGAGCATATGCTTAAGATAATTGCAGAAAATATTAACTTTGTCTGTTAAAATAGTGTTGGAAGCTCTAATTCACAGTATCTGAACTTTGGCACTGCTGTTCTGACTCTCTAGTTCCAGTAAGTTAGTATTCTGCATTACCACACACAGAGCTTATTTTTGATCCTTTGAGTTGAAGGATTGCAAAGGCAATCCTCCTTTTACCCTCAGTTACTGAGGGAAGCAACTCATGTCACTAAAATCTCTGCAACTGGATCACAGGTCTCTTCAAGCACCTAATCTGCTTTGTAAAAGAGTTCAACATGGATCATTTAAAAAACTGGTGAGACAAACGTAGTCTGTTAAAGACAATCCCCCTTTTGGGGGAAAAAAACACAGATGTTTATCTTCAGACCCACTTGAAGTATTTTTTGAAGAGGGAGGGAGAGTTTCGTGAAGATAAATCGGTTCTTACCTGTTAGGTTGGCACACCTGTGTGATGGGACACTGAAAGAGAAAATGGTGTAAATGAAAGGCTGGAAAGCAAGCATCTCCCCCCTTTCCTGCTTTTTGCCACTGTGTTCTTTCAGGTTGAGTCATTTCTTTCAGTGTTGCATTATACTTCAGCAGTTTTCTGTGACTTCTTCAGTTACCTTGAATTCCTCGGAGTCCCTTCTTGCTCCCTAGAAAGTTCTTACTTGACCTTTCTTTGATGCTTCTTCCAGCTGATCTTGTTCACTTGTTCTTGGGGAAAGCAGCAACCACGCAGTCTCTGCAAAGAGTTGTACTTTTCAAGAAGACCACGTTATGCCTTTTTCTCCTTTTTGTTGAGCTGCATTCCTGTAACAAAATATGCAGGCTACATTACTTTGTGGTGAATTTTAGACAACTGAACTAGATGTGTCTTTTTTTGTTCTAATGCATATACAGGTGCTTTTTTTTCTTACAAATTCTAGCTAGAATAGCACGTCAGTAACATTCAAATGTGTCAGAGTGTATTTTACTACTGAGTTGGGAACAAACAGAAAAGCAGGAAGAACTGCTTGCTTCTGTATATGGTCTTCCGCATTGCAATTTTTGCTGTTTTTTTTGCCTTGAGATGTAAAAGGACTTATGAGTGATAGGAAAAAACCACTGGACTGGACATAGTCATGATAAAAAAGCCACAAATACTTGTACATTCCTTTTTGATCTTCTGGTTTTATGTAATGAATGTAATGCATATCAAGACCATACAGATTATATATTTTTGTTTTTCTCTGTTAGGACTACATTTGCCATAAAAAATCTGTAGAAAGTAAAGCCAGAAAGTTTTTTTGTATTATGTTTGTTTTTCAGAAAGAAAAGATTGAACAGAAATCAGTGTAAAATCTGTTCCCAAATGAGTTGAATACTTAGAAATTTGCTCAAGGCTAACTGTGTTGGCTTCAAGTGACGCAATCTGTGCATTCAAAACTTAACAAGTTTGTGAACCAAAGATTGTCAGGTTTCAGAGATTAGAAAAAATTAAAAAAAACAAGAAACCAACTAACTAACTAATTAGGATAGGCTGAGACTAATTGATTCAAAATGAGAGGCTACACTGGTGTAGGCTTCCCCAGACTGAAAAAAAAATTTGAGCTGAGGATGCCGGTAGCAGTCTCCCCAGTGGAATGCAATTTGTTCAGTTTGTTCTAGTGTGACGTGTATGGTTACCTACATACAAGACATGTTTTATATGTGTTGCTGCAAAGAATGTAAATCTTGGGAAAGGAGAACATCCTGTTCGCAAGGAGGAATCTAATCTCTTAGATGAGACCATGAATGAGATGAGACCTGCTGTCTAGCTGATGTGAGAATGTCCTCTTGTGTCAAGAATGCTCCTGCAGTAAAGGGACTCTTTTTAAGGATAGAAGGAGGGGGTGTTGGTAGTGGGAAGTCTCAAAAGATAAGGAAAGGTGTTTTGAAATATTGTCAACAGTAGTTGACTGGTGCATTAAGCAACAGAATCAGGAGATAATTTACAAGTGCTTCTGTGCTAGAAGCCCAAAAATAAGGTGTGGACTTAGACTGCTCAGCCGCAGATGACAAGCCTGACAGAGTAGGTGTCTCAGTGGTGAGGAGGGGGTGTCTCCTCTCCTGGAGGAAGGAGGGTGATCTGTGGGGTACTGTGTTGCCCAGGTACTAGCTTTTCAGGAATGACAGAGTAGGATTACCTGGTAAGAGAGTGGCGCTGTGTGAAAAGGATTATTTAAATCTAACATTGGACAGCTATTACAGAAAAAGAGAGCATTGTGTCATGCTTTTGTATGGAAGTCCTATTTTTTAATAATAAATGCATAGCAGTGAGTTTGTACTACTGATGTTTTCATCAGGGTGCTGACAGTGTGTTAACACATTAATTTGGCAGAAAATAAACCTCCTTGCTTTCTAACTCTCTTCACCGGAGTGAGAGGCTAGGTGCAGCTAGGTTTAAATTCTGAGTGATATCCAATTTGCCACTACCAGTCCAGTCGCGTTTAATATGTATATTAAACTACTACGATTCTGGATACACTAATAGTGGTCTGCACCTTCAGTCCAGTCGTGCTCATGAACTAGCACGGCGGCGCTTTAGGGTTTAGTCATGTTCAGTGAGAAACTGTGACAACTGGCTGCTTAAACAGTGCAGTTTTATTTGTGCAACAGGTATATGGGTTTTTTGAATTGTCAGTGATAGTGACTGTCTGCAAGAAAGCACGTGCAAATATGATGTTATGAAGTATAAAACGCGTGAAAAGATTATAAATAATACAGTCTGGCTATAAACATTAGGGAGTAACTCTCTAGAGAGATTTCTAAGATTCCCAAGAAAAGCACTTAGTCTAGGTCTCACCCAAGGCGTCCCAAGTGGGAGAGAAGCAAGGCTCAGCCTGTTGGCCAATCCCAGTAGTCAGAGGCAGTGGGAGGTGGAGTTTCTCTTGGCTTGCTCATGGTGTTATTTTCTTCTCTGAAAATCCCCTATTTCCCTGGCTATTTTTATATCCTTTCTGCATTTAAGGTGGAGTTTGAGTGACTGTAGTCATACATACCTTTTATCATGATTGGTGTAAAATTCTCTCACTTCACGTTTAAAGGTCTAGTTTACAAAAAATTGAGGGCGCAGACTCAGAGAGCAGTGGTCGCACCTCGCAGGCGGATAGCCTTCGGGATGGAGGTGTGTTTTGGTATTAAAATTATATTAAAATGAGCAAAGTTCACGAGAGGATAGTATTTTGGCAAGGTTTTGAAAACCTGTTGGCTCAGGGGGCCAGATGAGCTGCCTATCAGTTCTAGAGAACGATTTCTTCCCGCTTTATCATCACGGAGCAGGGCCACGGAGTCTCCACTCTGTTCCATCCTCTATGGTATGTTGCAGGGAGTTGCTGTGTTAGTGTATTCCTCACATGCCTGCTGCAGCTGTGTCCCATCCTCAGAGCTCCTTTTGATTTCATGCTTTTCCTCAATGGGTGAACAATGCTACGTTTTTCATATGAACCTTAATATTCAGATGTAAAACCTTAATTTTATTAATAGTTCCACATACTCCACCCCATAACTAAAGTCACTCAAACTTCACTAGGTTTGGGACTAATCTGGAATGTCACAAGTGCTTTTATGGCAAGAGTTGTCAAATACAAATAAATTCTGGGGAGCTAGCAAGCGAATTAACCTTTTCATCATAAGCCAAAGTTTAACATACAAAGCAAGTATCAAAACAAAACACAATGTGGTGAGTATTAATAAAACAACAACGGGATGCAAGGTCTTGATGAAGGCTCCTGTAGCTGTTGGCGACCATCCAAAAAGAGTGTCCCACCATTTGTGGTTTCCATCTTTTTTTTTTCCCGTTTTTTTTTTTTTTCTGTCTCTCCACTACTTGATGTATTTCTTCCACATCATGATGGACAGTAATCAGAGTTTTTTGTCCATTCTCTTGGGCCTCTTTTAACAGTCGCTTCAAGTTATGTTGTAGCAGCTTTTTCACTAATGTGATGTTCATTCCAATGGGGACAGGCAGTAAATCGTGGATCAGTGTATAGTTAGTCTGTAACAGTTAGTGAGACGTAACAGGAGTCTAATAACTGAAGTCGCATCTGACAATATTAGTAAAATTACAAACACAAAAATTCAAATGATTATCAATATCTGTGGCTATGTCGTCTATGAATATAAAATTACAAGAAGATCTCATGTAAACACATCCTTTCCCAGTATATACATGCACAGTGTTAGGGGTATCATCAAGATGTATCTCAAAATGACAAACGTTTTGTTCAGTGTTAAGACAAATGTCTTGCGCTTTAAGGGTGAATAAAACCTTGTTGTTCTCATGTGATACATGCATTGACGTCAACAGTTTGCCATTTGTCACCATCTTTTTTGGCCCACACTCTATGCTCAATAGGATAGAGTACTGATCCATTGTGATTTAATCCTGATGCAATGATCAGGTATATGGTATATATCGAGGCATTTTGTATCGTTAAGACAAAAGCAGTGGCCTTACTCTCAATGGGGTCATAGGTGAAATTAACTAGGTACTACCAGGATTGAAATTTTTTCTCAAAGTCAATTGCATTATCCCATATCAGTTTTCAAATTTTGGTAGGTAAGGTGCCTTCTTCACCTTCCCTTATAATTGCAGCAGTCATCGATTGCATCCAAAACTGGGCTTGGATACAGATGAGCGCTAAAGAAATACTGCTTTGGGTTGCATCAAGTGCACTTGCAGTCAGCTGACTGTCCTTTTCACTCGTTTCTTCCCACTGAGGTAATATATTAGAAAAAGCCATTGGTGATTTCCCAGAGTTAAAAGGGAAGACCGTAGGGGGTGTTCTAACCTATTCAAGTCACCAGTAGTTGTGACTAGTTTGTTGGCAAGTATTTTAGCATCTATACTGTTTAAGACTCCCAAGCTTGTTCCTAAGATACCAGTTACATCTCTCTTCAATAGTTGTGAGGAGGCAAGGGTTCGTTCATGTAACCATGCATACCATCCTGCATAGGATGTACCTAGGAAAGGTAAGCAAGTAGGTTTGATGGCAGAGACATTAATCTGCATTGATAGTTCTACTCGCTTGAGAGAGTAGGTCAGGTTAAACAATATTTGTTGTTGACTGGTATTTTTGATAACGTAAGGACTAATGTTAAAGATGTAAGGATTTAGACTTGTGGGTGTCCGAATGGATTCATTCTCAAAAATTTGTTGGGATGACACCGTGATTGGCACAGGCATAGCCGTAGTTGATGTCTTTTTCTGTGTTACGTCCAACCCAAATTTAAATGATAGTGCTTTGTCTCCTCTGCCAGTACTTCCCAAACAGACAACAGATACTGGTTGAATTATAGTAAAATTGAACCAACAAACATCAGATGCACAATGCTCCCTACCTGTTGTGGGTTCTGTTCTTTGTTCAGGAAATCTTCTTATAATAACTTGGGTTAAAGGAGGGAAATTTTTTCTACGCTAGTATTAAAGGTTCTGCAACCTATGTGGATTGTTTTCCCTGTATCGACCTTCAATCTATGCATCGAATGCTTCCATTCCGATTCATGTAATTCCCTGTTGTCATATATGATGGCAGTTGCTAAACTCATTTCTGCGAAGTCATTTCCTATAATCCCTGTATATCCAAAATAGGGCTTTGACCAAGGGTCATCAGAGACTGTGGTGTTAAGGGGTAGATTTTTAGATCCACCTTGTAGGGTCTTTACGAGATCATTGTCAGATGGTTCAAATAAAGGGAGTGGAGTTGAACTAGGTTGTGTAGTCGAGTCAGGCTTGATTGTGTTTATTTGAAATTTGAAGTGTAATGCTATTTTACGCTGTTGCCACCGACAATTTACAAAAGTGGGTTGTACAAGAGTAAAATTGTGCCAGGAATCCCACTGTTCAGTGACGCAGTACTTGGTTGTCACTTGGCGTGATTTCCTGGGATGAGATATCCCTATTCTTGTGACTTTCTCATGAGCTGAGCCATTGACAATCCTACATCCTGTATGGATTTCTTCTCCCACCTTACTTCTCAGGGATGGATACCAACCACTCCAAACCCACTCACGTTTTGAAAACACCCTGTTGTTATGTAAGACCACAGTTGCCAGAGTTATTTTTTCCTTTGACAACCCTGTACTTGCATTGTGTCTAATAAAGGCCTGAGACCATGGCCACTTTGGGTTCTCTTGACTATAAATCAAAGGCAAATGTATTGGTAAGATCAAACATAATATAATGGAATTCATAATTTTAAAACTTGGGTTTACAAATGATTATGAATGCGAAAAATACTATTACAGCTAGAATGAGGGACAAAATTCCTTGTATGCACTTGAGGTTAGCGTAAGCCAATGCGTCCGTCCACATGCAGTTCATCCAGGATTCCTGTGAACACAAAAGGGAAGAAAAACACGCTAGGTCTTTGTTGACCGATGGGGTTAAAAGGAAGGTGGAATCCACCGGGTGTTGATCTGGTGTATTTTTCCTGAGCAATCTTTGACTTCCCATGCACAGGGATTTTTAGGAGTGACTAGTGCCATTGGCACTGCTCCAATTTGAGGCATTTTTACCAGCACAGATTGTCTTGCATAAAAACCTGTAGGGTATTCTCCTGGTTTGTTATGTATTTTTGGAGTAATGGTGGTAGCTGTTACACAAAAAGCCTTCATTTTGGGGCAACCATCTCCACTGCATCTGTTATTTAATTGATAGATGGCATTAGGTAGTCACAGATGCCATTTAGGCTCGTGAATTTTCACAAAGCGCTTAACCAATCCATTGGTGCGCTCAGCAGTGCCATTTGCCTGAGGATAATAAGGAGTGTGGAATACCCACCAAATCCCTTCCTCCTTGGCCCAATCTTGTACCACTGTAGCTGTGAAGTGTGAACTGTTATCACTTTGGATTTCCTCTGGAAGGGGGAGTGTGCTGAACCACCCCTTAAGGGCTTTTATTGTGTTCTCCCGTGTGGCTGATTCTACACTAGTGGTCATAGTGAGGCTGGAGATGATTTCCACTCCTACTAGGATATATTTCCTTGCCTGAGGGTCTTAAAGGTCCAATATAATCAATTTACAAGGAGTGCCACAATGTTTTTCTTCCCTCACATGTCTGCTGCAGCTGTGTCCCATCCTTAGAGCTCCTTTTGATTTTACGCTTTTCCTCAGTGGGTGAACAATGCTACGTTTTTCATATAAAACTTAATTTTCAGATGTAAAATCTTAATTTTACCAATAATTCCACACAGTGATGCAGAAATGCGAAGCAAGATTTGATGAGTTGTGAAGGACGGGATGTAATCGTGGAAGGTTTCAACTGTCCACATAGAACCTGCATCATTATTTTGCCAAGACAAGATGTAAAGATAAAAATTTTGTATGGAATAAGTAACTTTTCTAGAACAAGCAGCCTCAAAAAGCAAAAGGAAAAATACTGTTCTGGATTTTATTTCGAGTGGTATACAGAACTTAGTTCAGAAAGTGTTAGAAAGTCTCTTTGTAATAGTTGCCTCAATACAGTGGGAAGCACAAAATTATGCCACTTGAAAGGAACCTCTGGAAGCTATCTTGTCCAACCTGCTGCTCAAAGCAGTGGCAATTTCGGATGGTTGCTTAGGATCTTTTACATCCTTTTGGCACAGGATGTAGGAGACCGAGACTAAGGATAGAGATTTCAGAACATTTATGGGCAACTGTTCCAGGGTCTGACCAGCCTAATGAGCAATTTCTTTTTATATCTAGTTGGAATTTGATGTATTCTAACTTGTGTCCGTTGGCTCATATCATCAGCTGTGCTCCTCTGGGAAAAGTAAAACTCCATCTTTCTGACACCCTTGTGTTAGGTAGACAGCAATAAAATCTTCCCTTCTCCTAGGGCTGAATAAACCCAAGTCTTTCCCCCTGTCATCATAAATCATGTGCCCAGCTGCTGACCATCGTGGTATCCCTTTACTGGACTTAATCTAGTAGCTCAGTGTCCTTCTTGAAAGAGCCCAAAACTAGACACAGCCACACACGCAGTCTCGGAATAGAATCAGTTTTGTAAACCAGCTGACTATACTCTTGCCTATACAGCTGGTATGTTGTTAGACTTTGCCTCAAAGGCATGTCACTACCTACTGTTGAATTTGTTTCTCAGAAGGACCCCACTTTTTTCTGCAAAGCTTCTTTCTAGCCAGTTGGTTTTCTAGAATGTCCTGTTGCAAGGGGTTGTTCTGGCAGGACTTTGCCGTTGGTGAACTTTACGAAATTCCCATCAGCACATTCTTTCCACCTATGACGTCTCTCTGAACGGTGGTCCAGCCCTCTATTGAGTGTATCACTTGCTCCCCTCAGTTTTGTATCATCTGTGACTTTGCTGAGAGGCACCCTAATCCATCTTTGAGGCTGTTAATAAAGATATGAAACAGTACTAGCTCTGATACGGATCTGTGGAGGATGCTTTTAATTGTTAGCTGCCAGCTGGGCTCCACAGAGTGGATCATCACCCTTTGAGACTAACAGTCCAGCTAATTTCCCAGACACCTTATCAACTTTTCAATTCAAATCTCAACTATTTTGCAATAAGGAGGTGGGAGACCGTCTCAAATGCCTTGTCAAATTCAAGGTATACACCATTGTCTGCTCTCCTGTTATTTTTACAGCCTGTCATCTCCTTACAGAGGCAATTGCTGGCAAAGCCAAGTTTTTTCCTTGGTAAATCCATGCTAGCTGTTTCAAATCACCTTCTTCTCCATTAGATGGCTAGACATGATTTCCAGGATGATTTGCTTTGTAACTTTCCTAAGAAAAGAGGTGAGGCCTGTATTTCCCCACAGCTCATCCTTTGTGAAGATGGGTTCATGTGGTATTTGCCTCTTTTTTTTCTCTTTTTTTGTTTTTAGACTTAAATAGTAGTAGAAGAGAGTGGACCAAATCAATTGGCCTGGGCCTATTCACTTTCCAGAAAGGGAAGCAACTAGTCAAAAAACCTCCAACGCTCCAAACACTGGAATAAGCTCCCCTAAGAACAGTTGAAGACTGTTAAGAAAGGTACTGTCATGGAAACCCACCTGAAATATGTGCTACAATTTAAAAAATGAAAATAAAAAAAATCCAAACCAACCTCCATCCCAAAGCAGTCTTAAAAAGCTCACTATAAAGACTCGGTGGGTAGGTTTTTGTGGCCTTCGCAGAGTAAAGGTCAGAATTTAAAACTTAAGCTTGCATTGGTCAGAATAGGTAGGCCGATATACAGTGCCAGGACAAATGGAAGTGGAAAGTTGAGAAGGCTAAAAAAGCTCTTGAAAAGTGGTTTTCAAAGATGCTGAAGGTCTGATAACAATATTTTGCTTAAATAAAGTGAAAAAGAAGCCAGTTAGGAAATTTGTAGGTTTGCTTAATGATAACGGTGTAAAAGGATACACTGGATTTACAAGGCCATAGAAGAGAAGCTCAGTGAATCTTTGCCTCAGTCTTCCCTGCTGAAGATGCTAAGAAGATGCCAACAACTCATGTTCTATTTGCAACAGATAGATCAAAGATGTCACATCTGTTTGAAGTAACTATACAGCAATTATGAGGTCAAGTAGGTAAGTTATTTGTTAATATCTTGATGCTTCACCCCTGAGGGTGTGAAGAATCTAAGTATGAAATTATTGAACTGTAACCTCGTTGTGAAGAGCCGTTGTGCCAGTTGACTGGCATGTTGCCACCGTAACTCTTATCTACAAAATGGGCTCCAGAGGGAGCTGCAGACCTGTGAACCTCACTGCTGCTGTGCTTGGGAAGATGGCAGTCTGTCTTTAAGAAAAAGAGGAAGGGAAAAAAAAAACGTGAAGATGGAGGGAGATCACTGAGCACAATTTTGTTGGGGATGCATCAGTGTGGCTCCTGTAAAGGGAAATTCTGTTTTATTAACCTACTGGAATTGCAGAAGGGTGACAGTAACCATGTGGATAAAACCTGATCTGTCTTTTCCAATTGCCTTTGGCAAGGCTCCACATGAAAGGTTATAAAGAGTTTCCATTCATGTGGGATTGGAGGAAAGGTCCTTCTAGCAACAGGGAACCAGTTAAAGCAGAGGAGACCAAGGGTAGTGTTTATGTGGCACTTTCAGGATGGAAAATTGTGATCAGACTGCAGAAACTGTGAGGCTTGTGCTCTCTACCGAGTAGCATCTCCTTTTGCCTCTGCTGGAGACAGAGCACTGGTGATGAATGGACCTAACACTGGTCTAGCCCAGTTGGGCATTTTGCAGAACCACAGAATTGTAGGGGTTGGAAGGGACCTCTGTGGATCACCTAGTCCAACTCCCGTGCCAAAGCAGCATCACCTGGAGCTGGTTCTAGCCTTCATGCAAGCCAGTCATTGACTTGTATGGGTTGGATCTTGTGTCACACGTTGTAATTTCCTGTCTAAGTTTGCCTGAAATATTTCCAGCTTAGGTATATCATAACTTCACTTGGAGACTTTCACAAACAAATGAATTTGTTTGGAAGTGCTTCAGACTATAAACCTACCCCTTTACTATTTCATATCATTTATTTACTTCTACATGTATTTTATCACCCTAAAAACATCTTTACATAAAAGTTAACTCTTTTAAAAAATCATGTGCAATTATTATTTTATGCTTGTCACTGAGTGTGTAGGGAGGCAGTATGTATGTGTGTATGCACATAACCATGTGTTCATTCAAATGATGTTTTGAAAGTTGAAAAATAGCATGTTCAGAAGACAGAGGTTCAAAAAGGAAGAATTCTAAAATATCGTTAATTCACTCCCTTGTATTCATGTAATGTTGAATACAGTCTTTAATTACGTAAACAGATAATGCTTTTTCAAGGAAGCATTTTGCCATTCAGTGCAAAAAATGAACATGCTGTGAGGAGTTAGGACAGTGTGGAGGTAAAGGCCACAGTAGTATGTGTGATAGAAATTGATGATGACTGAGGCAAGAAGAATGAAAGAAGAGCAAAGAAAGCCAATGTGTGAAGGCAGCTGAGTGATCGTGAAAATAGTGGGAGTCTTGTGTGTTGTGCAAAGCAAGTTACTTCAATTTTTCATATTGCTTATTTTCTTTGTACTTCCTGTGAGGCTGTGGGAGGTGAATTGCAATTTTTATGGAGTTACAGCTGAGTCAAAGATGCATTAAACATATAGTGTGCTTTAAAATACTGTGTATACTGAAAAAACATTTTTTTTAAATAGTCTCCTTAAGTTAGAAGGTTTTTGGGCCCCATTTTCTTTGTGCCTTATCTCAGAGGGATTTTGTAAAGCATAAATTTCCTGTGAAGCAGTTAGGTGCTACTGTTCAGAGTACAGTAGAAAAGCCCATGAGGAAATTATCAATCCAACCTTCAAAACAGAGCTAGAATAATGTGTAGTTGTATAGGATATGAGGTTACATTTCAAATAAAATCTACATATTAAATGACTGCCCCCTGTTCTGTGTACTGTAGGATCCTAGGCTAAAATAGATGGGGATCATATTGCTAAAATAGTGCACAACTACATAGTTAAAGATTGTGTCAGAAAACATCAGTTTAAATGAACCATTCAAATTAACGTCTTTCATTCTAGCATTTCCCAGTTTGACTTTGAAACTTAAGCATTGGTATCCTGGTAACTTTATTTGTATGTAATTTTAATAAAATGAAAAAACAGTAATTCAAGTATTTTGTTAGCTGCTTGATATTACACAATAAGCTGTAGCAGTAATATCATAGATCAGGGCTGGAAAAGGGGAGGAGAGATTTTGTTAGTAAGTTTCTCAAACAGTCACTGGAAAAAGAGGAAGGGTGAGATTTATCTGCTCAAGGTTGGCTGGTGGTTTCCCCTCAGACTGAATACTTACTCCCCTCTTAACAGGATTCCACCTCTTACCGGTCTCCCTTTCATCTCAGGCATTTCCTTACCTAAAAAGAACTAGCTGAAACTTCTTTTTCGTAAATTCAGATTTATAAATTTCAATTAGCTGTTGTACAAATGACTCTTTATGTTTTGAAATATGCTAAGCGTCATCAAATTAGAACTAATTCCTGGCTGTTAACAAATTTTTCCCCAGTAATACATAGATAAGGTTTTGGTTTAATTTTTTTAACGGTTTTAGTGGCGTCTGTGGATCTTACTTTTTTATTTCCTCTTTTGTAGACTGAACCTTGAAGAAGAATTGGATCAGATGAAGGTACACCGATCTGTGGGTAAGTTCACAATAGAGCAGATTAGCTATGTTTATAACAGAAAGAGGAAGGTATAGTATTTTATATATGTATGTCGTCTATTAGAAATATTAATTTTAAGTTTTTTTTGCTTCAAAGGTTAATTTCTTTTTCTTGAATGTGTATTTTGTAATTATAAGGCCATACATATTCTTATTTCAAAATATGTTTACCCTTAAGTTATCCACATGCCTGTTAAATCAATGACAATTTTTTTATATAGATACACACTAATGTATGTTTGCAACTTAGGAGTATATACTACATATAAAATTAGTTCATTATTTTACGTTAAAGTGTCTATGTATGTGTATATAAATTTGTATGTGTGAAATCTAAAACACGTTTATGTGTTTATGAAGCTTTCTTCAGAATCTAGAATAGTTTTTGCTGTGTTGAAATACAGCGATACAGAAATTTCATGAGATCATTCAGACTTCTTTTTAAAATACTAGTCTCACAAAGTATATGAATTTGAAAGTAAATTAAAATGGTGGAACTCTTATAAGAATTGATCATGGATATTTTCTTTTATATCTTTACAATCTTTACAATAGTGAGTGGTTACATGTGTAAGTCTAGATGGCCTGATGAGATGCACCCCAGAGTCCTGAGGGACTGAGTAAAATGAGAGGTGGTAGATGCCCTGTCTCTGGAAGCATTCAAGGATTTGGCTGGTGTGGTTCCCAAGACACTCTCCATCATATTTAAAAAGTCATGGCAGTCAGGTGACATCCCCAGTGACTGCAAAAAGGGAAACGTCTCACCCATATTTAAAAAGGGTAGAAAGGAGGACCCTGGGAACTTCCGACCTGTGAGCCTCACCTCTGTGCTTGGGAAGATCATGGAACAGATCATGGGGAGATATGAAGTTGATGGGTGGACTGTTCAGTGGATAAGGTCTTGGCTGGATGGTTGCATCCAGAGGATAGTGGTCAACGGCTCAATGTCCAGGTGGAGATCAGTGATGAGTGGCATCCCTCAGGGGTCTGGATTGGAACTAGTACTGTTTAATATCTTTAATTAATGACATAGACAGTGGGATGGAGTGCACCCTCAGCAAGTTTCCAGACAGCACCAAGCTGAGTGGTGTGGTCGACATGCCTGAGGGACAGGATGCCATCCAGATGGACCTGGACAAGCTCGAGAAGTGGGCCCGTGTGAATCCCATGAGGTTCAACAAGGCCACGTGCAAGGTCCTGCACCTGCTTCAAGGCAACCTCCTGGGTATCAATACAGGCTGGGGGATGAAGGGACTGAGAGCAGCCCTGCCCAGAAGGACTTGGGGGTACTGGTTAGCAAGAAGCTCAACGTGACCCAGCAATGTGCACTTGCAGCCCAGAAAGCCAACTGTATCCTGGGTTGCATCAAGAGCAGCATGGCCAGTAGATCAAGGGAGGTGATTCTGCCCCTCTACTTCACTCTGGTGAGACCACACCTGCAGTCCTGCTTCCAGCTCTGGAGCCCTCAGCACACGAGAGACATGGACCTGTTGGGACGGGTCCAGAGGAGGGCCACAAAAATGATCAGAGGGCTGGAGCACCTCTCCTATGAAGAAAGGCTGGCAGAGGTGGGGCTGTTAAGCCTGGAGAAGAGAAGGCTGTGGGGAGACCTTATAGTGGCCTTTCAGTACTTAAAGGGAGCTTATAAGAAAGACAGGGACAAACTTTTAGCATGGCCTGTTGCGATAGGACAGGGGGTAATGTTTTAAACTAAAAGAGGATAGATTTAGACTAGAGGAAGAAATTTTTTATGAGGAAGGTGGTGAAACCCTGGAACTGGTTGCCCAGGGAGGCTGTAGATGCCCCATCCCTGGAAGCATTCAAGGCCAGCTTAAACGGTGCTCTGAGCAACCTGGTCTACTTGAAGATATCCCTGCTCATTGCAGGGGGATTGGACTAGATGACCTTTGAAGGTGCCTTCCAACCCAAAGCATTCTGTGATGCTGTCTTTGTTAGTCAGATAAGTAAGGTATTGCCATTGCTTCTCCGTCAGTCCTGTGATTCTTTCTAACAATTGCTGTTTCTGAATGGTCTGGGAAAAGTGTTCAAGAGTGCATAGTTACAGTCCAGCTGGGTGTCACATCTGTGGTGAATTTTTTACGCACAATATTGTGCAAAGAAAGGGAGTAGGCAACTTGGAGAAGCAGTCTGCATGTTCTCTAGTAATAAAGCCTTACCTTTGTTTATCCCAATGAAAAGGTAAAGGTTTATTTTAAATAAAAAAATTTATTATTTATTAAAAAAATAAAATCTGTAATGGAAATATCCAACTGTTGAAGACTGAAAGTTACTGTTTTCTCTCGTGTTGCTTCTTACGTGTTACTGTCATAGCCCCAGATAGAGCTGAAGCGAACTAGTGAAGGTTTCAGATACTGGCTTTAAATTTCACTTCTTTGTTTTGCCAATTTAGTTAGTCTTTCCACAGAGAGAAGTGTAAAGACAACCAGCAGTGATAAGGAGTTAAGGGCCTGCTGAGCAATAACCTTGCGTTTCCAAAAAACAGTCAGATCCCTGAAACTGCCAGTTCTTGATATGTTTAGTGCTTTAACAATTAGTCTTTCATTCCTTCTTTTTTCATGATCTTTTCAGATTAAAACACATCCTCTTTTAAAAGTGTGTCGATGGATACATGCTTTAGTTTGGTTATTGGCGTGATGGTTAATTGTTATTATATTGGGACTGAGAAAAAGGGTTAAACTATTGGTGAAGTGTGTTAGGCGAATTTTACTTACCTTTTGCAACTTTTGTTGTTATATGTATCATTTAGATGAACAGGAACTTTTTTATAAGATATAAAATCAAGTCCAAAGTTGTATCTTAAGCAACACTTTTTGTTAGCACGTAATGCTGAGCTGATTCCAGCCATTTCCAAACTTTTATCAAGTGAAGTTTAAAAAAATAGTTGCTCACCCAGTCTATAAAAAGTAGTTTTCTTCTTATTCCTCTTGCAAATCCTTGAGTATTGTAGTGTGGTGGACACTTTTATCAGTTGGTTCACATTTTCTAGAAGACTACACCACAACGACTGAAGTTGGATGTCCCATCTTTGAGCATGAATGAGTGTATGTTAGCAATCCTTGCTTGTGCATTAAGAAAGTGCGTACACCGTCTGCCCTAAAATGTGTGTGCCTTCCTCTTCCCAACTAAAAATGCAGCCTCGGGTCTGTTATCTGTAGTTTTCTGAGAGTCCAAACTTGATACAGCCTAAATACACTTTGTTCATGTTATTAGTAAGTATGTTTTGTTTTCTGAAGAAAAATCTCCAATTTCTTTCCATTATGATTCAGTTGTCTAAGGTGTCTCTTTTGCCATTGCAGCTTATTTTCCAGTGGTCATCAAATCCAAATTCACTATTCATGCTATTCGTGTAATTATTTGTGTATGAATGTAAAAAATGTGTTGGCAGGTACTCATGCTGTTTCCTCCAAAAGCAGGAAAGTGGGTCCATCTAATCCCATTCAGAAAAATAGCAAGTGCCTTATTAAAAGAAGGTTGGACCCGTTTCTTCAAGGAGGCGGTTTGAAGGCTTCTTTCGTTATGAGATGACTTCTGAATCTACTGTGTCCCCAGCTAATGTTTGAGAATGGCATTTACTTCTTCCAGTCTTCACAGTTTTTCTTCCCACCAGCTGTTTCAGACTTAGCACGTCTTTGGGAGCATGGGTGGTTACCACTGGAGTCAGTAACGCAGTGGCTTTCTGCACCTTGGCAACTCCCATCTGTCAGGGGAATCCTTCACCTTTAGCGTACGGGAGGCAAAAATCTTGTTCTTTTGATTATTCCTGTAGGTACTCTATGAGTGACTAATACACAGCTCTGTTGTGTTTTTTTTTTAAACTGATAGTTTTTTCTCTCTGTAAGCAGGCTTTCTGCAAATACTAATAGTGAACTATAGTATCAGTGTTCAAGTACCATTATGGCAGCGGTGTTGAGCTAACTCATTGTCAGATTAGGAATTAAGTGGTACAATCTAAAGCTGGCAGTTAACTATGTTTTGTCAGTGGGACATAAGTATACTTCTGTAAGGCCATGGTAATTTGATGACTGCAGATAGGGGGTTTATGACTTCTGGGTCTCTTCCTTGAGGGACAACTTAGTATTTTTTTATGTAGGATTATGACAGGTAGAGCGTATGTCTTGCTGAGTAGACTGATATGATGAATATTTCTGCTATCGTAGACAGACAGACGTTTATAGACAATGATGTTTCATTGCCTCCCTAACCGATTCATGTGAACAATTACACAACAATCAGAAGGGAGGAGGGGAGAAGGGGGCTGTATAGGTCATTTATTTTCTGCTTGATAGAAAAAGTTATGCATCAGTGACCTTTGACTTCTCTTTAATGTGCACTGCTTGTGACTTCTGTGATAATACTGACCATGTATAATCTTGTCTATCTATTTTGCAGTAATATTCTATATTCTCTGTATCTAATGTGTTTATTTATAGAGTTTTAAATTGTATTTTAATACATCCACATAATAAACATAACACCTTGTGTGCTTTGATCACTTTCTTTGACTATGGGAAATAATTTTTCTTTCCAGTAGAGTACAGTAAATGCTGATATAAAAGCTACAGCAGACATTCAAATGAGTGAATATTTAGAAAAAGATGAAAAGCACGTTCATATTATCTTTGTGTGTTACTTAAAGAATGTTGTAAATGTATGCAGTACCACTGTGCTGGGGGACTGTAGTCTGAAATAACATGGGAACTAACATATTAATATCAAGGTAAAGGTACATATTCCCCAGATGCATAGTTTTACCTTTTTCAGCTTTTATTATCTTTAGAATAGTGTTCCATTTATTTCATGAATACAGAAGTATTAATTGGCTATGACATGTTCCAAAGACAAAAGAAAGGTCTAATTCACTCTAACAAACTTGTTAGTCACTGTTTATATCAAGAGGATTGTGAATCTACAGAGAGTATCACTGTTTTCTTCTACACTTGCTTTGTTTATAAATCAAAAGTTTTTAAGTGACCTGCAGTGTCTGCTTGTGGTTTGAAAAAATACTTCTAAAGCAGACCTCCATCATGTAGCACAGATATTTATCCCTTAAGATTAATTCTTTAACTTAATTTAGGGGGAAGAAGGGCAAGAAAAGAAATGTGACTATTGTGGTGTTTTTACAGTGTTGGGATTTTTTGTTCTTTAACGTAATATTTCATATTCTAAGAAAAAGTCCTCTGAGGCTTGTAATTACTCATTTCTGTGATCAGTGGGCAAACAGTGAATGCTAAGCTCTTGGTTCAAATTGAAACAAAACATGTTTTACTTTAGAGTTATTGTACGTATTAGTACTTCTAAACTTTTCCTTGACATTCTTCTCTGAGAATAGATCTAATTTTTAACTTCTTTTGTGAGATTTGTAGTACCTAAAGTGCATAGCTGTCTCTTATGAGTCGTGTTCACTCTCATTAGTTGTATCAACTTCTAATTGTTATGAATTTATGGTATTACAATGGGATGATTTGTGTGATTCATCTGGTGAAGTACATGATCTTTCACTTAACAAAAAAAGGGGTTTAAAGTTTTCATCCATCCTAATTCTGTTACTGTTTGCTTTGTTCACCAATCACTCTGATCCTCCTAGCAGGGGACAAGACCTAGAGAACAAAACTGGTAGTAACTGTGTAGATAAAAAGGCAATGAATTCTGCTTTTAAGACATAGAGGGAATAGTCTATAAAAGAATAAAAATCAGAATGAAAGTACAGTGTCTTTAACCTGCAGATCTATTGTACCTTTGAAAAGCTTGTACTCTGAAAAAAACATACTGTGATGCTACAAAGATTCATAATTATGTGAAAGAACACTTTGAAAAGAGGTCACTCTTTAGAAACTGACCAAAAGGCTTGGTCAAGAAAATAGACCACATTATAAATAATTGCAGAAGTAAAGAATGCATTTCCTTAAAATGTCTAGATATTGTTTTAGTGAAATATTAGGTGTCACAATGTATTTTATTTATTCTCTGATGGAGATGTATTATTTTTTTTTCTGATAGAGCCACTTTTTAAACTTGGTGAAGATGATGGGGTCAAGAACACTACTCCAAAGAGGAATATGAAAGAAGTTTCACATCAGACATTACAGAAGGTAAGATATCAACCCTGGCAAACAGATCTGAACTTTAGTGTAAGAATCATATATATATATGCCAGTACTCATGAATTTAGGCCAGGATTTTCCTTTCCTAATTAAAAAATACAGATTTTCAAAATTGTGTCAGAAATGAATTCTAGTGAAGTGGCTGTGAATGTATCACAACATTGTAATGCAGCTATTTTTTATGTATGTGGGTTTATCACTCTTTTCAGAAGATATTAGCGTATGCATTTAGTGTTCTTTGGCTTAGTGAATATGGTGAGTATTTAATCTTTACTGCTCGACATTCTACATGTTTTACGTCTTACAGTAACAAGATGTTCTTAACTAGTTGCTATTGGTATTGATATCTGTAATATACACAAGTAGTTTAGTATGTTAACAGGTGTTCACTTAAGAGGGCTCACTTGTATTTTACCAGATGTTTTGTTTGCTGCAAAGAAAAGACATCCTTCAAACAGTATCTTGCCTTTTGTTTGTCATTTTGCAAAACAATATTTGTTTAATTACTTATAAATCTTTAAAAGCATGCTTAAATTGAATAAACACAAATCTGTAACTTTGAATGTCAGTTCAGGTATGTCTATTTATTTTTTATTTGTGAATTAACTTGTAGGAAGTATGGTAATTTACAGCAGATGACGTGATTGCATATACTTGTAACACTTGCCATATGGTCAGGCAATGAAGGCTGTCATCTCGTTATTACTGAATGACAAACATCATGTTAAAATAATAACATACAGAATAGGAAGTGCTCACATTCATTTATCTTAAGGTAGAGTGAGTAATTGAAATAATATGAATGCTACCATCTGAAATGTCACACAGTTTATGCTTGCTTATCATCTATATTTCAGAACTATAATTTTGTTTGCCAGGTACTACATAATTTTTATCTCTACGGATATACAGAGTTATGATGGTACCTTAGGGATAGATGTAGAAGCTATTAATTGTTTGTTGCCTTCCAGCTGTCATATATGACTTTAAGTGCTAGTGAGTGCAAAAGGTTCCTTTAAAGAACTGAGAAAATAACAGCAGAATCTCAGTTTAGGAAGGTGGTTGAATAAAGGTACTGGTCGGACTCCTTTATTATTGGGGAG
>Ga0065711_1002938_pt1:0-7500 | contig 30768 bp, 17 predicted proteins | sample Hoacrofraction12_FD_59098 | JGI IMG/M metagenome (GOLD analysis project Ga0065711, IMG submission 59098) | Hoatzin crop microbial communities from Cojedes, Venezuela - Epithelial fraction 12 v2 (version 2) | ecosystem: Host-associated > Birds > Digestive system > Esophagus > Crop | place... | reverse complement strand
TCTTTAACATCCTTTAAATTAAGAACCATCCACACTAATTATTTTGTGTAAGTTTTATGCACAGTCATTGTACTAACTTTAATTGAGTGATGGTTAAAAATCAGTTCTTTAAAGGTAATTGTTACTGCATGGAGTCCCAGTCAGGAGTCACGAGACCCTAAGAAAATTGCACTGGCAAGCTTCATAAATGTTTAGAATTTTTGCTTCTGCTTCTGTTTGTCCACACATATTTGAGGAGGCAGCAGCAAGCCAATAGATAAATGGTATCACACCTTGTCTTTCTGTACTTTGTCGTAAGAGACATGCAAAGAAATTTCTCAAGCCTGTATTTATGCAAAATGTAGAGAAGCGAGAAAAGAGTGAGGAAAATGGAATCATCTTTGTAGACTTCATGTTGGCTTTATATGTCATATGGAGCAAATCAACAGTGCAAATGAAACCCTTCTGCTGCTTCTCCCCAAGCAAAATAAGGGGCTCCTGAACACAGTATCTTGAGAGGGAAAACAAATTAAGAACCAGGTCGTTTGTCAGTTGCTATCCTTAAGATAAAGCTTGTTTGGTTTTCTGTTTAATTTAATATTGCAGATCTGATTTTACAGAAGACATATGTGTTTTTCTGTTGCAATTACTGAGCTTTTAATTTAAATTACTATGGTTTGCTTTTTAAGGGAAAAATTGAGCAAACAAATATTCATTGCAATTTGAGATTGAAGTGAAGTGGAAAGTAATTGTATGGCTTCAGTTGTTGTGGTTAGCCATAAATACTACTTTTGATAATTATGTTGGATTAGGGAATTCTTGTCAGAGAATAGTGAACGTTTTGGAAGGTGATGTTTGAAGGTGTAATTCTCAACAAATTAGGGAAATATCTTAATTTAGTTGCCCCTTCCACTTGCTAATAAATACTGTTCTTTATCACTAGTAGCTGTCTCTTGAGTTTCTAGATTCAAGCCAGCCATTTTCTAAGTAGAACATGCCTTGAAAGTATTCAGGTGAGGGAAACGTGTATGTAGTTAGAAATATCTCTGTGCTACTACAGCACCTTCAAACTATTACATTGATTTCTGTTCTTATCAGTCAAGAAGACATACCAGTGTGTCAGGATAGGTTTTGGAAAGTATAAAGATGTTTCTGTATGAACTCTTCTCTTCAATTTGAGGCCTTTTCTCTAGTTAAGTAGCCTCCATCTCTAAACCATTGATTTATGACAGTGTAACTTAATTTGAACTCAGATGTGCCTTTTTAAATGTCTTGTTTAAAAAGTAACAAATCAAAATTACCTTCTGTCAAGGGATTCCTTCACAAATCTGTTTGAACAAATGGTGATGAATAGCCACTGATGGTATAGAAAATGATATATCCAAGACGTCATATTTTATGATAGAATTCACTGAAGATCAGAAAACAAATGATAATCTGGGGCGAGGAAATGAAAAACTGGAAATTAAGAGCACATTGAGTGCAAGTTTGAGGAAATATTTGAAGCAGAATGAAAGTTTCAGATCCAGTTTCTCTGCATGGAAGACAGTTTAGGTAAAAGGACTACCAAGCTTCCAAAATTTAAAAGCACTCCAAAGGGGTGCTAGGCAGAGATTTCAGTGAAGTGTGATTTCTGAGTGTGTCTCACTTGACACTACAAATGAAGTTCAATTGAAACAAAAAGTTACTGAATGAAGTATTATGCATTTTTTTCTTTTGTTACCAAACATGAAAATGAAGGAAAGTAGAAATGGCGTATATCTTTGTGAGCCATTCACAGACTAGAAGTACTATCAAGTAGTTTTTCATGTATGTCAACTTTGCAGGCTGTAACAAAAGCTGTCATTTAAGAAGCAGTTAGTCTCAGACCTCCATGCATTGAAGAGCGAGATTCCATTTGACAGAGTAGAACTACATAAGACAATTTCAGAGATTTCTCCTTTATTGTATTTGTAAACGTCTGTTGAACAAGTCAGCTTAGTACTGTTTGGATTTTATATTCATTTCTCTTCTTTCTTACATGTGTTATTTTCTGTGTGCTCAAGCATTGGCTGTATGGAACTTTTAACGTTTAGCTTTATTTTGTTTTGTTTTCCTGACTGTGCTGTTTTAGTGACTCTGAAATACCAACTTCTGAAAGTTTGGAAACAGTGATTATGAAGACAGTGCAAAACATTGATCCACCGCCAGACAGAAGTAAACAACATGGGAAAAAACAAATACAAGATAGTCAAAAGGCCTGCAACGTTGTTCATTTAGAAGGCAAAAACCAGAAGTGTGATAGAAAGGTATACAATAGAACTTGTTTAGTTATCCTGTGCAGGGTGATGAAATTTAATAGTTAGTATTATCACTGCTGTTTCCCTCTTAATTAATTTCAGTCTTGTTGTAAACTGAAAAGAAAATCTGCTTCCAGATATTCAATGGATAGTTTCATTATCATTTAGAATATTTTCTGAGCAATTAGTCTGCAAAAGTGTTGGGGGTGGGTGTGAGGTGTCAGGAGTGCAAAAGCTGATTAAAAAATGTAAAGCTGCTGTAAGCTAGTCCTGCTGTCTCACAGTCCAGACAAAAAATGGCACAGATAATCCCATTAAACTCCCTCTCAGTCAGAAAAGCCATACAGAACAGGGTGACCTAACCCATAAGAAGGAAGCAGCAACATCCCCTCCTCCCCTGTAGCAAAATGGTGTGCTGACTAATCAAGCGTGAACAGCTCTCAGTTCGTTTGGTGTGCGCAGAAAGAGTTGTCTTCGTCTTAGAAAGATGCTTTTGGCTCTGTCTCTGTCCAGGAGATTCTATCTGAGAAAAGTGTGCATTTAGCTTCTTCCTAGCCCATTTACATTCATTGTCTGGGTTTTGAACCCCTTGTCTCATTCCTAACATATATATGCTGTTTTCTCGCAGAAGAGGGCCAGCTGGTCGTTTCCCAGGTCTTTAGAGGCTCCATACAATCTGTAACAGATGACTCATTTTTGGACTTTTGAACAATGTCTAATACTTTTTCCCTCCTGTGTTTGCCCAAAGAAATCACTTGATGGAATTTAAAACACAAGCAGATATTGTTGTTCCTTAGCTGGAGAAACAGAATACTGAAACACTAAACAACTTGCTGCTGTTAGAAAACTAGTCTGAAATTCTGTTACGTATGGTGGTACAAAAAAGAGTTCGAAAACAGATCATATTTGCTTAGTCTCCAAAATTTTAAAGCAAATAAAAACTCTCTGGTCTTGTTATGTATTCTCAATTGTGTATTTCCATCAAAAGATCTATTTTTCTGGCGGAAAAGCTGGAAAAAATGGAAATTCTTCTGCAATCATCTGTTGGTCTAGAATGCACAATATGAACAGGTGCACGTGATACATGTGAAAATCTGACAGTGTGTGCTACTCCTGTTGTCTCCTGCTGCTCGTAAGTGAGGATATACAAGGCAGGGAATCCAGGAGGTTCTGGTCTCGCTTGCTTGGTAGTGTAGACACAGACAGTACCTCTCCTGTTTGCCTATATTGCATTTACTCTCTGTTCCTGCTGGAAAAGACAGATACAAATATATTCTGACACCTACGTAACAGACTGGTGGACTTGGAGCATACACAGTAAGCATCCGAAGAGCCCTAAGCAGGTAAATATGCTTCAGTGGAAGTCCCTGTTGCAGGAATACTCCTTGGAAACATGATTTGTGAGTACAGAAGATAGCATTGCAAAGAGGTTTAGTATTGCCAATTGGAAACACCATTTTCAATAGAAATCTTAAATCCCTCCTGAGGATTTAAGGACACTCCAGCTGGGTCATGGTATTCTCATACAAAGAGAGGCTAGAGAAATCTTCTAAGTCCTTAGCTATGCCTGGGGTTGGGATGAGATCATTTATGATGCAAGGACTTTCTCAGTTCTGCCCCACATGGTATAAAATGCCCTGTGCAGTATTAGGAGAGTTATTGGCACTCTTACAACTCATACATTTATCAGAGCTGTGGCTTAGGGTGGAGATCTCCATCTTTTCGCTGCAGGCATGGATAATTTGCTTGTCATCTGCTGAGAGCTCAGTCTCTGTAACATGTAATCACTATTTCAGACTAGCGTTGGTTATGCAATTACATATCTTCAGTGTCTGTAGGATCCTCTGGACGTACTGGTAGGGACTTAGTACTGATTTCCGTTGTTGTCTTTGAGACATGAAATACAATAATTAAGAGACTACTCAAAGCAGACAGACTTAAAAGAGCTTGACCTCCTTTGTTTTCCTTTGCTTTGGTTTTAGTCTGTTGTTGGCACTTACATTTCTTTTCTTTTTTTCTAGCATATCCTGTTTCCCTGTCCTTCAAATTGTGTGGTGGTTGTACAAATCTAGAATTCATGCCTACCCTACAATGTCAGTAAATCGTTCAGTGCAGTTACTAGATAAACTGTTGCTGTTTACTTTTTTAAAATTTGGTGAGCAGCTGTTTTAGTAATTAACATTTCCAGAAATATGTTGCATGATATCATACAGAAATTGCAAACTGAAAACATTAAAAATTGGATAAATGTTGTGGAATTCCAAACGAAAGTGTTTCAAAATACACTCAGCATTTAAGAGCCAGAAAAATAGTACTTTGATACTGGAGTAAGCAATGCTCTGGCCATTTTCATTTTACATGCTGCAAGCAGCATTCTTCTTCAGCCTCTCTTTCTGTCATTGAACATTTGATAGTTTCTGGAAATAATCTGATTTTTCAAATCAGATATTTAAAAGGCATGCAGCTGACTTTTGTTAAACCCTGTACAAACACAGGGATTGCATTTACATGTTCATATATATTCATGCATCTTCCAGTTACAGCTTAGTGTCTAATCTGATCTTCCTTTTTTTGAACCAATAAGACTTCTATTCCTTTTTATTTTCACTTAAATATCTTGAAAAATAGGATATTGTGGGCTTTCAAGTAATAGACACCATCTTTTTTCCTTACAAGTAAATTCATCTTATCTAAAATAATAATGCAGGCATTAACAGACACTTCATTTTTTTCCAAGATCCTTTGGAAGGGTTATGGTTTACCTATAATAGTTCGTTATTTCTTCTATATTTGATGGGAAGAACAGAAACTTGTACTCCTTGCTGGCTGTTGTAAAACTGATTTTCAAATTAAAATAATTAGAATTTTGTGTATTATTTGAAGTAATTTTAGTTGTTTCAATTCAAACTGGAAAACTTTAGAGTATTGTTGGTGTGCCATAATGAAGAGTTGCTAACTTTGTGCTTCGTTTTTTTATTTAGAGCCATTCACAGAATAAAGACCTAGAAATGTTACATTCCAAGAAGAGGAAAATCTACTGTCTCGTAACCTCTTATCCATCAATTCTAAGCAAAGGTAGGAATATTATATATTTTTGGCAGCTTGCTAAGTAAGATTGACAAAGCATTACTGCCACATATTCCAAAACCTCTTCTGTATTACACAAACCCGCTTATATGCTGTCGGTGGATTTGCTTGTGAAAATTCAAGTGAGTGTATTTTCAAAGATTTAGCTCATTATTTTAAAGTGAAATTGTTGTATAAAAAGTGGCTATCAGACAGCATCTTTTTGCACAGTTAAAATATACTCTATTTTTACTAAGTCCCACCTATTGAATCTACTGACTAAAATAAGACTTTTCATTACTTTTGTTCTTGTTTGCCCCTTGTAGCCAACAAAACCAATGAAACAAAATTAACTGTATTTTGGCTTAGACCTTAAAAAAAAAAATAAATCTATTTACAAGACACCGAAGCCTTTCTTTCCAGTAATACTGATCAGAAACTTGAGCCAGATTTAACTTGCAAGTCTTTGTTGAGTTTGCAGTGTTGGCACTTCAGAAAAATAACAACTTAGAGTGCTTATAGGTTAACTGAGTTAATTTACCAGTTTGCTTACTGAGAAATATTTTAGAGGCTAGAACAGTGTTTTGAAGGGCCAAATTGAAATCAGAAATCATCTCATTTATGATGGTCTGTCAGTTTAGTAACATGCCATTTTCTGTTTAGTAAACAGAACAAAAAGGAGAAATATCATTGTCCAGAAACCGGGCTACTCTGTTACTCTACTGCAGGAAAGAATTAAGTCATTGCAGCAGCAGATAGCTGTTTTACAGAATGAAAAAAAGACAGCAGTGTCTTCTGTGAAGGGATTTAAAGAAACCAGTGAAAAACTAACAACTCAGCTACATTTGGCTGATCAGAGACTTCAAGCTAGTAAACTGACCATAGAGGTAACGTACTTTTCATTATGGTGTCTTACGAAGTTCAGCTTAATTCTGTTGTAATTCTGTGAAATTTTGATAACTGTTTTTTGTCTCTTAATTTGTTATGATCAAAATAATGAAATGTTGTATATTAGCATGCTTTATGTGAAATCGTGAATCAATTGTTATGTACAAATGATACTGAGGCCTGATTTATCATTGTATCAACCCAATTCGTTAATCCTTCTGAAAAAGAAGTGGTCTTCATGCTGACATTTTACCTGCATTCAGATGGACGAGAGAAGTTTCACTTTTAGCCTGTGGTCTGAGATCTTTCGTGAGTATCTAGTCAATCCACATGAACTAGCACCCATTCCTCTGTGAAGAACTGACACTTTTGGAGAAGCCAGCTGTCTCCACATACCCCGAGTAGAGTGCTCAAGGCCACAAGGGTTTTCTTCCAAAGGGTGCTCAGACCAGCTCCATACCTATTTAATTTCATCTCTCTGTGTCAGGGTAGAAGGCTAGAAAACAAGATTTGTGAATATAGAGACTAGTAAACTATTTGGTTAACAGCCCAAAAGATGCCAGCTTTCTTCTCTACTTCAGTCTTCATTCCTCCTTAATCCTTTCTTATACTATTACTCCTTTCTCATTTTCCCCATTCTCATTTATATATACGTGTTTTGTGTTAATCTATATGCAGCTCCTCAGCTGGAATTCTTTTCTGTTCATACTGTAGTGACTGGCCTGCCCTTTATAGAGCTGAATCAACAAACACTTTCACAGTAATTGTCTCCTGTTGGTCACACACACATCCTGCTTCCAGAATTATAGTGCTACAACAGATGGACTTGCTGGAAGGAGGCAGACATTAAAAAAGAAATCAAATCCCCTCCCCCTCAAACTTCTCTGCATTTCTGTCTTTGCACAGAAGGCAGAAGCAGTATCAGGAGCAGCACTTTTCACTTTCTTAGGGCTAGGGAACTGCTAATTTCTAGAGGGAAAACCTCATTTCTGTTACTCATTTTGCATAACTATATATGTGTAATGAATTGTTCAGAAAGAGTTTCCAAGGTCATTGGAACCGATGGAGATCTGCCTATCTCACAAGCAGTATCATAATCTGAAGTTTCATGGACAGTATAAACTTCACAGAGAGTTATATATGTAATTTAGGTAAAATATTCTGCTTGCTCAGGCATCTTCATGATTTGCCTTCCTATAAGACTACACCTTAGGTGTCCATAGGAGACCAATGTGAGAAATAAAAAAAGCCTTTATCAGGGACCTGGGGGGGGGGGGGGTATGGTTGG
>Ga0065711_1031021_pt1 | contig 30776 bp, 14 predicted proteins | sample Hoacrofraction12_FD_59098 | JGI IMG/M metagenome (GOLD analysis project Ga0065711, IMG submission 59098) | Hoatzin crop microbial communities from Cojedes, Venezuela - Epithelial fraction 12 v2 (version 2) | ecosystem: Host-associated > Birds > Digestive system > Esophagus > Crop | place... | reverse complement strand
GGCTGGTAACTAGTGGTGTCCCTCAGGGGTCAGTACTGGGCCCAGTCTTGTTTAACTTCTTCATCAACGACCTGGATGAAGAGTTAGAATGTACCCTCAGCAAGTTTGCTGACGACACCAAACTGGGAGGAGTGGTAGACACACCGGAAGGCTGTGCTGCCATTCAGCGTGACCTGGACAGGCTGGAAAGTTGGGCAGAGAGGAACCTGATTAAGCTCAACAAGGGCAAGTGCAGGGTTCTGCACCTGGGGAGGAACAATCCCATGCACCAGTACAGGCTTGGGGCGGACCTGCTGGAGTGCAGCTCTGTGGAGACGGACCTGGGCGTCCTGGTGGACAACAAGTTGACCATGAGCCAGCAGTGTGCCCTGGCTGCCAAGAAGGCCAGTGGGATCCTGGGGTGCATTAGGAGGAGTGTGGCCAGCAGGTTGAGGGAGGTTCTCCTTCCCCTCTACTCTGCCCTGGTGAGGCCCCATCTGGAGTACTGTGTGCAGTTCTGGGCTCCCCACTTCAAGAAAGATGAAGAGAGTCCAGTGGAGGGCTACGAGGATGGTGAGGGGACTGGAGCATCTCCCCTACGAGGAAAGGCTGAGGGAGCTGGGCTTGTTCAGCCTGAAGAAGAGAAGGCTGCGAGGGGACTTTATAAATGCTTATAAATATCTGAAGGGTGGGTGTCAGGAGGATGGGGCCAAGCTCTTTTCAGTGGTTGCCCAGCGACAGGACAAGGGGCAATGGGCACAAACTGAAGCAGAGGAAGTTCCGTTTGAACATGAGAAAGAACTTCTTCCCTTTGAGGGTGACGGAGCCCTGGAACAGGCTGCCCAGGGAGGTTGTGGAGTCTCCTTCTCTGGAGGTATTCAAGACCCGCCTGGACACGGTCCTGTGCAGCCTGCTGTAGGTGACCCTGCTTCGGCAGAGGGGTTGGACTAGATGACCCACAGAGGTCCCTTCCAACCCCAAACATTCTGTGATTCTGTGATTCTTCACAACAGGACAATAAAAGATACTTGAGTTTGGGAGAAAATTGTCATTTAAAAAAAGACAAGCATTGCAAAGGTATCAAATATGGTAAATTTGAGTAGGTTTGTAATGAAAACCACAGTTTAATAACGATGAAACTTTCAAACTATTATGTGTCATGGCTTTAGTTGATGTAACATGCATTTGTATAATAGATATTTTAATATATTTCATTAAGTCTTTTTAAGGTAATATATTAAGTTATATTTTTGGACGTCTGAAGGAGCAATACTGTAAAATATTACCTATATACATTTGAGGACTTCTTATTTTTTTCTTTAATAGACTAAGTTGTGGAGGACTTCCTTCAGCATTAAAAGAAGTTGCGATTTCACTGTTAATATTGGATGGAATTTGATCAAGACTGCATTTGTCATAAATGGCCAGCCATTCCCCACTCGCAAGTTCCTGGATGCTTCTGTGACACAGGACGTTATTGCCTGACTACTGCAGATTCTGAGGCTACTAGGACCATGTGGAGCTTTTTATTTCCCACCTGGAAAACACCTGCTCAGCTTGCTAACTCTTCTTCTTTTTCCAGATCCTTGTCTGATTAAGAGGGTGGTTTTATTGCATAAGATTTTGTGCTTAGGTAGAATTGGGAAATTCACGTGTGCAGAATGTGAACATCTGATCTTTGTTTCATTAAAAACCTTCCCTTAAATTTCTTTTGTAGTGTGGCTGAAAAATAATATTGATTTGAGTGTGTGTGTGTGGGGGGGGTAAACTAATATTTCCTTTCTCCGCTTCCTGTTTTCAGGTACATTCAAAACCTGAGAATAAGAAAACTGGATATTTTTAGAGCCAAATTTACGTGTTTGGGAGTTTGTTTTAATTAAAAGTAGGGTTTTTTTTTTAATTTCGGTGCACTCAAGGGAATTGCAGAAGCATAGACTGGGTAGTGCTGAATTAAAGTGTCAGCTCTATTGTCTTCTGATCAGTCAGATCCATTAAAGAATCCAGAGAGACTGACAAAAATAGTAAGTCACCTAGAGAGCAACACTGTAAATGCAGCAGTCATGATGCTTTGAGTACAAAGCCGGTGAGTAGAGCTGCAAAAAAAAGAAATGGAGACAAACACAGCCCATAACAGAGTAAAATATCCAGAAATTGTATTTTTCTATTGACTGTGCCATATGCCATACCAATGAGCAATAAATTATTTTTTCAGGAATACTAAATATGATGTAAAATAGAAAGGAATACTGAATGGTTTGATAGATGCAAAATAAATGTTTAGTGAGACAAAGGATAGTAATGAAGGGTAGTACATTACATTGTTAATAGCCTGTCACTGATGGGATATACTAAGGCCATAGCATATATTTGCTGGTAGAAGCCTCATCTTTTGCTTTTCTAGGGAAGAGAATGTATCTGGATGACTTCTGACTGTACTTCTCAGTACTTAACTGTAAACCTCTTCTAAGTATCAGTAACAAAATTCTCTGTTCTTGGCCTTTCTGTACATTTTTCATTTCATCTTTTTGCAGGAGAAAGGGGTGGGAGGGACTGACAGGAAAGAACAGAAATGGAAGGATAACATAAAAGGAGATGGTATATTAATTGCAAAACCAGATATTTTTCCTGTTTCTGCCATTGAATTGAAGCATGATTTTGGGCAAGTCAGCTAATGTTCTGGGCTCCAATATGCTGGAGTCTGTATCTTGAGGATCATTTGTCTCTAGGTACAAGAAGTACAGAAGGGATGTAAATATATTAAAATTCTTATTTGTAAGTGTTTAAACTGGAGTCTCTCTAATAGCTGCCCTTGTAGGTTGAATCAAACCTCTTTTGGGTTCAGATCTGGCAAGGTGTAAATTAAGTTGGTGTCTTCAAGCAATAGCTGGGCTCAATGGGTCCATGTCTAAAATTAGAGGTATGCCGAAATGAACGGCTGACTGACAGCCTCACTAAGGGTACTAGCCTGGACACACATTCTTTCCATATCAGCAGATATTAAGACACCTGACCTATGGCCACTAAGGTAAATGACAGATCATGTTTGACTCCCATAATATCTAATGTCAAAAGTAGTATATGAGCTAATTTTGAAGTGCTTAAGAGCTTCAGGATTTAATGAGTCACATTTTTAATAGTTAATTTTTAAGACTTAAAGAATTTGGTTCCACCTTGCATGTAAAAAAAATAAAAATAAAACCCCAGTACTATACAAACACATTTTATGATTCACATTTGCAACAATACCAGCACAGAGAAAAAGACTCTAAATAATGAAAGACACAATGAGATATGTTGGATAAGATTTTAAAAGTTTTGCCAGTGACGAAGAACTGAAAACCCTGCACTTGACACAATGATAGAATATTGGCTCAAGTGTTGGAATTACTTTTGTGATATATTTGTGGTATTGTTACTAGAAAAAGATGGTTGTTCTTTCCAGGATCTTCATTACCATGGTAGCTTTCTCTGTTATGCATATAGGACTGTTCCGAATTTTAAGAGATCCAAATTTAGCTGAGGATGAATAAGCAGAAGTAGTCTGCAAACACTCTGCTTGTGACTTCTACAGGAGCTCACACCAAAAGAGAATCTCTGATCAATCACCCTGTCTCTAACCAGCCACAGGAAATCATTGCTTCTGGTGTATCTGGGCTTGACAGATGTCTATCTGATCATGGTGTGCTACGGTTCCAACGTCTTCAAAATTTTCAAGATACAGACATAAGAAGCAACACAAAAATGTTTGACAACGTGACACTTTTTTGTAAGATATAGAATAACTGAGAAAGTGACATGAGACAAGAGCCTTCAATATGTTTCATTTTTTCTTGAAGGTTTGACTTTTCCACACAATAATACTTCAACCTGTTACCCTCAAACCAACAGAATGAGGCACTGCTTGATGTTGACCATGCATAACAAACTTGGAAAGCAAAGCACAGCAGTAAGGATCCATAACTGACTTTATGGGACACAATTCTCATTTTTAAGGAACTGGCTCTGTAGCCTATCTACATCTAGACAAGTGATCGCAATAGATCAGCTGCTGGTTTTAGATACCTCTTTTCATCCTCTAATTATTGCGTGGCTGCTGTTCAGAACCTTTGTGCAACCAAACATAACTTTCTAAATCTAGGTAGAATGGTCTTGACATGCAGGATGGTTCTGACTTTTGTAATAACAGTAAGTATGGTGTCAGAGTGACAGTATTACGCAGCAGGCTGCATGACCTTAAAGCCCCTAGATTTACTGTTTTGCCAAGATCCCCTTACAAAGGTAAGTACTAATCTCCATTTTACACCCTAGAAAACTCAATGCACGTGACACCTGAGAAAATGTCTTAGTATTGTCCCTTGACAGTGGAAAATACTTCTTATCCTGCATTAAACAGTTTACAGTTTCAACTCAAAATACAAATACCTGTTCATGACTCTGAAGGAAATACTATAACTCAAAGCTTAAATTACTGTTGTAATTAGCTTAAAATTATTATTAAAAAGCTTATATTTACTGTAAGTTGAAAGAGAATGCTATAAGTCATTGGACCCACCAGAAGCTAGGAAGCTGCTTATTTGTGTGTTTACTCTTGCCCTCACTCCCTATGGCATTTATTTATCTGAACTTATGAAAAAGAAATTCGATTCAAGATATATTTCTTTTAAATACCAAAGAACAACTATGGTTTCACATGTCCTTTTAGTAGTCCTTCTGTCCTGTTGGCCAGTGGGCTTAAAATGGATGGGGCAGGAAGAAATAACTGTATTTTTTCTTTTACAGTCTCCACTGTGAATCTTTTGCAGAGTGAAGCAGAAGAGTAATTTCAATCTCAATAGCAAGGTTTGTATTAAGAAATCATATTCCTCTTGCTGTTAGTAGAACTGATGTACATGGACAATTTTTGTCCTTAATGTATATACTTAGAGACATTTGATCCTCTTCCCGCTCTCCCCTCTTAGATATCACTAGGAACAGATTATGGCTACAATAAGAATTTTAAAGAATTCTTGTTTGCCTTCACTAAATGCAGTACTGATTTTTTCCATTATTTCTCTTTCCCTCTCATCCCTTTTCTGCTTGCACTGAATATTGGTTTGTAAAGATCCTTGCTAGCATGCTCGATCCATTCTGCATAATAACTGAATTTATTAGGCAGGATATCATTCTAAGTAAAAGAGTCCTGAGCAATGCTTGCTTTGTGAGGTCCCTAGAGGTTTGGGGAAAGAATAGGGCCTGAACTATTCAAACAAGGGTATCAAGGCAAACACTGAGAACTCAGACACAGCACACTGCACAGTTTGAACTTCAATAAATACTGAAACAACAGCAAAAAGAAACAGAGGTGTGAAACATTACTGGCTTTCCTGGCTGAGTAGAAAACCTTCCCAATAGAGGCAAAGTACCAAATAGAAAACCCGATTATGGCAAATCTGAACTTCTGGTGACCCCTTTATTAAGGAGGTGTTTGATGCTTTTTTTAAAATCATAAACTCTATAATATCTACATGGCTATAGCTATACATTTTTTAATCTGGAAATAAAGTTTATACATTACCATAGAATGGTAACCTGGCAATGTATAAGCTTTTATTTCCAGATGTTCAGACATCTAAGTATTTTTCCAAATCACTTTTAAACACCTGCATAGTAGAATTAAATGAGTGTAATAGAGGAGAAAGAGTCACTTAAATTCAGGGATTGAGATTGTAATTGCTATTGCCTGGCTCCATTAGAGAACAATTACTGTGAGAGGACACCTTGTGGCGGTCGGTGCCTGACTCAGTGCACCTGCATGTAAGAAGAGTTTATGTAGCTGCTGCTTTGTTATAAAAGTACCGAGAGCACTATGGTGCTCTTCTCTGAAAAGATCGGATTACAGTTTGGTAAAGTCTATTGGTAATTAAAACATAAATTATCACTAGACAACTTGCCCCTGTTTTCTATTTGGGCTTGTTTTTCTAAAATTAAACTTTCTTATCAGCATTTGGTTCTTAATTTGCATAAAATTTAAAGTCCTTTTTGCAAGCTCAGGAATGGTTCCTCTTTGAGGAAGAATTCACAAGGATGCTTTTGATGATATTTAGCTTTATGGGTAAACATTACATCTTGTTACTCAAACATCCTTTGTGTATATTTTCTGTGCTATTTTTTTCTCAGTTCAACACAGAGATACTTATGTTCAAGGTAATCAACATTTAAATGGTGATTCTTGTTCTGAGAGTCCTTCAGAGTGACCCTCTGGTAAGATCATGGCTAGTTCAGACTGGCAGGATGCTGTTTGCCTAACAGGCTTTCGCATTGAGCATTTAAGATTGTAAGATACTGAGATACATGAGGTTGTCCTCAAGGTGCTCCTTCACTCAGACATGCGATATTTCAAGCCCTTGCATGGAGTACTGAATCTTGAGTAGCCTAGGATTCATGTCTGGTTTTGTATGTGGGTCTGGGGCCACCTATATTTAATTTAATTTAATTTCATTTTAATGTCAGTCTATATTCTGAGTCAGGACAAATGTAAACAGGCAATCTCAAAAGGATGAGAGGAGGTTATCCTATGAACAGTTTTATTCATTTTGACTAAAAAAAATAAAATCATTGATGTAATTTGTGATGCAGATACATACTCCCTGTGTTCTTACAAAGGAAAGTCCTATTAGCTTCAGTTGCAAAAGGAACGCTGAAGGATGAGAATCTTCATGTGAATACAGAAATACAGGAAAAGAACGCTCCTGGGAGTCTGGAGGATTTTCACAAGCAATGTACAGTAGAAAAACAAAATTGAGGAGTTCATATTGTAAATGTGTTCTTCTGAGAATTGGATCACGGCAGGAATGTTTGCTGGGAGGCTCTAACTCTCAGTCTTACTCATCAGCTTATGAAAAATGATGGTATTCAAAAAGCCCAACTGTTTTTTAAAGATATGTAAGGCCAGAAAATCAATTTGTGAATCATGATAAATAATGGTAAGTACCATCAGCCTGGCACTTTGTTGGAACTTCATTTTTTTTTATACCTATGTTGACAGTAGGGACGGTAATCTCAAGTTCACTCTTTTGATTCAGAACCAGATTTCCTCAAATTATATATCTATAAAACCCAGAAAGAGCACTTAACTTCTTCCCAGGTTGTTTGGCTGTGGGAAATTAATCCAAGCAGATTAATGTTAGACTCCAAATTGCAGTCGATGTAGTCAATGAATGTGACAATAAGCTGAAGCACATCTAATCAAATTGAAATTAAATTATTATTACCAAATGATAGTGTATATCACAAATTTTTAAATTTAATTTGACAAAATGCAGGGGGAGTTTCTCTTGGAGCAAAGTCAAAGATGAAGGTTTTCTGTTTTATTATTCACTTTCACAAGAACAGTGTCAAAATTCAATCACCCTTTTGTTTTATTGATAGCAAGAATTCCATTAGCCCTGGTCAGGTTGGAGGGAAGATGAAACATGCCAGCTTTTTATCTCTCTGTTCATACTTCTTGCAAGTAATAGCATAAAATGGGATTGTGCAAACCTCCTTGGATATCTTCTGTAAGACTGCTGTCAGCATTCTAGTATCCCTTTTTACAATTTCAGCTGCTAATCTGGTCTATGTGACAGTTACAGTTACAAATTAGTGTTTATATGTCTTGCTATTCTAGGTCAACTGCACGGGTACACAAACAGATTTCTGCACGTCATTTGATAAGGTTCTCTCCTGACAAATCCAGCATTTTGTTGGGAAGAACAGGCATTCAAATACTGATACAATCAGGCTGTGCAGGTAAAAATCTTTTTTGCAGCTCTGGTACCTTTTTGCTGATGGCAGCACTGAACCAACCTTTACTGATGTACTAGGGACAAAAACGGATACATTAGGTAATGCTGCTGAGGTTCAGTGTAGTCAAAAAGCAGGATTTTATTGTTGCTCTGATGCTACTGAGCACTTGTTTTACAGGACAGTATAATTTAAGATCAGTCAGTTTCTCCTCTATGGCATCAAAGTTTTATCTAATTGCTCATGTTTCATTTTTTCTTAGATGGTTAAAACACAACCTAACACAGCTTTACAGTTTGGACATTATTACCAGTGCAATACTTTATATAGTTGTGTTAATATTATCTTATGATAATTATTTATCCCCTTCCACCCAAGGTATTGAGATACTGAGTCTCACAAAACCTCTTTATAGTAAGTTTGCATGTAAATGCTAGTTTTATGAATAAGAAAACGAAGTCACAGAGCTCGTCTTAAGCATAAACCCTGTCTCTTGGTGTCTCAGAGGTTGCATATTTTTTTCTTTTTGCGTTTTCATGTTTGGCAATCTTTTTCATAATTAGGCATTTTGGTTAGTAGGACACACTGCCACATGAAGTGGAGCACTCTGAAACCCAGTATAGTTAATGGAGGCAAATATAAAGGTCCAATAGCGCAGAAACACCTGAAGACAATGGAGTTTAGCGGATATAGAATATCAGGTAGTAATGTTTAATCATGTTGGGGTTGGTATTTATTTTTATAATTGGTTTATTTGGTGCCCATATGGTCATAGAGAGTGAATAATACAACCGTACTGACATGCAAGAGGGGAATACCACTGCCAGAGAAAGCAGCTGTGTCCCTGCAGAGGCCAAAGGAAAGAACATGCTGAAAAGCCTTTTGTCCCCTTTGTATCTCTTACCCCTTTTAGTATTACTTAGTATTTGATTTACTTAGTATTAGACTTCCATGTTTACTAGATGTGGAAAAATCATTGCAATATTATTTATTTAAGAACTGAAAACTATTTTTGATCTGTGATCTCTAGTTGAGTGTTTGAAGAATTTCCAGGCTTACAAAAAAAAACCTTCTAATCTTCAGGTATGGCAAAATCAAATATTCAAAATGCATTTTTATGTTTAAATATATGAATACATAATTACTGAAACTTGTATACACATTTGTGTATGTATCTAAAGTATTACAAGAGAAGTATCAACTCAGTGTGTTGCTTTCATATCACTGACAGAGATATTTAAAATCCAGGTTTCTTTATGCATAGCAAGAACGCTTATCTATGTTTAAGAAACAACAGCTGTTTGCAGATTATGTAAAAGAATATGAATAAAAATACGTATTTTTCATGTCTTATGTGACCTCCTGAGTACTCAGTCGAATGATCAAGAACAATGTGAAATCGAAGGACAGTGGATGAAATACTGAAACTTCTTTAGTCAATGGGAATTGTGTCATTGACTTCAGTGAGGCCAATATTTTACCTGATACACTGAAGTTCCAACCCTTACAAAAATGCAATAGGTAGGTCGTTAATCATAACCATGTAGAGTTACACTAGTACAAAGCTGTACATTAAATTCTGATATGAAAATTCACTGTTTTCTCTGTACCCAGGAGAGGGTGTTGGGGATAGTACTCACACAAAAATGAAATTCAAGGGCATCTTATTCAAGATGGAAAATATATGCTGATTGCAGCAAGAAGTAGTTGATTTTTTCTTTTTTGAGAGAAATACAGTTATGAAGCACAGCCTAAACTGGAGCCTAAAAACATTCCCCTGATGGCTTTACGTTTTCTTCAGATGTCCTACAGCTCTTCTATTGACAGCCATTACTTCAAGGTTAAGACACATGCAACACTAGATATGAAATGAATATGGATGATTTAAAGCAGAAAGGTTGTTTTCAATTACCACTGTTCACAAATATGTTGAATTCTTAAAATGGAATGTGTGTGCTGTTGCAAAAGAACTATGAAGTGCCCTTAGTAATTTGGAGGCATTTCCTGCTGATAGCCAAAATATCACAAGTGAATATTAAATAACTTCTGAATCATTGGCGTTCATTCTTCGTCTTCCTTGGCAAATTTTTGAGGTACAAACTAGATGATTTTCAGTTTAAGAAAGTACTTAAAAATGCTTTATTGGATGCTGACAGTAATTGCAATATTTCTTTAACTACCAAACTATAAAGTTAGGGGAATAATAATTAAAAAAATAAATCCATGGGAAATTAAGAGTTGTATCTCTTCAGTTTTTCTAACTGAATTTTTAATATACTATTTTTCAAATGAGTAACCTATAATTGCTTTTATTATTGAACAGATCCTTAGATAGGACAATAATCAGAATGGTGTAATTATCCAGGATAGACTGAATTTTGAAAGATGAGGACGTCTTACATGGTATCATTTGTTTCCAGACATAAAATAAGAGAAAATATATATGGTCATACCTTTTATGGATGACCATAAGAAGTTAAGCAAAGATATTGCAGTGTTATCATTCTGAACCATGGTATTACCCTCCTAAGAGAATTAGGGTAGTTCACATAACACAGCATATAGAGGCTGCTTCAATCTTCAACTCGTGCAGGAATTACAGCATGATGGCTACACAGTGAAAAATTTTGTATTTTTTCACTAATATGTTTCAAAATAGTCTCTTGTGAAAAGTTCTTTCTGTGCTTCCTTGATGGTTCATTTTTATATTGCTTTCAGATACAAAATAGGCATCTGTGAGATATGCAATTAAAATGAGATCATAAATTGGGATTAATTTAAAGGAGGATTATGAGGGGGATTCTAAATCTAACTGTATAAATAAGGACTACAAATGCAACCCAGTGCATTCATTAGTCTGATTGGCAGAAATAATTTAGCAGCCAGCTGAGAAATGATATTGAAATTGTTTTCTTATATTAAGCACTTTATCAGATGTATGCTAAAGAATTCCAGCTCTATCCAAAGTGTCACCTTGACACTGCTGTGTTGGTGCAACTGGCCTGAAGAAAGGATATTTGGGAAGTCAACGTACAAGCCTTGTAGAAAATCTGACATCTTTCTATCCTTCATTTACACAGATATGCTGATAGAAATAGGGCAGACTATGAATAAATTTAATGATTAATCCAACTAATGCTCTATTTTTTTTTCTGTTCTGTCACATTATTTGACCTCTGTGCATGTCCATGCCATCTCCTCTGCAATTCTGGAGATACAGGCAGCCTCCCTACCTTGACCTTGCCCACTTTACGTCCCTGAAGTCATGCCATCAGTGAAAGGCAAGAATTCACAAAGATGGAACTTTGCTACTACTGTAGAAATGGACATAGATGACATAAATCTCTGTAAGAGGTTTTGAGTATACTGCTATGAGGCAAATGCCTATGCATTTAAAGCAATACTGCAGGAGCCTCAGCTGAATTCTTCCTACCACCTAAACCCATTTCACTATGCATTTGAATTGCCCATCCTTCAGTTCAGAGTTTACGTCTGTTTAAAAGATGAGGAAAGAGGAGTCACATTGATTTCAGAGATGTATTTGAATAGAACATGTAAACCATGTTCAATATATGAAAAAGATGTATAACATCAAAAGGGCATTTCCAGTAGTTTTTTTGAATACTGGAAATAATGGAGCTTAACTGATTAAGGCTTTCTATATTACTTTTGCCTTTGAATGAAATACAAACTTTAACTAAATATTTGTAACAGTTCTGTCCCATCTGGATGCTCTGGTGTCTGATAACTCTTCTGCCCAGGCTCCAGTCTTTCTCTCACTGAGGGCACTAATAACATCTATCCCTTCTGCATACTTGTTAGTTGCCTGAAACTTTTAGACTCTTAATAGCTGACAGGTTTACTTTTATCAAATCTGTCTGAAATTAGTCAATGGGTTTAAAGAATCACTGGGAGGACAGCAGGGAAGCAAAAACTCTAGTGAATAGTATTTCTCAATATCCTTAAGAAATAAGCCTGAAAACTAAGGTGCTAGCAATATGCTTTCACACATATTTCCATACCCTATCCCTTACATGTGATAATTGACACATAGACTCCCTTCTTTGTGGAAACTTGGTTCTTGGTGTCTTTAGCAACTTTTTGCATTTTCATCTGCTGGTGACCACAGGAATCTTTTCTTATTGGCTTGCTTGCTTGCTTGCTCAGCAAGCACTGAATTCTGTCTCAGCTGTGAAGCTGTGCATCCAAGACTTGGGAAATGCAGGTTTGAGAATTCCTTTCCTTCCCACCCCATCTCTTCCCCAGTAGAGAAAGGACCGCTCTTTGAGAAGGATGCTTTTGGGGGAGCCTGTGACTCCGCCTTTTTTCAGTTTTTTTTTTTTTAAGGTTGAAAGTTTAAAAGGTTTTCTTTTTTTAAGGTTTTTTGTTTTTAAAAATAATGTCAGGCATTTAAAATAGTATGCGTCTTAATGTTTTTACCTTGTGTTCTCTGGGTGACACAGCCTTTATGCAGTACAACTCTCTTGCGTCAATACACTCAAACATGGAGGTTAATACCCTACGTCTTATGTTGCTGGAGGCCCCACTAATCCTGCTAACAGCTGCAGGAGAAAGGAAGTGATGTTTTTAAACATTTGTTGCCAACTTCTATGAAGATAAAGTATCTGACCTACTTTGTGGTCTTTCAAGATGTAGCAAAGTTGACCAAATTCTCCATGCTGCTTGTCCTGCTGAAGACAAGGGAGATGGAATTAATTTTTCCAGCTCTTCCCAGACTGAGTTGGAGAAGACATTGAGTGCTAGGTTAGACGGTGACAAAAAAGGGGACTGCAATATGAAAACTCCTTGATAACTAATGGTCTTCGAGTTACAACTTCTGCATACATGTTCGCTGAAGCAAACGCTACTTTGGTCTGCAGTTTACATTATGCTTTCCTATACTAGATAGAAATAACACCCTTGGGTCTGTGAAACTCAATCATTTTAAACCAAAGTAATCTGGGCATATGAAGGAAACTTTCTGTGCAAAATAAACAACACTAGCACAAACACGTGAATTTTATCCTCCTCTTCTACCTTTCTGCATGGATTTTGTGTGACTGGACTTAGGTCAAAGAGAGGAGAACCCAGCAATGCCCTCCCTACTTCTCCAGTCAGATGACAGTCTTTTGAAAACACGGGATAAGTATTTCCACTTCAGCCAGTAGATTTTTAGAACTATAATGAACTCCTTTACCCCTCCAATACCTGACGGCTTCTGCTAGGAAATCCTTGCTGCAGAGATCCTTCCTGTCTAGGTATACCAGCATGAACTTTCTTCATAGGCAGGCCATGAAGTGAGGAATCTTCTGGTAAGTGGTGATGTATTTCTTCAAGTGGTATATCTTTGGTAAATGGGGACAATGACCTAAATTTTGTCAATTTCTTTTTTTACTATTCATCTGCTTTACACTATGAACCTTGTGTGTATTCAAGTAATTTCTAAACAATGTAGGTTCTGCTGTCAGAATGAAAGTTTATTTTTTTGCCATGAGGTATCAATAGTTTCTATGGCAAGTTCTTCCCAAAATTCTACTGGAGACCAACACTCTCGTGTGATGTTCCTAAACATGCCTGCACATGTCCTGCGTGTTTGGAAAGTCACCAGCATGGATATAATTCCTGTTTTAGATGTGTGATGTGCTGAAGTTAAGGGAAATCTGCATCTGTATGAGTAACAACACTCAAAAGTTTTAAAATAAAACAACCCTCTAAATGTATGAATTCAAACTGAAACCATATGTTAGTCTACATTTGTAACTGTTTTTCTTAAGACCATATGGAGACAGGTATCCCACTTAAAAAAAAATAAACATAGCTTTGTGCTTATATATCTGGGGTATTATAAACAGCATTTTTGTTTTATGTCAAGTTTATCTTTCATATCATTCATTCTTGCAATCTGTTCTCCAGTTACCTATATTTGTATTCTCAAAAGGTACTGGTAAAGACAGTGAACAGCTTTTCTTTTTTTTTAAAACCTGTAAGTAGGCCATGAAGCCATGGTGAGACACCCTGTCAAACTTGTATGGAATTTCTGTGTGCCCCTGGGATCCTGGTTCAGAAGGTCAGTGTGAAATTCTACTCCATTTCGCAAATGTGTGGCTGCATGCTGCCATCTGTCTGCTCTGCAGCTGGGAGTCAGGAGTGCACCGTTAGTTTTGTGTACCAAAATGCAGTAGTTTTCTGTGCTTCTGAAGAGCTGTTAAGACTTCTGCTGTACTATTACCTCATTTCAAAGCAGTTTCTTGTGATCTGCTTTGGCTCTTTGAGGGAAAGCAGATCGCAGTTTGACATTGGTAAACAGGATACTTTTTCTTTGCCCCCTACAACAGTGCCATCCTTATCAGCTTTACAGAGTGTAAGAAGAACCAAATTAGTGTTGTTGGTGATATCTGTCGTTCTCACAACTATTATTGTGACAAGGTACCACCATATTCCAACATACTATATAAGATCACAAAATGCTAATTCAAGCCAAAGCCTAAGATGGGCTTTTTATTAGCTCATTTTTCATAAAAGCCTCTGAGACTGTATTGGGACTGACTAGCATCTTACCAATTTTGTATATTAAAGACTATTACACCTCATGATTGTGACAAAGATTGTAAGGGGAGAAAGAAATGACACAATAATAATTTATTCTTTTCGCATAATGTGATGAGACTGGCACGGTAAGTTTTACAGGTTTATTCCATTTTCATTGCAGATCTTAATATTTCAGTCTTCCTGAGGTCCCATTTTGTCAATTTGAAGTTATGCTGCATGACCAAGTAAGCGATGAATGCAAAGTACTTTGTATATCTCACATCATATCCATTTGACCATGCCACCAATAAGAAAATATTTCACAATTTCAAATTAGATAGATTGATAATTTGACAATTTGACAAATTTTGAAATGTCAATTTCAAACTTGAAATTGTCAATATTATCTTTAATATTCATTAGTTATAATTGTACTGTATTTTAGTGAATACAAGTCTTAAAAAAATAAGAAATGGGGATTTGTATTTTGTAGGCAAGAGTACTAGTTTTTATGCAGATGCCATATTAGAGATTTTAATTTATATTCCAAACTATTTAATCTATAAAAAGTGTTATTCAAATACTGACCATTTAGAAAGCTGCTCCAGAAAGTTGATTTCTACATGCCCATTTATTGTCCTTATAGCTAAGGCCTAGATAACCCCTTCTGATTAAAAGCAAAAAGATACTTGTTATTGCAATAATCAGAAAGAATAACAGTTACATTTTTTGAAATAGGAAAGCAATTTGACAAACTGTGCATATATTTCCTATGTAGTCAGCCATTTCATGACAGTAAAACAGATCAAGAGAATATGTATCTTTTATAAAATGCTGTTTCGTTATTATTTAAAATATAATTTTCCCAGAGAAACTGGGAAAACTGCATTGTGCAGTTTACCCATATGCAAAAATACTTGTAAAAGTGAGTGATTAATGGAGGGTCATCATTTATGTCAGAGGGTAGGGGAATGAATTCTGTATCATTATGTTCCTGTGAGGAATATGAAGGTAATAAACCCAGCATTTGTTCTGAGTTGTTTTCAAGAATATGTGCCACCAATAGGACTGCTAAACTTAATAAACAGCCTGTTTTCTTAGCTGGCTGTGAGTTTAGTCCTGACCTCAAAGGAGAAGACTGGTCTTCCTGGTTTCTTCCTTCTCTTGCAAGATTTCCTTGTCAGGTTATTTGACTATATGTCAAGTGATATGACAGAAGTGGCCCTGCTATGTTAGGCAAAAAGGAAGAATTATTGTGGGGAAAAAGGAAGGAAAAAGCTACTCTAGCAGCCTTCCTCCACAAGATATTGGAACATAATGACCAGGTAATGCATTCTGCAGTCAGGAGGTGGCTTAAAAAAAAAAAAAGGAACAGGAACAAGGAAAGATCAGAAATGACATCTAGAATTTCCAGGCTGAAGTTCAAAACATTAGAAATGCTGAGAAATTTGTGCTGAAATTTTTCATGGTTTTGTTCCTTATGGTCTAAGCAAATTACACAGATTTTTAACTTCAATTTTTTTCATGAGGAATATCAACCATCATGAATGCTTTTCAGTAAAGACTGGTTTGCCTTCAGAATAGTTCTGCTTTCTGCAGCCAACACAATGAAATTGTCAAAGCACCTTGCCCATTACTGTTTCAGAAGAATGTCACATCATAAGCAGGGTAAAACCTACTGGTTTTGTTGTTGTTGCTTAATTTACATTTTTTTTCTTTCCAAGTAGATCACATTCCTTAAATTTCCAATATAGGCATTATGAAAAATTCACAACAGAGATCTGCAAGCCCCGGCACAAAACATTATCCAAAAAAGACTTAAAATGTATAATTTTTAGATTTTTTTTCTACAAACCATATTTATAGAGGTACCCACCCTGTAATTCTGTCTCAGTATGTATGTTTCATGAAGATCATGCAAAAGACACAGCTACCTTCCTAGCTGGAGATTGATTCAGAATTCAGTACCCCTAGCAATAATGGCTTAAGCAGTCACTTGAGTGCCTTCGGTGTTTAAACAGCTGCACAGTCAATTTAACTCAGTTTAAAAGTATCCACCATCAGACAGTCCATTTTGGTTAAACGGACAGCGGATGTTATGCAGCCTGAATTGCTGGGGGGGGGCGGAGATATCTCATAATCAAAATGCGATGCTAAATAATATGGCTTGTAAGAAACTGGTTAACGCTATCTTCTGAGGCCATTGTAACAAAACTGATAATTACATTCTGTTTATCGGAGCCATTGAGAGTGAATTAGGTTGTACTATTTTCTGCAGAGAATGGGGGCTTTTCCTTTGTTCCAGGTCTTATTTGGAAATCTGTAGGTAGATTTGCATTCTGTCTGCTCAGTAGATTCTGCATGTACCACTACTTACAGTTACTGCCAAAACTCAAGAAGAACTTCTCCAGCAGAAGCTTGAACAAGAACTTTTAGGGCTTGGAGGATTCCTGCTGCCATGATCTTAGAGTAAAGAATCTTGCATCCTTAGACTTGTCCTAATCTTTTGTTCTCCATTTCTAGGCTGTCTTCTTCACAGTAGGTGTCTTAGCACTCTTGCTTCTGGTGTGGTTGTAGATGTAGATGCAGTGTTCTGCAGATCAGGGATCACGACAATACTAAGAGCTCAATAGTGCATTTTTTCCAGGATCAGAAACTCTGCTAGTAGATTTTCATGGGTGCTATGAATCAAATTCGTAGAAGGAGCTCTGGAGAGGAGAGGAAATCAGACAGGTCTAATTTCCTACCCATGGGAATCTCCACAATTTCTGGGTTTTCCCTTTGATTCAGAATGAAAAATTTCTCAGCAGAATGAAATTTGAAAAGTCTGACCAGATCTATTTTAGAGTTTTCTTCAAGTGTGCTCTCAAAACGACTCCCAGTTACATGGGGTTTTTTTGATTTGTCATCTCTTCTGTTTTCTAAAACAACAACGACAAAAAAAAAAGTGTATTACTCTTTCGTTTTCCTTCCAGTCTTCCTCCTGGTTTGTCTCCCCAGACTTGCTCCATAGTTTGTCTTCTGCCAAAGAATTGCAACTTGTTCTTTTTTTCATGACGTAATCAAATTTTCCTGCTGCATTGAAAGCATGATAAGTAAGTGATATTGTTTAGTTTTATGTTCTTATAAATGTGTACTGTTCTCTCCATGAAAATAATGCAATTTTACTGATGAGAGGAATTTGTCGTCTAGTACCAATAAGGAAACTCTCTGATTTTTGTGTGGTGGAATCAGAGATTGTTACTGTTCTGTTCACAATGCTTAAATGCAACTTTCTGCACAAGAAAACAAACCAACAAAGAAGATCTGGTTTCAGGGTTTCAGCTTACTGTATCACAGCAATCATAATCCTTTGATATTAATCTGGATGCTCGGGTAAAAGACAGGCTCTCCAGCAACACAGCAATCGCCTTTGAAGATGTAATTGTCCTTGTATTCATAGCGCAAATGCTCCATTTTTTCTGTTTGGTTTCAGCCTCTGAAACACAAGCTAGACAAGAAAGCCCTTGCTGAAAAGAAAATTCCTACTGGAGAATGACTGCTAAGAAATAGTGTCTCATTAAGTTTCCTCAAGACTTTCATCTTCCAGTTACTAGCAGAAAACTCAGAACAGCTCACAACGCTTCTGTGCTTAGGCCTTTAAAAGCATAGTCCTTTTACAAAACAGACCTGGTTCTCTTGGTTCCTTTAACTTGGAAACCCTCTTTGTCTCATGGCCTGTGAGTCTGCTTTTCATCTATTTGTATGCTCCTCTCTGAAAGTGTAAGACCAGGTTAACAGTAAATGAGCGTACTTGTCAGGATTTCCAGTTGCTGAGAATCCCTAAAAGCAAGGAGAGATATGCTGTACAGATGAAAGCTTAGATCTGTTATATGAAGGTGAATTCTCTATCTTGATAATATTGAATGGGCTGGAGTAATTAGTGCAACAAACAAACAAAAATATTAGAGATGTACTTCAGCCTTGTTAGAACCGGAATGGTTGTGCCATCAATGTGTGTATCTAATGGTATGATAAGAACTATTAGTCTTGCCAAGGAAAAGCTCACATCTGGCAGATGCCGTTGGTCAGTAAAGCCTCACAGGTGCTATTTAGCCAAGCCCCCCTCCCATGCGGCTTCCTGTCCTGCTGCCTGGATTGCGTGGAACAAAGTGAGAATTTTGAATGTTCAGTGCTAGAGAGACGAAAGTCGTAAGCCAAGGGAGGGTCTACCTCTTCACTGCCTTCGTTCTCTCACATTTCTCCAAATTCAAATTTTATAGCAATCCTTTGAACTCACCAATAGTTCCTGTTATTTGTATCTTTCTTGCTTATGTAGATTAAGGCATGTCATCCATTTTTCCTGCTTGAAAACAGGATGCTACTCAACTCTGGGTAAGTAGGTCAAATTTGGCTTTTTGTGATTATTGACATTCTCCTTATGGCCCTGCTGTTGTACTCTTGTCAGCTATAATGCCTGCGTGGAAGCACTCAAGGTATCATTAAAGATAGATGGGATAATCACTGCAACCTTCTGCTGCACTGAGAAATGTAGTGCCACTACTTTTGCAATGCAGGTCAGCTTCCAGTGGACACGAAAAGCACCATCACCATTTGTATCTCTGATCTCTGGTGAGAATGAGTGAGTATTGAGGCTGAACTACATGCCTCCCCAAGGGCCCCCCTTATCCTTACCCTGGCGAGAAGAAAGCTTGCTTTGCTGTAAATCAGAGTTTTCTACCTCCAGGAAAATCAATTCAATGCCTTCCATGACTACTAAAAGCTCTGTGAGGATAAAAGTAAATAAAGCAGATTATCAATTGCTGTCTGTTGGCATTGTGGGTAACTTGGGTGTGTTGCATGTTCCTCTGAATTCTTTCTTCTTGAGTGAAATGAAAAACCTGGATAACAAATATTTTGTCTCATAGTTATAGTACTAGTAGGGGCAAGTTTGTTAGACTAATAGTATTTATACCGTGCTAATGTAAATACTGTATTACACATGTGGTTGCCTACCAAGTGTTAATAGTCGTATTTGTTCATAAAGGTATAACAAGGAAAATGATTGAAATAAAATAGAAAGAAGGAAACAAAATACAGCATCTCAGCTACTACTGATTTTCCAGTCTCGGCTGTCAGTTGCTGCTGCCTTATTCTTGCATCGTACATACTTTTTCATAGTCAAAATACTACTTAAAGACTCAAAGTTCCATAAAACTTACCGATTTTTGATGCTGAAAGGACAGCCCTTTCTTGTATGTTATATATGCGTATGGCAAAGAGGAAAAACTTGTCAACCAGTCCAGCAAAGGTGATAGTCTCACAATTAAGGGAACAAATACACATGCATAAATATTACTGCCAGTTTCCTCTACAAAATAGAGTTATGAGTTGAATGGTTCCAATTTTCACTTCTATTGGATTTGGGCCTTTTAAAATAACTGATGTGCATTGTGGTCTAATGGGAGCAGAATGTGAAAAAGAAATCAGGCCAAGTAAAGTTTGAGGCAGGAAAAAAGTAGTTAACAGTACTCTGCTTAAAAAAAAAAAAAATTAAAAGTGAGAAAAAGTAAAGCAGGCATCTAAAGAAACTGTTGCTCAGCTCAACACAGCAGGGACATGAAGTTCCTTTCGTTTGACAGATTTCCTGGCAGTAAATTGCAGCTATTGGAATTAATGATCCTTCAGTAAGATATTAGCTTGAATGAAAATGATTTTCCTTTGGAAATCAGTAATTTTATTCCTAAAATTCAGCAGAGACAACCTGTATCTTTTGAAAATAAATACAAAATAATCTGTGACACTAAAAATTATGATTAAAAATTAATTTACAATTCAAGGTCAAGTCATCCAACTTTACATTCATTCTCATTTAAAAACCATTTTCAATACATTTACCATTCTATTTACACAGGATGTTTAAAGTTTCGTCTCTTGTGAATTATGTCTGTGACTTAAGGCATGGAAATGACTGTCACTCTTTTCTGCTTTATTCTTCTTAAATCAGTGATGTTTTTCTTTGAACTACTGCTATTCAACAGAAGCGGTTCAGGGAGTGATTCAGATTCAGAGAGGTTCCCCTTGCTCCTTCATAGGAATGGCTGAAGTCTCTTCTTCAAAGTTAACTACACCACATAAATCAGGAGTAATGATGTGCTCTACAGTGCAGCAACATCTGTAACTAAGATCAGAATCTGAGGGTACAGAGAGATAGAGAAGGTGATGGCTGTAGATCAGACTTCATTGTAAAGAAAGAAACAGAAAGGCAGTGGGCAAGAGCAAAGCATATGTAACTACAGATTTGCAAAATTAGAAAAAACAAAGTGTACGTTTGTACATAATACTGGATATGACCTAATATACAGTAGGTTTGACAATGTGTTTACTGGTTTGGTAACAAAGGAAGGATACAGCTTGTCTTGCCTTCACTGTTACGTATAGGAAACACTGCTAAACACTTTTCATCAAACAGCAGAAATTTGTGACAATATCCCATGTCAGAACAGGGCATGTCTTACACCCTTGGGATCAATGCTCTGGACATTCTACCTTCTTTCTGAAAGGCTGGCTGACATATGTCCTTTCTCTAACAGTTTTCATCCTCTAAAAACAGATGAGAGGGGAGAGATTTTCAGCAGTGTAGTGAGCCAAAGCATGGCATTGGAGTTGTGTGTTTCTGCACGTGATATAGACAGGTCCCAAACAAGGAGTAGGTCTCCTCAGAGGAGGACGACTTCAGACTCAAGGAGTGATCCTGAGATCATAACCTGAGAAAAGTGGAAGAAAAACCCCTCTGGCTGGAAGGAACAGCACTAGTCAGAAGGGAGCTGTAGCTAATCTTCTCCTACTAGCAATTCATGTTATCTTGTTGCTAGCCTTGTGCCTGTCTCGTTAGTCCAGGGATTGTGCCCATTTGCGTTACTGTACTCGGGAGGTGATAACAACAAATGATGTCTGACCTTAAGGACATTAAATGTGGGGACAGGGAAAGTTAGTCCCTGGTTACATGTAGTCAAAACCAACTAGAAAAGAAAGCCAGACAATGCAAACAACAGTTTGCAAGCCCATGAAGAAACTTCTGTGCTCGGACAGTCTGAAGTGCTTGCGTAGGAGGTCTGTTCAAACTGCCTCTGCTAAGACCACGCCTGTCCCGCCCCACTCAGTGCGTCAGGGGAAGGTGACCTTTTCAATTCTCTGTGCGGTACCCAGGAGTCACAGCAATGACCCAAGACGCTCAACTACAAACAAAGCTTACTTGGAATTCAGTAGAATTACAAAAGACGGTAACTTCGCAACTTCATAACATAGATTTTAGTGCAGTGGGGTTAGAACGGGTATTGGCTTGGCAAAGCTTACAACAACATAATATCTGATTTTACAAAACCACAGAATACAGCAGATTGACAAACTTCCAACAACATTACCCTAACGTGCCTAGAAAGTCAAAGACAGAGAGGAAAACAAAAGGAAAGGTAAGAGAAAAGATATGACCACCCTTGGATCCAGCGACGGTCTCTGCTGGTGGTTGGGGTCATTTATGTCAGGGTTGTGCAAGCCTCGGTGATTTCGCATAAATCAAGCACACCCGCTTACAATCACATTGCGTATTTAGACCGTTAAAAATGTTAGTACCACCGATTAGCCATACCCACCTAACTAGGACTGGTTAGTTCCCTTCTTGCTTTGGTTTAAAGATACAGTGCTCCTAAAATTCACTAGGCATGCTCAGTGAGGAAGAGTCTTCACTTGGGCTGGGGTCTCCAGCTCAGGGGGTGTGATTTTTAGTATTATAATGAAGGTAGTTCAACTAAGGATACATGAATTCTTAGTTCTTCTGCCAAGTTTGCAGCATACATGAAACATCCTAATTAACTGTCCTTCTCAAGGCCCAGTTGCTTCCAGCGTGTCCTTGGTTCAAGACACCAAGTGCTGGTTCTTCTGACAGGAGGTGATTCAGTGTAACAATCTCCTCGGTTGAGCGGGTCTGTAACCAGGAGATGCTCCTTATCTGGAACACTGGCTGCTATTCAACAACAATTAATTCGCTAAATTTCAGAGATTGTCTTCAACGCTTCGGGTACCTGTCGTCCCTCCTGAGGGGAGGGGTACTGTTGTGCTTGCTGAAAGTCCTCAAAATGAGTCAGTGGGCACGATGGGGGGGGGGTGTCTTGGTGGTCTCACCCCCCCTCACCCCCTCCCGCAAGGCTGGTTGCTGCCTTGTGCAAGCAATAAACTTCCTTGCCTGTGTGACATCTCAGAGGGAGAGGGGTGGGCTTTGCAAGGCACCATCCTGCCTCTGCAGGGTTCTGCTCCTCTGCCACAGTCCTGTATCAAAAGGAGGAAGTTCCAAAGCACAGTGCCTGATTTAGGAGTTTACTTAATTTGCGCGTCTGTCTTAGTTTCTCAAGACGGATGTTTGCAACAATTGTTCACTCTGGCCTGGGGCTCTACAACACCCGAGTGGGAAGAAATGTACTTCGTCAAACTGCACGTCCGTGGGGAAGAAAAACAAACCACCCAAACCCCCGTGCCTCCTGGTTATAAGCAAATCTGCTGCTGGAAACTGACAGCGCTCAACCTTTCTGGGAAGAGTACTTCAGCTTCTGCCAGTACCCTGGGAAGATCGCACGCTGCAGCCTGTCCCTTCCAGCTGTGCTCCCTCCAGGAGCCCAGTCCCACTGGTCTGAACAGGTTTGCTGCATTGAGTTTGCCCAGCAAATCTAGTGCTTCCTAGGGAGACCTATGTAAGAGGCAGAACATGCAGACAAGAAGCGCACAGCAGCACGGCACGCGTAACCGCCATCTTTTCTGTGGGGTGTACAGCTCTTGCTGATGCTGAGCACGCACTGTGCCACAGCAGGCACAGCACTTCACAAAATGCTGGGGAGCACACTGATGGAAACGCCAGCAGCTCACATAGCTGCCGGACCATGCTCTGTGCCCCAGCATCATCCCAAGAAGGGCAGCTGCAGAAAAGTGGCATTGGCTCCATGAAACACTCAAACAGGTCAGTATTTGAAAATTATTATTAAAAGTATTTCTTTAGGATTTAAGGGGAGGCAAATATCTTTCTAAGGGTGCAAAACCAATGTGTAGACAGCTCAGGGTCTGATGTTGAACTTCTGGTGTTTATTTTTGCGTGAGCACAAATTAGATCCCAACCACTATATATTTAGATATTCCTACTCCTCTGATTCAGCGTGTTTCATTGCAGCCATTGTTTCATTACCTCCGTTTAAAACAACACAATGTTACATGTAAAAAAGATAACAAAACTTACACTTTTTTCAAGACTTCATGTATGACATTTTAATACAGATTATATAACGAAGTTATATTGAAGTGGTGAAAAGTATCGTAGAAGCTGGCATTGTGGAGTGGATGATGGTACTGCACAAAGAGGGAAAAGTCTTCTGCAGAGAGCAGCTGAATGCTGCCCTGGGGAACTGGATTGTTCTGCCTGCCGCTGGTGCAAACTTCTGGTGCAATGCCTGGCAGATTGCTAAAACTCCCATTTTCAGAGAGCAACTTGCTTTGCTTTTTGTTTTTTTTTCATTTTCTGAGAGGATGAAATGAGACCTACAATCTGCTTTGAAAAAATGCAGAGCAGTTACAGCTACAAATTTTCAGTGGCCATATACAAAGTATGCAAAGCTGCTGCCTAGAAAAGCTGCTGTTCATCTAATTTGAGTGCATCTTCAGAGACAAAGTCTGCCCTGCCTAAATTTCAATGTCCTGCTCCAAACCATGGTTTTCCAGAAAAGAGACTCGGCCAGACTGCTTTAACAATTAAAAGCACCAACAGTCTTCCTCCTGGCTAAGATGCAGTCAAAAAGGTATCTTAAAAGGTATCTTTTAAGGTATCTTCAAAATGCTTTTGAGACAAGTATACTACGACCAATCTTAAGCATCCTGGCAACAAAAGAAAAACTCAGAATATGTGAAGGTCAACAGAGAAACTTAGAACCAGTGCAAATTTCCATTTACCGGTTTAAATGGAAATTGTTTCGTTGTCAGTAGCAGAGGAGCATATGTGTGATAATGTTATGGTTTCTTGGCACAGCAATAGTTTTTTGCAACAGACACACACGTATTTTAAGTACGTTTCTGACACTTTTAAATGGCATTCCTTCCTTCTGGGCACCACAGCAAATGGACAGACATCTTTATGGAAATTTAAAGATGACAATTTATACATGAAATAATTTTATTCACTGTTTACAGACTTTTTACCATGTAAATGTTGTCACTGACATCATCACAGACGTATCAGTAGTAATTGAGTTAGACATAGTAGCTAACACTGTTGTCAGTACTGGCTCTCTATCAACAAAGTTATAAAACCCGACCTTACTGTGCTGACAGAAGCTAAAACAAAGGGGGCAGGGGAGTGTTCTTCTTGCTTGAGGATGTGTTAGCGAGACTCCATTGCTCCTCCTAGCAAGTCTGTCTTGGTTAAATATACCTGTTTTACTAGACTGTGCTAAAAAAGCTGTGTAATTCTGGTGACCTAATTACATTATTTTAACTTCTAGACCAATGAGGACATTTCAACAGAGTTGTTTTAGGAAAGCATCAGTATAGACTTCATGCATGCTTTAAGTCAGACTTGCCTTACCAGCACTAAAATGACAGTAAAGATAATTCAATCGCTTTGTCTCTCACTAAACTCTCCACAGGGTTTCCTCCCCTCCTATAGCTTTTAGAAAGGCCTTTTCATTTTTTTTATATTTTACTTTTTGTATAAAATTCAGCTGTTAGATAAGGGTGCCCTCTTATGGAGTGGCACAAAGTGTTGTTAAGGTTCTTGAGATTTTTTTTAATGTGATCAATAGACATGGTTTTCTCTACAAATCAACATAGTGGACAGTCAACAAACTTAAAGCAGCTGGACAAGTAATAAAACGTAATTTAGAGAGTACAGATTTTCTTTGAAATGAGCAGTTTCTTCATAGTACACTTCTATGAAAATCTTTCGGGCAGTTTTGCCTTTGATTTCAACAATTGGATTTCTCTTTCAATCACAGATAGAAATCCTGCAAGTATAATTAAAACTGATGGAGAAAAAAATTAGTCAACCTGTGGGAAAAAAATATTTAAGAAATGTGAATAGCTGGGGGAAGACTTGATTTAAATAAAGAATTTTTAAAAGCACCTAATCTCTGTGCACATTCATTTTCAATATTAATTTAATAACAGTTATTTAAGGTTTAAGTCAGAATACAGGTATCCATTCCATATATGTAAAGTAGATCAAACTTTATCTGTGTTACGGTGTGTGTTTTCTTGTTGGAAATGGAGATAAATGCTTACATTGATGTGGTTGTGCAAGGGAGATTTAGGCAAACCATTTTATGAGTAGAAATAATTTCTCCATTTCCTGCTAAAATTAATTTATTCTTAAAAATATATTTCTTTGTTTTCTTTCTACTTAAAAGTGCTTTTAAAATGGCAAGTAAAATACTATTAATATTTTTCAGCTATCCACAGCTTTCCAGTCTTTCACATTCCACCCTCACAGGTATAAGGGCATACGCAGCAATGCAGAAATTTTTTCATGTGGACAGGTCAATATAATGTGACTAGATAAATACATGCAAAATCCAAGTCATATTCAGGGGAGATCTGACGCTATAATGCAGGTCAAACTAATCAGTTATGATACAGAAATACTATATTAATATTTCTATTTATTATTCAAAATTTAGTAGAATAGATGTTTTAGTGTGCTAATGCATTGCTTAACCAGGGCTTACACATCTTAAAACATTTGTATTCACTGGTAACACTGAAAGTATTGAACGTTGAGAGTAATCTTAGATCTTTTTAATATCTAAAGATCTAAACAGCTTGTGCCCAAGAGTAAAATGAATTGCCTGAGGAGCTCTTTAAAATCACTGATGTTGGATTTTTTGTTGCTTATCACTGTGTAGCACATTTTACCTTTTGCTTTGTAAGAAGGGAAATAGCTGCAGCTGGAGTTACTGTAACAAACCAAAGCAGTTTTAGTGAGACCGCTGGTGGAAAACAGCTCTACTGCCTGCACAGCTGCAAGAGTTAACAAACGGGAAGGAGGTAAGTAAATAATAGAACAAATAATTTGAAATCTGGAAAATAGGTGTGGTGGTACGTGGCTAAAGAACTGTGGGTTGAGCTTGTCTGCAGGAACTGGCTGGTGTCCAGGTGTTTCAGGTTACTGATGATGATGACTCTACTTTGAACAGACAGAATGGGATCCTGTCTTCAAATACGTGACTGGATGCAACGTATGACATTTGTACAAAATACCTTTTTCCATCCACTTCACCTGTCCTGTATTTATAATGAAGCAGCAAAAGAATATGTTTGCAATGTAAAACTGATAATCAAATGTTGCAAGAGTCGAGCAATCGAGTGAGATTTTGCACTAAATCCTTAGTTTGCTCTCTCTGCAATGTTGGCTCGCTCACTTGTACTAAGACAAAAAAGCACAATATAACAGGTGTTTTAGGAAGACTAATTTTCTTTAGAACTTCCTATAGTTAAATTCAGCCTTCTGTAAACACGTTGTACTTGTGGATGACAATTCCACTGAAATAAGAGAAAAAATCCAATATGCAAGTCTTCAGCAAGAAGTAGGAGACCACTGTTGGTGGGCTGTTGAAAGAGGGTGAGAGGGTAAAAGCAGCAGGTTAATTCCCTTAGTTCAACTCCCTGTCTTGGAGCAGTGTTTTCCGTGTAGCCTCTGAGCCCCGTGACACTACAGCTCAGTGAGACCTTTCAGATACTGCTTCTAGGTTGCTTTGCATAGCATGAAATTAATTTTTGCTTAAACTGAAATGGACATACTATAGGAAAGTTTTAACTGCAAAATTTGACTGCTGTTTACTTTTGCAGTATTTTTTTAAATTAGATAACCTCATAGCTGTATTCCAGTTCACTAGCAGATTTTGAACGAACTTAACACCACAGTGATAATAATTCGCTAGTTCTGTGGCACAAGCCAATGGCATATACCCTGGGGAAGAGCAGGGGAATCGCAGAGCCAGCAACACATCACCTGCTACAATTCGTAAGCAGCAACAGCACTTCAGAATCAGCTGAAGCTGGACCTGTTAGTTCATGGGGCTGCTACCGCAGTGTCTCATGATGCAGTACTTGTGGCTTTATTACTATTTATTTACACACTGCATATTTTGGCATGTGTATTTTTCCATGCTAATATTAACTCAATACCATCAAAAACCATCTTGCATTGAATTTGATGCTGAATTCTTAGACTACTCTCATGGCATGAGCAGTTCACACACATGACAATTCTCCTGTAGGGTGCCATCTGAATGGCTTAGCTTAAACTATGGTAAAGAAAAGCCAGAAGGTAGACAATATAACGCCAGAAAGAAACACCTAACTGGACAGTGCACATCATGAAGCCTGATGGTACAATTTTTAAAGAAAAATGAGAACTATTGACTAAGAGGAAGGGAAGATTACTAAGTACATGTTAAAAAAAAGCCAGTGAAAAAATAATTGTTTCTGACTGTTGACAGGCATTGAGGAAGTTGCTGATCTTGGCTCACTGCAGAGACACCAGAGAAGCAGCTCCTGAGACAGCAATATTTCATGACTGACAAGAACAAGGATTTCTGGAGAAGAAAATAGGATCATTTTAATTTCACATAGATCCAGTCCCTGGAGGAAACTGTCACATTAATAGAAGCACTGTGACCTTAACATGGCCTGATGCCAAGCTGGAAATATGATGCAAGAGGCTAGACTTTCTGAAGCCAATTATCAACTGTCTCCTTGAAAATCATGTCCATGAATGAAAAGTCAGCACAGTACACATTATACGGTATAATGTTATTTGGCAGGAAGCGTGGGCAGAGGCCAAGTCCGTTCTGTTCTTCAGGATGATTTATTGCGAGTAGGAAAGTAGATAAGGAACTAAAGGACTAAACAGGTCAAAAATTCTGTCTTAGCTTTTGGAGAAAAGATGCTGGTAACAAGCCGTAGTGATTTCCATTCCGTTAATGCTTCCATTTGGCTCATTTATATCAAGATATGTACTAGACATTTTTTTTCCAATTTGTTCATATTCAGCACACGTTTGTATTCATGCTTTACTTCTCTCGTGGTATATCTAAAGTAAGCTGCACACTGCCATGTGTATCAGATTAATGAGATTAGAAATAGTAGGATCACTGTTTCTTCAGGTGGCAACACAGCTGCTAAGAAATATACTGATTACAAAGCTATATCCACTTTGAACACTGAGTGGTGCTACGATATTAACTATTGCAATTCACTCGATCTCGCTTGGAAACCAGTTGTACCATCTGATAAACCCTATCACTTTTCACTTATCAATTAGCTATTACAGTTATGATCCTATTACTTGTATTAAAGAGTAATAATGGCTTTATTACTATTATGGGGTGTGGCTAAGACTTTGTCTGTGTGGAGACAGGGACCAAATCAGTAAATTAGCTGTAGTCTGTACTCATTGCCCGTGCGACTTTAGTCTGAGTAACTGCAGCCTAGTAATGAATCCAGATCCCACTGCAGTAGATGTTATTATATGAACAGATGAAAAATGCTACAGCTGTGTGGGGACGCTTTTGAATAACCTATTTCAATCCAATGTAACAAATTACTTCTTTAATATTAATTCAGCAGTCTGTGTCATAAAGAAATCTATTAGTTGTATAATGCATGGTAATTTTTAAAAGCACTGTCATTGTTAGCCAACTACATAATCATTGTTATCTGGAATATCACAGGCCTGTCTTATCCTGAAGACAAACATGACTATTCCAGTAACACTGGATACTGAAACATTACAGATTTCAACAGAGACAAGGCATTCAGAAAGCAAATGTACATCAGCATTAGAATGTCAAAATGATAAGGAGAAGGAAAAAAAAATGGAAACAACTTAAAAAAACATAGTAAACGGGAAAAAATTTTATTTGGGTTACCCTTTGAGAGAGGAGAAAAAAACAAAAGGAAAAATCTCCCTCTGCATGTGATCTCTTCCAGTTTAACATTCAACTTTAAATACATACAGAAATCTAAGAGGTTTGATTTGTAGTCACTGAAGTTAGGTAACACTCTCCTGTGCTAAATTACTGCTTCTTAGAATATGTGTTGTTCGGAGCAACCCGGCTGAAGCTATCAAATACCATTACTATACTGCAGGCAATAAGTGTCTTTTTTTTTTCCCAATTTATTTAAAATGAAGAGAAAACGACCCATTCAAGAAGCTGGTTTCTGGCGGCGCGACAGGACGATGTGGATACTGTCCCATGCAGGCTCCACGTGGCTGGGGGCTGGTACCAAGTCAGACACAACCTGGGGGAAAGACTAAGTGTGCTACAGGATCGTTTTGCTCTTCACTTTATCATATTTTCATGATAAAGTGAAGAGGAAAATGCCCTCCTAGGACCTCTTCCTCCCTGCCGCGGTGTGCTGGTGCTGCATCAGGAAAAGTGCCAGGTCTTGGGCAAGCTACGCAAGCACAGAAGACCGATCACTTAAGAACATCTTCAAATTTATGCTTGTGGGTTTTGTTAATATATTTTTCTTAGCTCTAAAGAAGATGAAGACTTATTTCCAAAGATAAAGAAAACAATTGCTATTACTTAGATTATTATTATGTTGTGACAGGTATATGCTGAATTTTCATATTCTGACATCAAAAGCTATCCTATGTTGCCCTTTGCTGCTCTGAAGCAACATGGAATTCAAGATATTTCCAGTGACTTTTCATGTTATTATGCTATGGCCACGGACAAAAACTACAGACGTGACTACTTTATGCAACCTTCTAGGTCCACTGAGGTTCTAAGAACATCGGAATGGGGAATTGGTGCAGACAACGCACCCAGCCCACAGCAGGAGCCCTTCAGGAACACAAAGCACTGGTGGTGAAAGTGCCGAGGAGACTAGGTGGGCTGGCATTTTGACTTCGGGGCGAAGCATTTTAACTTCACTTAGCGGCGGCTGGGGTTGCGGCTAGCTGTCCGTGGTGGGTTTCGATACACACTGTAAGAAAGAGAGCTGTAGAGCCTGAACGCTTAGTGCTCCTCAGGTGCCTGTTTTCCCCTAAAATCTGCACAGAACTACTGTCTGCTGTCCACACCCAAAAGCACGGAGGACATCGGTATTGTCTCAGGAAGACACAGTAACACATCCCACACGGAGCGGCAGACTGGTTTGTTTTTCATTGCTTGCTTTCCAAGAGGTCTTCAAAAGGCGTTGCAATGCGACAGCTGGAGAAGAAACACACCTGAGTATTTCTAAAAGCTCATTAGGCACAGGGGTAACGCCGCTGCCTTGGACTGCAGTCCAGGGACGCCAAGGAGCCACCTGCACTCGGGGACCCACCGAGTGTCGAAGGGGAACGGCTGCCAAGAGCGACTTCGGCGTCGCGTTTACAGGCAACGACCCAGGCCGCCGCGCCGGAGGGTGCCCGGCCGCAACCCCCCCAGCCCGGCTCCCCGCGCCCTCCGGTTCCTCCCGCAGCGCCCCGCGGCGGCCGGGCCCCC
>Ga0065711_1031020_pt1 | contig 30777 bp, 14 predicted proteins | sample Hoacrofraction12_FD_59098 | JGI IMG/M metagenome (GOLD analysis project Ga0065711, IMG submission 59098) | Hoatzin crop microbial communities from Cojedes, Venezuela - Epithelial fraction 12 v2 (version 2) | ecosystem: Host-associated > Birds > Digestive system > Esophagus > Crop | place... | reverse complement strand
AAAAAAAAAAAAAAGGAGCAAAAGCAATCATTCTGCTATGCTGAAAGAAATACGTAATATTAATTCTTCAACAGTTTCTCCCTTTTTCTTACTTCTTGTCAAGTCTCTAAGATACTGTATAAGTATACACCATATGTGCAAATTTCATTTCCCACGGAAAACAAGTTTTAAAAAACACATATATATAACATTTTGATCACCCCCTAATTCCTAAAAGTAACTTATTTAGGATTCTAGCCCTCTGCTTAAAACCTTGCCCAGTAACTAAATGTGTTGTTTATCTGTACTATTAGTAAATGCTAGATTTGAACCTGAGGATCTCAAGCCCTGTTTAAGAGCCCTGACCACCAGTCTATAGAGTCAGTATTTCCCAGCTTCTCATGAGCTGCTTCACTCTGTACAAGTAAATGAACACCAAACAGCCAAGACATACACTGACTCTGAACATTTATTTCAGACCCTTAACTCCAATGAATATATGCTTAAGTCCACATATAGCACTTCATAACTTATGAAATACTTCTTTCATGAACCTGATAAATAGGCTTTAATCAGCAATAGTATCCTCCTGGTTACCCAGTTACCCAGCAATCGACCTATAACTGGTAGCACATCACTGGACCTGCGCTGCCATACACTAGTTTCTCGTATCTTCGAATTTGTTATTAGCAACCAAGAAAAGGCTTTTCCTTACCAGTATTTCTGAAATTGGTATCTGCAATTCCCAAAAGCATCAAAATCATGAAAAAAGAAATCCCAGATACATGCTGTCCTGAAATCTTTACTATATTCAGTGCTGAATTTCAGTTTAATAAAATAGTATATTATATGTTATATAAAAATATACTGTGATGATTTCAGCATGGGAATTACAAGTTTGCCTTGGTGACAAATTCAGGATTCAATCCACTGTTTACAACTGAGATGGGTATATTTTTTTTTTTTTTGACATTGAACTGCTATGCTACCTACTTGTTTTTTATGTTAGCCTATAATACAGTAACTTGGTAAAGATAAGCAAGAAAAAAAATTAAGACTCTGATGAATTTTCAGCTGTGGTATTCTGAACCTGGCTAGACGTCAGGTGCCCACCAAAGCTACTCTATCACTCCGCTCCACAGCTGGACAAGGAAGAAAAAAAAACAATGACAGGCTCATGGGTTGAGATAAGGACAGGGAGAGATCAGTCACCAGTTACCATCACAGGCAAAACAACTGGGCAAATTATTTTTATTTATTACCAATCAAATCAGAGTAGGAAAATGAGAAATAAACCCAAATCTTAAAAACACCTTCCCCCCACCCCTCCCTTCTTCCTGGGCTTAACTTTACTTCCCATTTTCTCTCTCCTCCTCCTGAGTGGGGCAGGAGGATGGGGAATGGGTGTTGTGGTCAGTTCATCACACATCATCTCTGCTGCTCCTTCCTGCAGGGTCCTGCACCTGGGGAGGAACAACCCCATGCACCAGTACAGCCTCGGGGTGGACCTGCTGGAGAGCAGCTCTGCGGAAAGGGACCTGGGTGTCCTGGTGGACAACAAGTTGACCATGAGCCAGCAGTGTGCCCTGGTTGCCAAGAAGGCCAAAGGGATCCTGGGGTGCATTAAGAGGAGTGTGGCCAGCAGGTCGAGGGAAGTTCTCCTTCCCCTCTACACTGCCCTGGTGAGGCCTCATCTGGAGTATTGCATCCCGTTCTGGGCTCCCCAGTTCAAGAAAGGTGAGGAGCTCCTGGAGAGAGTCCAGCGGAGGGCTACGAAGATGATGAGGGGACTGGAACATCTCTCCTTCGAGGAAAGGCTGAGGGAGCTGGGCTTGTTCAGCCTGAAGAAGAGAAGGCTGCGAGGGGACCTTATAAATGCTTATAAATATCTGAAGGGTGGGTGTCAGGAGGATAGGACCAAACTCTTTTCAGTGGTGCCCAGTGACAGGACAAGGGGCAATGGGCACAAACTGAAGCAGAGGAAGTTCCATGTGAACATGAGGGAGAACTTCTGTGCAGCCTGCTCTAGGTGACCCTGCTTTGGCAGGGGGGTTGGACTGGATGACCCACAGAGATCCCTTCCAAACCCTAACATTCTGTGGTTCTGTGATTCCTCCTCACACTGTTCCCCTGCTCCAGCGTCAGGTCCCTCCCACAGGAGACAGTCCTCCATAAACTGTTCCAACATGAGTCCTTCCTTCCCACAGGCTGCTGTTCTTCACAAACTGCCTCAGCATGGGTCCTTCCCACGGGGTGCAGTGCTTCAAGAACAGGATGCTCCAGTGTGGGTCCCCCACAGGGTCACAAGCCCTGCCAGCCAACCTTCTCCGGCATGGGCTTCTCTCTCCACATGGTCACAGGTCCTGCCAGAAGCCTGATCCAGTGCAAGCTCTCCATGGGGTCACAGGCTTCTCTGCGCATTCACCTGCTCCATTGTGGGGTCCTCCATGGGCTGCAGGTGGATATCTGCTACACAGTGGACCTCCATGGACTGCAGGGGGACGACCTGCCTCACCATGGTCTTCTCCACGGGCTGCAGGGGAACCTCTGCTCCGGCACCTGGAGCATCTCCTCACCCTCCTTCTTCACTGACCTTGGTGTCTGCAGAGTTGTTTCTCTCACATATTCTCAGTCCTCTATCCTGGCTGCAATTGCCATTCTGCAGGTTCTTTTCGCCTTCTTAAATACATCATCACAGAGGCGCTGCCACCATTACTGATGGGCTTGGTCTTGGCCAGCAGCATATCTGTCTTGGAGCTGGCTGGCATTGGCTTTATTTGACATAGCGGAAGCTTCTAGCAGCTTCTCACAGAAGCCACTCCTGTAGCCCCCCCTGCTGCAAAAATCTTGCCATGTCAACTCAGTACAGTAACCTAAAAAATAAGTGAACTGTTGCTTCTTAAACACCACCAGAGCTTCTGCTTTTATCCAGTTATTGATTTTCAGAAATTACTACAATTGAAATTGTTCTGCTGCTATCTACAGATCTTTGACTGTAGACATCCTGAGTATGTCTGAACAATTGCGCAGAATGAAGTGTTATTTTCTGAAAGGAAAAAAGAGACCTCTTTACCTCTCCCCTCGATATTCCCAAGCTTATGCTTTCCACAGCTGTGTTGTTCTTACTGAAACCTCCATAACACTTCCTGAGGTTATACAGAAGGAGGACATCATTACCAGTTCTTCCACCAAAGAGTCGCTGCCGCTCCATTTCTACATCAACATCTTCTGAAAGGCTGGCCATGCTGTTAACTGAACATTGACCCCTAAAACAGAAGATAGTAACAAATGATGCATGGCAAACTGGACATTGCTGTACTCTGGATAACTCTGTTTTATTTCCCTGGTTGCAACGTCTTAAAGATTGGTGATAAAATCTCAGCAGAATCCAAGGGAAACATCAACTACTTGTATTTTTTCTGCAGTGTCCACTAATTCAGGTACACCATGTTACCAGAAATATTTATCTTCATGTGTTCAAATGAATCCACCATTTTATTTCTTTAAAAATTAGTCCAGTGTCCACTATGGCAGAATACAAATGATAACACACCTTTGTTTCTGGAGGAGATCCCAATGAAGAAAAAGTCGTAACAGCAGAAGCAGTGTTCCCTGCAAGGCCATTTCCACAAAGATCCAGCCCAGGAAATTCATCTCAAAGGGGCTCACATATGAATCTATTCCAAAGTTGCTGGTCAGGTCAAACTTGATCTGATTATATGAAAGTTCTATTAAACCCTGGCCTAAGCAGAACTGTGGGAATACGATGAACACCCATTTGAGGATTTTGTAGATGTTCTGAAAACTCTGTATTAAGTTTCAGCAAGAAGAGGGGAAGAAAACAAAAGGAAAAAAATTAGCTTTCTCCAATAGCATATTAAGCAAATGTACAAAGCTGGATAATGCATTCAAATCCTACTCAAAGCGAACAGATTTCAGAAGAGCGTATAGTGAACTATTTTGGGGCAGAGTTCATCTTTTATTGTATTTGAGACTGCCTAGGGCCATATGATTTCAATTTTAGTTGAGGCTCACAGACAGTAACCAAACACATGTGGCTGTGATCATTCTATTTTGTTAAAATTTTAATATTTGACTGCTTTTAATTCTTAAACCTTAAAACTCAAACCCAAGTCAACACCAGATCTGCCTCCAAACGTGAGTGACATGTAATCCAGACTTGACTTCAAACACAAAAGTTTTTGACCTGATATATACATAGATTTTCATACACATTCTGGATCTCCTCTCCAACAAGTTGCTTAATTACCATTATCACTAATGAAAATTACATACATGGAGTGAGAATGCATGTTACTATTCATATAGTGCAATACAGATCCTAGCAATATGCAGCTTATCTCTTATGTCAATGTTATTTGAACACATTTTACAATGCATGTAATCTAGTCAATGGACCAGAACAGCTGCCATTATGTGACAATTACAACTTAATGGTCTGGAAAATGTCAAGGTTTCAATTAACGCTGTTTTTCCATTATTACAATTTATTTGTTTTTGTTATAAATAAGTTATAATTCAAGATGGTAGCAAGCAATATAGTATATACTAGGGCAGAAAAATCATAGATGTTTAAAACACAGGTTTTTCTGTAGGAAAAAATCTTGTCTGCGCATATGTATAAACATACATATGTATATATACAAACATACACACACATGCATGTGTATGCATACATCTCCCTTATGGGTAATGTAAAGCAAAGGTTTTATACTGACCTGCACTTTGGAAATTATAGCTAACAAACGAGGTAAGAGAGTCACCAGCATGGTACACAGGCCAAAGACAAAATTTAAGGAAATGTAAGAAATAAAAGCTACATCTGAACTGGAGAAGAATCTGGATAGAAGATACATCCATGGTAAAGTAGCATACCTGAAAGTTTAAAGAAACAAAATTACTACAAATAGCAATTTTTTTGTGAGTTGGAAACATGAGACATTCATCATACTAGAAAAAAACCCAATAGTTTCTCCGTATTTTTAAGATATGCAAACAACTCTTTTGACCAACTGAGAAAAAAGGACTAATTTGGGATATGTTTTCCTTGCCAAACTACCTTCTCATTCCATAGAGGTACACACAGCTACTGCCATGTGATGGGCAGATACAATCTGTTTTTGCATATATCAGCTGCAAATATTTACTTTCATTGTTCCAGAAAGCTCACAACCCTAATTTCCAAAAGATTGCGAAACCATGCACCTTAACAAGCCTCTTACAGAGACGGAATTAAAACCAAATATTTGAAGCTTAAATCATGGATGCTGAGCAATCAGCTTTTCTTAGATGCTTTCATAGGGAGAAAAAAGAACAAAAAAGGAAGCAGAAAGTGACCAAAGAGAAAGAAAAAAAAAGAAAGAAAAAGAAGAAAAAATCTTTAATCCTTGAAGTGGAACTAATATTTGTGCCAGAGATATCTGAGAACTGAAATTTGCCAGAGGTCACGAAGCATTGTTATTGCGTAAAACAGGGTATCAGTTAGTAAAGTAGTAGCCATCAAAAACAAGTGCATAGTCACTTCATAGCACAGTGACGATAAGACAGTGTGTCTACAGTTACATTGTTCTCAATGCAAATCTTTAAAGGAGGAGCGAAGGTGTCCTCCATTCTGGCAAGTCAAACGACACCTATTCAAAATGGAGCAGACATATTTTTCATAGAGTGTTAGCTAAGTCTAGGTGGACTAAAACAAAGCCCAGGCAATTTGATGAACATGAATGTGATGTAAAGGAAATTTCTTTTCCCTTCAGCATAGTGCAAGAGATATCTATCAGATAAACAGCATATAGACTGCAGGAGCATAGATATCAGCACACACCATTGCATGATGATAAGTATATATACAGTATATACATAGAGTTATAGATATAAATACTTCTTATACAGTATTGATGTAAGTAGATAAAATTGTTTTAATAGTTAGCTCAATGCAAGAGCAACTAGCCAAAAATCTGTGAATTCAGTTCTTCATTGCATTAAACAGTAGTTCAGATTATGAACCGTAGAAGTCCCTTTTCAGTATTGTGTATTTCACAGGTGAACTTTTTTCATCTAAGAATTCCAAAATCCCTCACCTTAAGTAACAAACTTTCAAATCCTGCTGTGAAGAAATAGCGATGCTATCCTCAGTTTACAGGAAGATAAAGGTTAGATGACTTAATGTTTGGTTCTCAAGTGAAGACTGTAAGTATTCAAGATCACACTATAGGTTTCAGCATACTGTTGTCAGTTTTAATCACACAATCTTTTCTTCCCTTTGTGCACATACCAATATCACCGTTCCAAGTTTTGCTTTCAATTACAATACCACAAATACAAGACAAGTCCATCCTTGGAAACAACTCAGGAAAGACACATGATTTAGACTGCTGTTACTCTGCTGTAAATGACAGCAGAATTTGATTTGTTTGCTTATAGCTGCTAAGAAATGAGTAAGACTTTCAGAATACTGAAGTTGCGTGATGTTCAAACGCAGCCTTTAAAGTAGCTGCCATTCACACCTACATTCCTATCCCAAGTCTTTCTTTTCCTTCAGCTTCAGCTGTAATTAGTGATTTTGTAAGTATCGAAGATAGAGCATTTTGGACAAAAGTGCTTAAGCAGTTGCACTATAAAACACTTCTGCTGTCAGCTAAAAGAGGAAAAAAAACAGTTTAGTTAAAAGATCATTACATTTTTAAAGAAATCAGTTGTAAAGCAGAACACCATGAAATTGTTGATTATTCTTTCAAGCACACCCCCTTCTGGCACATAACTTCACTTTTTTGTGTAACCGACCTGTTTTTATCTTTATTCTAGATCAGAAATGCTGCACAAGTGTACCCTGAAGAGGAAAAATAAAATTTTAACTTGAAAAAATGCATTATGGAATGGTGATAAATGAGAATTACGTACACAGTACTGGGGAAGGATAAAACGACAATAGGTGTCATCACACTTACTGTGTAGTTAGCCTGAATAAAGGGTGGAATAGGAAGAGTGACAACTATGAAGTTTATCAGGGTGTCCTTGAGACACATTAAACTTACTGACTAACAGTTATTGTATCTTTAATACATGTTAATACACATAGAATATATAGACCTTCTTGTTAAAAATCACTGTATTATCTGTTATGTCAGCCAAAGCTGAATAGTACAGGAGGGATTATACTGAGGTGATTAAGATGCATATACAGTCAACAAAAAAAATTTTAGAAGACAGTCCAGCTTTTCAGTAAACGCTTGTTTCTTCTGAAATATCCAGTCTTTAACTCAACATTTTGGTTAAAACAATGCAAGCATAACTCTTAGAATCTGGGATTTAGCAGTACACTGTGGGCAGGACTAAAGCCTGGAGCACACCACAGAAAATAAGTCCTGACTTCAGCAAACATACAAGTATGTACTGTATGGATCATTTGCTGCTTGACTAAGATCTCTACAGATGCCTATTTTTATGCTAGGATCAGAGCAACTGGATTACAAGAAGGATTCAACAGTTGTACAGGTAATAAAAAAAACAGGGAGGAGATTTAGTAAAGTCATTGCACTAAGACTGACAAGAATTTCTGGCTTTCACTTGAAGGAATGAATTGGCAGTAGTGCAGAAGGAAGGAGGAGGAAGACAAGACTGATACAGAGAGGAGAAAAGTATGGACTTGGGATGTTTTGTCTGAGTCATTTACAAGACCCTGGAACCAAGGCATTTTTACAAGAGAGGACTTGGCTTCTTTGGACTTGCAAAAGTGGTTTGATGAAGGAACATTCTGAAGTATAGCTCCAAATAAACTTAGGCTGGAATTTCAAATACTTCCAGATATGGAGATATTGAAATAGTTTTCCAAAAAAAAAAGGAATTGCTGGAGGCATGAGACCTTGAAAACAGTTTCAAGGTGAAGTAGAGTAAGGTGATGTTTTTAAAGTGTTTATCTAAGTCTTCCTGGAATGGATTTTGTCCTGATATTGCAGAAGGTCCTTTCTACATACTTCCCTGTGATTCTCTCATGGAGCAGTTATATTTCATTATCTAAACAACTGTCTTGTAAAATATGCATTCCCCCTACAAAGATAGCAACGAGTTGCTTGAGATAAGGAAGAAACTTCTTCTCAGAATGCTTATCCTGTAACTATTCATCTTCAGCATTTCTCACATCACCTGGAACTGCACATAGGAAGAGTTAAAGGAACAGAGGAGACAGATCATTAGTTTGACTGAGCCCATGGCTCAACAGCCCTATTTCTACAAAGAAATTAATCCTCTGCTTAAGCAGCTGTTTTAACTTTTTATAACTGATTTTTTCATGTGAAACTAAGCAAGCGGGTAGTATGGGAGGACTTGCTCGCAGTACTATCTGGAGACAAATCTCCAGCCAGCCCAGTACTCCTCATTGGATAGACTTCTGATTGGAAATACAAATTCATGGAGCTATGTAAAATTACAAAATTACAGAAAACGGGTAGAACTGTAATAAAAGACAGCCACTTTTTATCTTCTTGATGATATTCTGCACAGCTAAGCACTGAAATTCTGACCTGACCATGTTATAATTCCCTCATTTTCTGGAAGATAACATACAATCAATTTCTAACACCAAATGATTGTTATACAGGTTGAGTAATTTCTGATACATTTCAGTCCTTTTCTTTTTCCCCTCCTTTTTTTTTTTTTTAAATGCATGAGCAAATCTCCCCCCACCTTCCACATGGAACTTTCAGACACGTGTTTTAGTCTGTTTTCTCACTATCTTTTGCTGAATCATAATCATTTCCAAAGAGAGAAAATCATGCATCCAGCAGCAGGTGCAAACCAAGTCTAAAGATTTCTGTTTGTTTCTTACAACCTATAATTCCACAGTAGCATTTCTAATCACATACCCAAAGAGTATCAGCAGGAGAACAGTGGCTGCCAAGTTCTTTCGGAAAGTGAAGGCTGATAGCTGGAAGGCACTAACAACACCAACACACAGGGTGACTGGAACCATGTAAACCAGCTAGAAACAAAAGAAAAAAGGCACTTAGCAGGTGAGTGTCTCTTACTGGTCTTACTTAATTAGCATAGAATGGGTCTATAAATTAACTTTTTCATATCTGCAATATAATTACACTACCAAATTAATAAGAATTAGGCAGAAGATCTCTGAGATTTCATAGTCCACACTTGCTGTGAAACTGCCCCTCTTACACAGATACACATGAAACAGCCTGACAAAATAAAATCCAAGTACAGAATATTCCCCTTAATTCCATTTCTATTGACCTTTCCAATACATCCATTTAACAAGCTAACTCTTCCAGATAATGAGTCCATCAGGGACTATTGCTCCAAAACATCAAATTATACTGTGAATGCAGAGTCTTGGATTCAGAAATAGCAGTTTCACTGATTGGTGCTTCAGTCTTGAGAGAATAGTGAGGATACAATTTTAAAAGAGACTTTAATGAAGGACCATGTGTGTTGATGAAGCAAATGACAACTTTTAATGGGAACAGACATAATATTTAGAAGAGTTACAGCCATTAGACAACAGAGAAAGTGGTTTCTTTGTCAAACCTCTTGACATAATGATCACAAAATACTTAAAGAGGGGAGGATATGATTGGTACAGGGGGTTCATATGCAAGTATTCAAGAGAGACAGGTTCTGCTTGCAACTAGCAATGGCAAGATGTGAACAACTATGCTCAATTCCATCTTCAATGACCACCTGCTCTGTGCCTTGAAGCTGAGCTCATTAGGGCAGTGCCTGCCTCCATTTCTGCTTATATAATCTTTAACCTTATCCTAATATAACATATTCCGAGATGCAACTCCAATAGAGGCAACAAATCAAGGTCTAGCTAAATATTCAGTGTAAAAGAACAACATCCTTACTGTTAAATTTGGACTTTCATACAGAAATACAATGCAAACCTGTTCAAAATCAAACCAGAGGGCATCACTTCTTTGCCAGTGGGAAGACAGAGCTTTTTTTAGGAGAAGAGCAAAGGAGTGAAATGCAGGCAGACGTAATGTTCTTGTTTTGTTCACAGTGTACCTTATTCAGTGCCCTATACAAATATCACACCACACCACTCCACAGTTTTAGATTTCAGCTGTCCTAGAGCTGTTTAAAAATTATGGTTGAGAAGTCACAAAGCATCTGAGTCCCAGTCTGTTTCAACAGATCTAGGACACTTTTCTATAAGTAAATAAATAACTTTAAACATTAAATTTTCTTAGAAATCTTACCTGAAAGCAAGGTGTGTTATAGAAGTTGGGCATGTACAGATAAAATAACCTTAATTTTGGCCTCTAGTGACACAACATTAATCTGAACAAAACATCTCTATTTGTCATGAAATTTTCTTAGCACTTACACATCTTCCATTTGTTGAACATAGTGAAGAATACCATTCACATGTATAAATACAGGAAGAACATCCTGATTCTCATGACAGCAATATCATCAATCAAATACTTCTGCAGGTCTAGTAAAGATTATGCCACAAATAATACAGGACACAGCTTGTAATACTTAAAATATGTAGAGGGATTTCAAATACGACAGTTCATATATTCATGTGTTCAATGTCCCTAAATGGTCTGCAGCACAATTAGCATTTAAAGCAGCGTCTGTTCTTTCCCAGATCATGATTGATCATGCAGTACTGTGCTGAATTTGTGAGAACATTTTGAAAGGAAGAGACTGTCAGAAAATAACGAGCAGTTGACTTTGCTGCACAAGGAGAAGCTGAATGATGAAGGACTGAGGTTTTTATCCAAGCCCTCTTATCTAACGCATCAGAAAAAGGAAGACAAAGATTTACTGGCCAAGTAAAGTCTGGAGAAACGCACTCCTACTTCAAGTTGTTCAGGTGTGAAAATCCTGATTTCAAGCATGGATGGGTGAAGCTCTGATGTTTCAAATTTTGAATAGTCTGCATGAGAACAGCGAGTGTTCCAAAAATCTCTGTTCCTGATCAGGTTAGTTCATGTTTGTGTTGCCTGTGCTAGATCCCAGCCCTTCCTTCCATGACCCAGTGTGTTAAATAAGGTGTAGAAAGTTCATGTCCCTTCTGTGAGGCCAGAAGTCTTTTTACTTTTGAATAAGCCATGTGACTTCAATTGTTCACTATTGCCTCTGATATCAATCTCCCAATCCAAAATGCCTTCTTTGAGACATAAACGATCAACACACAGCATCCTAGTTCTTTACAAAGAGTAATTTTATCCCTTTCCCAAAAGTAAATGACCTAATCTCAAATTCCCACCAAACAGTCAACTAATACTATAGCAAGCCTCATCACAAGCGAATTATGAAAAAGTCTTTCAGTAAGGGACATATATGTATGCCATATATATGTACACACACACATACACACATGTATAATGGAGCAATTTTTAATTTTAGTTTTTAAAAAGTCACCTTTGAAAAATATATTTTAAGATAATTTGTGGAATTTGTGCTTAAATGGCATCCAAAAGAGCTCCATTGTACAACCAATGAAAAATCAGTGATTGCGGACTAGCAGTGACTTGAGAAAGTTAATTCTATTTCATGATCTTTGCTAACTGGCCTGAACAGAAATTAGCTTCTCAGGCTTGAAAGTAAGCAAAAATTCCTATTTCATTTAACTATGTTGGCCTAAATCTGACTTGCCCAAGTCAGGTCTCAGTGGCATTCCTGCCTTTACATTTGATTAAAAGGGTGAGACTTGGAAAAATAATATTTTTTGTGTTCTTTTCAACAGAAGAGAAGATTTTCAGGTTTATTAATGAACTGCAGACACTACCATTTTTAGTGCTAACAAGGGTATAAATTACTTTGCGTGAGAAAAATAAACGTTCAGGACAGAGACTTTACTTATTTCTGATCTAGGTAATTCTGTGTATAACATTTCCTACTGTCTCTCTTGCCTGAAATAAAAGGTACCAGTTATGAGTATCTCATATAACCCACCAACAGAGAACATAATTATGCCTTTAAAGTTAGCTGACTAGTATTTTCAGTCTTCTCCAATAATCTGAAAGATTTTGCCAGTGGCAACTCAAAGCACAGAAACTCCTGCTATGAACTGTTGTGTGGAAGATTCTCCCTAAGTTGATCAGCTAGCTTCCTTTTATTTGTAAAACAGTGTAGGTACCTAAAGCTATCACATGCTTTACCTTACAATTCAAATTTGGAAAATGAAGAACACAATCCCTGCCTGAAAGAATTTTATCTGACAGCATTAAAGTAGGAGTGGTGTCCCAATGCTAGTTAACATGACAGCGAAGAGCAGTTGCTCTGCACAATTCAAATGTTATTCACATGCCTTGTGACCATATCTCCTTTTGCTCATTTATGACAAACTAGTTAAAAATGTGCACCTGAACACATGCTGTCCCACATGATACATACCATATCACAGCAGAAATTAGCAAACCAATAAGTTTTGTAACCCAGGCCTGTGATGTGCTGCAAGCGTTTTGTGCCAGATACTCTGTCTTTCACTATGGCACTTCCAATGGATGCAGTAAGGATGGAGAAACCCAACATGATACACAGTGCTACCCCACACTGACGAACATTCTCCATTCTAGGGTACAAAACAAAATGGCATAATGAAAGGACAGTGGAGGAAAAAAAAAAATTACCCAATTCAAACATTTTCAAGGATAACTTATTACCAAACCAACACTAAATATTAGGACCTTAATCTTTGCAAACAGCATGTTTGTACACTATCAACATCTAACTAGAGAACAGGAGCAACATGATGTATTAAGTTACAACACTATACATGAGTTATGCAACACAGCATGTGTTTAAAGTCTGAATGGTAAAGTGGAGCTTTTGCAAATATTTCCCCTTGTACAAAAAAAATAAAGTTTAAAAACTTGACAATCATTTAAAACAGTTAACCTGTCTGAAAATGTCATGACCTGCTCACAAACACTCCCTAAAGTGCAGTCAGCATAAATTCAATGATTTTCTCTACAAAATAAGGCAACCATATCTGATATAAACAGTAGACTTGACATATAAACACCAGACTAGAGAAAACACTTCACTCACTGGAACAGAATTGCATGTATCAAGTCACAACACCTATTGCATGCAACACACATGCTTATTGAGTTAACAGCTTAAATTGTCTCCTCATTGCAACTGTTAAATATTTTAAGAGTTTGCTCACATTTTGTCTTCATCCAGCAAAGCTCCCCCATATGGTTGGCTATAGAGTGTGATCCCTGTGAGAACAGAAATAAATTATGAAATAGTAAATGCTATGTAAGGACTTCAAGTTCTAGAGTACACTGTTTACCCCTTATTACACAAGATGAATGAAAAGGCTAAATACTTAATAAACAACAGAAAGAGTTCAACCACCAAGCTGCCAGACCAAATACTGTCTCCTGTTGATCGATTTTCAGACTCCGGATCCACCAAACATCTAATGAATAAACATAGGTAACAGCTGCTTTTCTGCATTCTGAACTGCAGAAATGGGTTCAACAGTGTTGTATATTGCTGCAGGATCTACATCACAGAAGAGACCAAACACAAAACCTAAAGTAGAATTTGTTCATATACCTAATATTCTGGAGTAAGGTAGGTTTCTACTGAAATTTATATACTTTATATATCATGCATTTTTAGATTTCTGATGTTTTGGAGAGAAAAAAATGTTTAGCTAAATTCACATTTAAAAAAAGGCACACCTCAGAATGAAACTGTAGAGCTTTAAATTAAAAAGATAACCAGTTCAGGAGACCAAGAAAAACCCCAAGGAGGCAATTCTTTCTTAGGCTTATTTTGGCTCTTGGTACAACCAGCCTGTAACAATCTAGCAAACTGAACTTCGGAATTGGAAGACAGTTTAGGACAAAAACTGTGGCTTTTTTTGCTTTTTTTTTTTCCCCAAGTAAAAGAAGAAAAATTGGGTGGTGGAGGAGTATGTGCAAAACTTTGTTAGTGCAGAAGTTGCTGTCCAACTAGTCTTGTTGCTGTTTCCTGACTTATTTCTCTATCTGTGCTAGACAGGTCTGTCAGCTGTAATGTAATACCAACTGGAAATTCTTGCAGTGAAATCAAACCAGCACTATCTAAATAAATCTATGCTGTTCTCAATGAAAAAGAATGAATAAAAAAAATTCATCCTAACGGCAATTATAATCTTTCCAGGATCTTTGGCAAAGAAATAAATTGTTGGTAGCCTTAGAGGGACTCTGCAGGGTGCCACCTAATTGAACACACTTTGTCAGACTTTGTTAGAGTCCAGCTGTACAAAGATAAAAAGTGTCTTCGTTCCAGTAACAGGTGCAGTCTGACTGAGTATATCTACACATTTATTTTTGCCCCTTTAAGTTTTCATTCCTAATCTTCAAGCCAAAGTAATCAAAACATCACTAAGTCACTGTGAGGTAAGAAGCTGAACAACAAAGGATGGTGATTAACTTGCACACAGAGCTAGTACAAGGTAAAGATTTTTCAAATACAGTTAAAAGCTGCACACCGAAGCCCAACAGTAGTTAAAAAATCAAAAAAAGATTCAATTCAATAAGGTTATGATTCATCACTAGTAGATACACGTGCTATTTGCAGAAGTCTTTCATGTCATTTGCCTAGAAGGATTGTTTAAAATTTTCCTTTGTTTTTCTTTTACACCATTAACTTTTTAAACAGTAGCTGCTATTCGTTTTAAAGCAAAAACTAACATATCAAAGAAAACATTTTTCCCCACTGGAACCAAGCATTAGCTAAAATTCCATTTACATAAAGGAAAAGTAACATGATAGAAAAAAGCTTCATTCCCAGAAGTTTTTTCTAAGCTTTTCAAATGGTTGAATAAAGGTGTGCATATTAGAAGAATGCCTTTATTTCATATACATATATAGGATTCCTACTGAATTAGAAATTAGTAACCAAAAATAGAAATAAACCAGTTATTTTCTGTGCAAACAAAATGAAATAAATCTGAACTAATTTTCAGATCTGGTTAGAAAAAAAGATCTGATTTTCAGACTTCATCAATTACAATGAGGAAACCTTTTGGAAAATATGAACCCTGATAATTTCAGAGACATTAAACCAAGAAGTTAACAACATGAAATGTACTTCTTGTACTCACTGGTGCTCAGCTAAATTGTCAAAGAGCAGATGTCTTCCAGGCCTCCTCTTTTATGGCCATGAGCCAAGTTCTAGTTACAGAGGATCTTCCCACGATTGTCAAGGTCTTGCCTTCATGATCAAGAATTTGAATACCCTAACCAAGCTGACCTCCCTCAAGCTTCAGATCACAGAAATCCTATAGTAAAATTGCTCCAGCTCAGGGGGTAACATTTTTAGAGATATCAAATCTTAAAATACTGGCCATGATCAGCAAATGCCAAGACTTGGACACCTATAGGTCATAATGATTCACATCCCTTTTCCCAGAACTGTGAGACAGGTAAACCTGTCATGAAGACTGTGGTAGAGAATTATTGCCCATCAAGTGTCCAGAACTGGGGCAGTTTGCCAGGAATTCAGGAAGATCCTCCACTAAATTCCATTAATTAATCCAGGCTGAGTTGAATCGTGTCCCATTGCTCTACTGCTATCAACTATCATCTGCTGTATTCAGCAAGAAAAACACTTACAAGCAAAAAAACCACATAGCTATGAATTCATGCTTGTGCAAGTTCCTATGCAAGTGAATTCATGCTCATAAACATAGGTTTACTAACTTGGATATTTTGACAACTTAGTCAATTAATTTTGTAGGATAAGGTCATCTGCACTGTTGAAACTTTTTCAGAAAGCCCCAGAGGGAATTCATGAAACTTACAAAACATAACAAAGACAAAAATGACATCAAATATTTTACAAGGAATGACTTCTGCTCAGGAACATTTAATGTGTCTGGAAATAATCTCGCTCCTGAAATCACCATGGCCTGTCCCTATGAAGTGCATAGATCCCATGACAAAACGAGCAAAGCTTTCAGATTACTGCATTGCTATTTAACAGAAGTCTACAGCAGTTGACTTGGGTTTCATACACAGAAATACAGAATAAACAGAGACTGTGAAAAAGAGATAGTTGCTAGGGGAAATAAAAAACCCACGGCATTAAATAGCATAATGCTCCTTGCAGTCTTGTATCATACAATACTGATCAAAAAGCAAATTGTACTGAATTAATTTCCTGCAATGCAAGTCCCAAAAAGCAATTGCTCTTCTTAAACATAGTGACCATTTTCTACAGTCAATTTCTATTCAGACCATGTAGATGAAACAAAGGGTTTCATTTTTGAAAATTTACACACACAACTGATCAAATTTCCCAGCAATGCTGAATTACAATTAACCAAAGTATGACCATGTTACCTTCAGTTCAGTTCTATGTTAGAATTCAAAATTCTATGAATGCATTAAATATAATGCTTGCCTTTCATTATTTTAAATTTTTCATTTAGTCTGGAGCATGCGAGTCTTCTGCTTTTGCTACATATTTTAGTAGAATGATTTCTTCCCTTTTCCAAATTGTCCAAAAATATATGATGACTTTATATAAAGCTAACAAACTGGCTTGTAATTCACAGAGAGAAAAAAGTTCCATTGAACCTAAAAAGGAGTAAATTCTAAACTATCTTCCAATAACAAAATAAGCCAACTCACTTGATCTATGCTATTTGCTAGCATATATACTTTTTAATGAAAAAAAAAACTTCTGTGTTTTTATAATCTATCCCTTCCTAAATTTCTCCTTACCACGTAGACCATCTTCCACTTACCTCTGTCCCAGTATAGCTGTTAACATGATGTAAAATGTACTTATTGATGCTTTCTTGCCTTTATATGCCTTCTTCCCATGTAAAGCTGCTATAACAATGCTCATTAAGTTGAAAACTAAACACTATCTTTGAGAAATTAAAATAAAAACCATAAATGACAGATAAACCAAGAAGTTCTAAATGACAAAGCACATATTAACAGATGTATGTAGTGTTTATGCAAGGATTTTTTCAAGTATTGTGTTTGCAAGCCTTGTGTGAACAGCCTTCAAGGCAGATTTTAGCAAATCAGTATTCACAAGGGAAAAACAAGACAGGCAATCTCAACAAATATGGTACGATTCAGCTCTATACTCTGACTGTTCCTTTTCGTAAAGTTCTCAATATAAAATCATTTCTCCCACATCTACAGATTGACATTATATTCTCCTGATTTCATCACAACCAGAGTTTTCCCAAATGTCCTAAAATATCCTTTGTCTTTGTCACAGAGTTGGTCACTTTATTTTTACAGTGACAATTTAGGTTTCTTTATGGGCATAGGTGAAAATTTGTGATAGCCACCAATTCCAGTCTTTCCAAAGCCCTGCATAAGCAATTCAAGAACACAAAAAACAGTGACCATGGAGATCCTTATACTGTATCAGGGTTTTAATGCTGTATTCAGAGAGTAAGTGAACACCATGATGCCAAGACTTTCTTAGATCTTTTAACCTTCTTCAATGCAAAAATAAAGAGCTTGAGAAATGAGAGGCACCATTTCTGCAATTAGAGTGGAGTGAAAATGAGGACGTCTCAAAGAAACAAACATGACTGTATACATGTTAATTGATATATATGCATGCATGTATAGCTCTGAACAGGAATGAAGCCAAATGTCAATCTCAACAGAAAGAACAAGTTATTTTGGTAATACATTTTCTTACCTGGTTTTCAGCTAAGAAACTTTTTTTTTCATATTGTCCTCTGTTGTTTTGCTTACAGTTAACTACTTTTATTTCACATGTTATTTTTTCTTTTTTTTGTGTAGGTAAAAGGCTCAGTTGCTATCTTTTGTGTTGCTCAGTGAAAGACTTGTCTTTACACAACTGAGAAACAAGGGCATTTTTATCAGTTCTGCAAGCCACATCAGTAAGGAAAAAAGAGTAGTGAAGTAGTCAGAGCTTCACAATTTAACTATAAATTGCATGAATAACTGGGGGGAAATATTTACACTGGAAATGCCACTAGGTGCTCCACGCTACATGCTTAATAGTAGAAGAGGCAATAAACATTTAATTGTACCCTCTTCAGCTGCTCCGTGATTTCTCCTTAGTATTCTCCCTTCCAGGCTGAAAAATCCTCTTCCTGTCCTTACAGTGTTCTTAATTAAACTAGTTTTAGACTCATTAATATGTTAAATAGGCATCCCTAGCCTGGTGAAACAAATTTTTCGTAGAATGTTATAAGCAATATGACATTCTCTAGGATAAAATACTATCCTTTTCCTTTCTGGATAGGACAGTTCACAAGGAAAAACATTACAGACATTTGAAATGAACAGCATCTTGGTTGTAGCAGGAAAAAATCCTGTCGTGTCGCCATTCAGCATCTGCACAACTCAGGACACCTTTCCCCACACCAACGCCTGATTAACAGTCTGCAAACTGTACCTTCAGGAGAAAGTGCTCTAGATCTTCTGTTTCAAATCTAAACCACCTGACCATCTGTCATAAAAGAAGGCCACAAGAAATTTGGCGTAGTCTTAGAGACTTGGAATGTTTCCTTCCTGTGGGCTAGAAAGAACATGAGGTGCTGGTAGCCCACTCCATCCTGCCTGGGTGCAACTTTCCACATAATCACACGTTACAAAACCTGTGGGTTTGCATAAAAATGAGGACAGTGATATGAACCAAGCAGTACTTTTTCAGTATAGGGTGGAGAGATCCAGAGGAAAAAAAGCTCAAGGGTCTTCAAGCTTCTATGTCATCACCATAGGCTAATCAGAGCTGTCCCCAGGTATGTTTTGCAGTTCTGCACTGTATTTTGGGTGTTTCTGAGCCCGTCTCTTTGCACTCCTTTGTAAACTGTCTCTTCTTTCTGTCACATAACGTGCTGAGTCTTGAGTAGATCGATCAATTGGGATCTGTGCTTCTAATTCTAAAACCATAATTGTTACAGATGTGAATAGAAGATAAATCTAGGTTTCTTTATTCCAAACATTTTTTTTTCAGATTAGAAAAAAGTACGTTAGAATAAAATAAAATAGTATGCATAACAAAAATGGAGGTAGATTATTTATATACACTTTTTACAAGCTCTTCTTTGTGGGCATTTAAAATTTATTATGAGATTTCTGTTTGTATAAAATGAGACACTACTGTTTACTGAAAATTGCAACTTACATTTTATGGAGAATTTCACAGGCAGCATCCTCATTAATGATTTTTACTTTCCCCCCACTAACCAGACGTGGTTAAAAAGGTTCCTACTACATGGCATTTCACAGGTTCCTTTGAAAAGAGGTTTAAATTAAGGATTTGCAAAGAAATCAGGAAACTATGAAGTCACTTTCCACCAAAACTCAGATGAAAATGGGTCTCTTGATCGTTCCAGTTCTTTTGAGGAACTGAATCTGAAATAAATGAGGATGCCATACGAACACTTACAATGAGCCCTAGCATGAAAGGTTTTTAAGAAAAATCAGTGACTTCTTTTGAAGTCCCGAGATCGGGCAGCTGCATCGCACAAGGCCTTTCTATATTCATACATTTCTGTTCTTTGAGTAATGATGTAAGAACTTTTTTTGATGTCTGTACTTTACAGATGTCATTATAGATGACTAGCACTCCTGTTTTCTTTATACAGCCTTACCCTAAGAGGTAGGTAACAGTCCTTCCCCTACATTCCAGCACGATAAAGATATTCTGACTTAACTGTACACAATTAGGTGTGAAAAATAACATTTTACTCGATCAGAATTTCTGTCTTAAGCTTCAGTAAAAATGTTACCTTCAATTTTTTTTTAATTTCTCTTGCTTCATTATTCCATTTTTTATTTGTTCACAATTACATTATCTAGTTGTAGGAATGTAGCATTTCAGAAAGAGATTTGGAAACATTCAAACATCATTCACGCAAGCTAGAAGACCAGCCAGAGCTGGAGAGTTTGGACAAAAACCCGGTACATCTTACGTTCTCTGTTGAATAGTATTTCTCACTTTCATTATTTAACATGTTCATTTTAATTATCTGTTAGTGCATTTATAACCCACTACAAAACAAAATGTAATTGGTTTCCTTTCCAGTAAGACAGATGAGTTAGATTTTTTCCACAATTTACATGTTTATGAAGCTGAAGGTAGTTATCCACATGGTACAGAAGAAGAGTTATTTTCATACAAGAAGTATTCTTGAACTGTTGTTCCAAATAGACATCTGATCCGTTAGCTATGATAAATCAGTGTAAATCAATCTGGCTAACTTCTTTTGCTCTGTCTATTTACACACACCTCCAGCTGGCACACACATTTTCTTCAACAACCATAGCACTCTTTACATGAAAATTACAAGAAGCAAACATTGTAACTTTCCAAGCATCCTCACAGAGAAGCTTACTGATAAACCCATACGGGGTGGGTAAAAGAGAAATCTCTCTACTTGCAAAGAAAGGATGTGAAGATAAAATTACACAACAATAAACAGGAAGTATTTTTGATCATCAGATAACTATCATTTGCTGCTCTTGCTAGCTCAGGATGATCAAGAGTCAGTAACTTGCACAGACACTCATTATTTTTTTTTTTCACAGTTTTTGAACAGATACAAATCCCTTAGGATATAAATCAGTGCAAGGTAGCATATGTCCTCTGTATGCTTGGGTACAACTTCTTCCTGAAAACTCTCCATAAAAACACCTAAGTCTACATTTCCTGTATCCTCTTGACTGAAGAAAAGACATTAGATGAAAGCATTTAGCCTGCTTCTCAGCTCCTTATCACTAAAACCTATCAGAATCTGGGACCGGTACTACTGATCTCCTATGGAACTTACTAGGTCTGTCCCTGTAAGCAAAGCAGGTAGAACTAGGCACACTGTCTACAATGACTCTTCCCTCCTTCAGACAACTTGGGAAAACTCCAACTGGGTTCATGTTCAAGAACTACCCACAGGATATAACTGCTAAGTGAAAGGGTTCCTCAGTATTTATATGAGCATTTAAAAAAGCTGTTGACCTCTTTCAAGGTTGTTTCAATATCATAGTAGTTGCTACTTTCTTTACATCCATGGTAATGCTCTTGCCTATTGAAGTAAGTCTCTTTCAGTAAAGGAAGATTCATGTTTTGTGAAGGAAGAAAGGAAAGACTGTGTCTTCACAGTGCCTTTTCAAGTGTCAAATTATTTTTATGTTACTTAAAAAAGTAATAGAGAAGCACTGGTTGACAAAAAAAAGTTATGCTGTGGAAAAAAAAAATACATCCTTACAATCTTCCTCAGAGCAATTTCCAATAATATTCTAGAACTGACCTTGCATACAAACAGAGTCTGCAAGAGAGGAAAAAAAAAATCAAAAAGAAAAAAAAAATCAAAAAGAATAGATTTCAGTGTTGAAACACAGTATGTAGTTTTCTGACTGCTAATTTACAGGACTGCATAGAACCATTTTTAATAAGAAAAGCATATAAATGGTCCTTCTCCATCAGAGTAGTATCCTTAAATAAGAGATAGATAAGCTCAATTCACGTTGACTTCTAAGTGTCCCGTATAGCTTTGGAAAACTGCTGAGTTTTTTTTTTAAATAAAATATACATATGTATTTGGCTCTACTCATATATACAAACACACATATATGTGTGTGTACACACACACACGTACACATATATACAGATAGATAGATAACTCCCATTCTCTTTCCAGGATTTCTCTCACAGGTCCCTCTACATTATGTCTCCAGAGCATGATCAATCCACCTATCGCACCACTCCAGTATATATACATGTAAATAAACTACTTTCTAGTTCACAAACTCTACTGCAGAGACTTAGCCAACATATTCTGCCAGAAGATTTTATATCGAGCCCAAGACTTCAAATATTTATTAAACACTGTTTTGCTTATTGTGTTTCTATGTCATGCAACAACACAAAATATAACATTTCTACAATCCTTGGGACAACTATAATTTTCTCTAACTGTAATATGGATGGTAAGTCTCCAATTCTCCATGACAGACAAAAAGGTAATGCTACTTAAATGTTTAAGTTCCTGAATGGAATATCTAACCCTACAGAAAACAAGATAGCATCAGCTCTGTTCGTGAAGTGCTGGGAGAAGTGATTTAAAAAGTTAATTTCTATTAACAATTCATATTAAAATACCTGATTTCATTTCATTTAAACTTTCTGCAGAAATACGCTACCTTTGATTCATTCTCATAATACAGTCAAAAGAATAAAACCCCAGTCACCTTGAAAGCAAGCAATTATTCTTTTTTCATTACCATTCCAGAAACTTTTCTTAATGAATTTCTCTTTTCAGATACCCAGGATTCCTTCCCCTTTTCACTGATTTTTGTCATCTTTCTTCCTTTTTCATTATAAACACATTGAAAATCATTTACCTTTACAGACAACAATTCTACCTTTTCAAGAACTCTTAAAAATTGGTCATAAGGCAATTTTAAATTTCTCTAAACCAAACTAACTCCTCTTTAACAGAATCTTAGGAATTAAAGGAACTGAAATGGATTATCAAACCCAGATTTCAAATGAGATTTCAACATCCTAATACTTCAACTGTGTTAACAGCTGATTCTTTAGCTGCAGTCATATTTTTAAAAGTCTGTTTGCAAAATTTTTATTTGACTAGTTCTTATACAGTTCAGGGACATCTGAGTCAGAGAATTCAGATGTCAAATATACTAATCTCTCTTTTGTTACATACTATAGTAAGACATACTAGCCTCTCCTGTTCCTTGAGTAACAGGATTTTATGGAACACCATGTTGCAGTGTGAATTTACAGGATACTTTCCATTTACACCGGACATTTACACAAGGAGAAAAAGTGACAAAGAATTTATAAATTCACACACTGTTGTGCAATAATAATCCCACTTCAGCAAGCCCTAGCAGTGATTTCACAAGGACTAACATCCCAAGTGTAGTGAATCAATTTACACTTATTCCACAGGAAAATCCTTTGTAAGAAACTCAAATGGCATAGTGAGCTATAATTTCAAATTTTACCTTATTGTGTACTACATTCTTCATACAAATAAAGCTGGTTAATAAAAGTTCCACTTTAAAATCTTCCCAAGAAATGTGTGACACTGCAATCCTACTTTATATTTTGATAAATTTTCATACTTAAAATCATTACTACTTTTCAAAAGATAAGAAAAAATGTTTAAATATGGACTATTACCATACTGTCTCCAATCCACATCAGGAGGCAAATTCAGCCACAGAATGAAGTTATTGAGTTCATTTAAGTAGGATGGCAATGAATGGAAACCTTTTTGGTTGTACCACACCTAGAACAGAGAATCGAAATTGTGAATCAAAAATTAGTTGAATCTGAATGCTGATCTGAAAGCTCCCACACCCTGAAGAATTGCATAAAGGTAACTGTTCTCCTGTTATGACACCTATGTATCGAAGAAGGTGAACTAGGCAGAACAGAATCAGTTCATTTGTACAAGTCTTTCAACGGAGTGCAGCAGTTTATTTTCTACTGTTGGAGATGTACATCTATGTTAATTATTAAAATGAGATTCTCTGATTTAACGGAAGGCTATGTCCCTTCTTTTACACAAATTTGGTCAAAAAAATAGAGGAAAAAACAACGCAAAAATAACATTTGCCAATTTAATTAAAGATACAAAAAATGAGTAAAACCAGTGTTACAAGCAAAGAATGTTACTGAAATTCAGAAAAGACTGATCTAAATAATACCTACAAGTGACACAGCATTAAACGCCCAGGAACAGAATATCTAGAAAGTGGGCAAAGCAAGAATCAAGGAAGAACTGTTTACAAGGTGGGTGTGAAAATGTTCAGAGCTGTGTCTCCACCCTCAACAAGCAATTATCGGTGTTTTTTTACGCATGGAAGAAATTAATATGGACAAACTTTTAGGCAGACAAGGCAAGCCAGTCTCTCTGAGGAGCACAGGGGATTAATTCTGCTGTAACATATACTTTATCCTCAAACCATGCAGATTCATCCCAACTTGACGAATATACTCAAAATTCACACTTTCATGTGCTAGAGCCACTGCTGAGACCCTGATATGTCCCAAACCCAAATATGCTGAGGTCTGAGATTTGCTTTGCCTTTGGAAATGGATTTCATTTCTATGCCTCATTACTGTTAATCACAGTGCCTCTGAACCCACATTATCCGTACTGAAAACCAGGCCAAATCATTAGGTATGTTTTCAGTTTTAGTGTTTAAAATCATCCTTGAGTACTACCCATTTCTCAGTCCACAGCAACCTTTCATTTCCGCTTTTTATTTATACAGTTGAAAAACTCTTAACCTTTCCCTGTTGGATACCAGTTATTTGCTAACCTGTATTTTGTACATCTCAGGTTGATGCTGGGCAATTCTCACTTTGTGTCTGGATTCTGAATCATACAGTAAAGTGAAGTTTTTAATATAGGTCTTTCTTGCCTTAATGGCCGCCTTCTAATATTTCAGTTTTCGTAGATCCTTTCTACAATTACCATCTATACAGTTACATCTTGGGAGCTTCCCTAAAGATTCTTTTCTCATCACTCTGATGCTGTTCTCATCTATTGCACCTCCACATATACGTGCCTCTTCTGGATACTGGTGTAAACTTCCAGATTTATTTTTTTTTAATTAACTTGCAGATAATTCTGGGTTTTCTTTCTTGTAGTATCCAGCTACAATCCTTACTTGGAAACTAGTTCCAGACTTTTACTGTTTTTCCTGCTATGTTCTTCTCTATGTTTCCCAATGGAAGTCGTCTAATCTTCAGCCTATTTCCCTTTCTTAGTAATTTTTTTCTTCAGATTTATCTTCTTAACTACCTACTTGTTTGGATCTTCACACTGTACTCTGCTGTGAGGCAAGGTTTACAGCACTAATTGTTCATTCAGTTTCCTCCCATCTATCCTATATCATGCTTTCAAACGCCACTCTGAGCTCCACTGTCATTTCTCCTGTGCCTTTCACACTTGATTCTTTTTTGCCATAACCTCTGTTAGTCATTATTTATAAAATGAACAGTGTCAGTGTACCACCACTCTTACTTGCATTAGTTTTCACTTTCTCTACACTTCTTTATGGGGTCTTCACAACTGCTTGAAATCTCAACAGCATCTTTTGTCCCCACATTTAAAGAAAAGAAAAAAGAACAAATCCCAAACTCTTTTCCCCTTTGCAAACTCATATGCAACTCCTCTGTTCTCCTCCAGTTCAATTTCCACAAATTACTACACAAACTAGATCTCCCATTCTTTAATCAACAGGTGAATTCTTTAAAGAAATGCAGTGAAATAAATAAAACCTAAGTGTCCTGAGGAAAACTGTAAACCTTTTCACTGCTGGATCTCCTGTGCAAAAACCAACCAGAGCAAAGAAACATAAACAAGTAATAAAGGATAGCCAGTCTTTTTCACATCCCCACACACCCATTCCTTATTCTGTCTTTTTAAAAAAGTTTTGTGATGAACGGAAAGTTCTACACACATAATGAAACTCCACTGTAATTGTATTCATTGTATTGAAAAAAAAAAGCAATTAACAAAACAATAAAGCAAAATTCAGATGACACATCCTCATTTAATTGAAGTGGAGGAATGGTCTCAAGTGTTCACAAAACACATTAGAAATCTAATAATGTGACCAATATTCAAATGAAAATATAAAAAAACACTATACAACATTGTGTGTAACAATACATTTTGATATCCCACACATTAATTAGACTTCTTTCTCCAAGTTACATAATGTAACTGAATCAAACCACCAGGAAAAAAATCAAACTGAAGCTAGATATTTAATTGTTTATAATCTGGTAAAGGAGGTATTTGAGGTTGTTCACTTCATCAGAAGATACATTAAAACTCTTTTTTCTAAAGTCTTGTTGTTTATTCTAAATTGATTGCAAAAGTAAAATATTAAAAAGGAAAAATATTACTTCCAGCTGAAATATCTTTCATATTTCTTGTGTGCCAGACAGGTAATTATTTACAGAGGGCAGAAAAGAGATGAGCAATGGAAAAATACATAGATTAAGATGATTGATTTTTATTTTAAATATTATACCTTCTATCCATGTTTGATAAAATTCCTTCCCAGGGAAAAAACATAGTCCCTCACCACATTAGACCTAAGTTCTGTAAAGAAGTATTTTCCATTATTCCATACCACTTTTACCTGTTATTAATATTCCAGAATAATGCTAGATGGACATTTTCACTAACCCTTGGCCTATCAAGAAAAAGGGGTGAGGAAGGGCAGAGAATTCCCTAAGTGCTGCTGGACCAGATTCATGATGGGGAGGCAGAGAGAAGGTGTATTAGACTGGAGAGGTGCAAATTCCTCTGGACACTTATACTATCACTGCACAGTAAAGCCTCAATCCCAACCTTTGAGACTGGAAAAATGCACACTTCAGAATGCCACTTAAACACTACAAATTGCTTCAGGGCTATTTGAAATTGCCACATGCTTTTTCCTATATCTAATTATGTTATAAACAACAGCAACTATGAAATCATTATGAAACACTTTCTCTCCACATTATCAAAGGAAACCAAAGAATATACAGTCAAGAAAAGAGTAGAAATGTGAGGAGGAGTTGTGCTTTTGCTATGTAGCAGTGATCATCAATGAATGTCAATAATCAATGTTTTTAATCAGCCACATCTGCCATGTGGTAGATATATTCTCTCTCATGCATGCATCTATCATGTATGTGGTATATACAGTGTGGTATGATTAAGTAAAATAGGTATTAAATAGTAATTTTTAATTTGAACTGGAAAAATTATTGGCTTTTTGAGTGGAGCAGAATAACTTATAAACATTCAGAAATTTTCAAAAATTAAATTAATGGTACAGTACATCTCTTCAAATGCAAATTTCTCATTTTCTTTCATACAAGGCTATGTGAGTGGTACATTCACTGTCTTGTGAACAAGCCTGAAAGGTCAAAGTAAAAGTCTGGTCATTCATTACTGAAAGGTTAATGCAATAATTTGACATTGCATCAGTTGAAAGCAACTTCCAGGAGGTATTTTAGATAACACAGTGCCCTTTATAAATCTACTCCACTGTTTTCTTTGGGTCTGAAATATGAAGCTTTCTCACTAACAGTATAACTATAATTTATCCATGTGCTTATGGCAGGTGAAGCTCTGTGCCGAAGACATTTAAAAAAAGGACCCGGACGAAAAACATAGTGCAGACATGTCAAAACAAGAGATAAAAATAGCAGTCAGAAAAACACATCTTATTGCAGTCCTCTAAGACTTCAAGTTCCTAATGAAGGATTGATGGAACTGGAGTTCAAAGCTATACGCAATCTGGGGGGAGGAGGGAGATCACAAAAGACCAAAGTGAAAATGTATATGAGTAGAGTGTGTGTATAAGAGATTTTTACAAATCTACATGTAAAAGGCATTGCAAGCAGGCAGTGATTTTGCAAAACTAAATATGAAATTATGTTGGATTGGAGAATATCTGTTCATTATTTTAACACATGGTTTTTTCTACACTTTGTCCTAAAATGGATTTTGGGATAGAGCTTATTTACACTGCTCTTTCTGTTCTTCTTTTGTAAGAGCAAATAAAATCTAGTTTCTACACACCCATTAAACAATTTAAAGGCAGAAGCATCTTTCTTTCATATTCTAATCTGGAATCTGGAAATTCCACAGCTTGCTCTTAACAAATCTCTTTTGCCTTGAATACAAAAATAGAGACCACTCACTGATATTTTTCAATACTCCTCCAAGACTGCTGTACTCATTACTGGTCTACATTTGAATGGATCTCAGAAGAACCTTTCAAGGCATTCCCAAGGGAAATAAAATCCCTTGCACTGGTAATTACCTGTTAGCCTCCAGGTCCCATCTTATGTTTTCACAATATGGAGATACTGTATCCTTCCGGTACATACCAAAAGGCCTCAAGGAAAAGCTCTTTATTCCAATTGTGCTTAGAATAATCCTTGTTTTCCTGACTTCAAAAGTAGCTCCAGACAGAAAACAATGGCTCTGTGTAGCAGTGCCGGACAGTATGATCTACTGTCTGTGATCTACTGTCTACTCTAGATTCAGATTTCACAACCTGACTAATTTCAGTAAGGCACATTTCTCTTTCGGATAAAAATGGAAAGTTACTCATATCTGAAACGAGGGTTATAAACACAAAGTAGCACGTCTGTTATGCAGAATTAGCTACTCTTAGAAGCTAAATCTTTACTTGAGGGGGGAGGAGGGCGGTGGACGACGGGACGACAAATATAGCAAAGAAAATTATTCCTTGCAGAAATGAAAAAAGCATCAGTAATAACTCATTTTAGAGACCTTTAAAAAATGTTGTCAATTCTGACATTGACTTTGTGTGGAAAACAAAAAAAAAAAAGGAAGAGCACCTTGGCTGACTATCTAGAAAAGTTTTAAAGGTGAGCTGTTAGACTCTAAAATAAGTTCACAGGAAAAAAAATGTCGTAATATTTGACTCATTTAAAATTGCTTCTCAGAACACAGGAGAACACTTCAAGAATTATGAAATATGAACTATAACAGACAAAGGTTTTTTTCTCTTGATTTCTAAATGCAAGGATTTTACGTAATTATTTATTATTTGCTAAGTTCTGTGAAGTCTGCAACCTGAATAAGCAAGCAACACACACATACAAACGCACGTACATACATGCAACCCTTACCTTAGCCAGAGGCTTAGATTTGGTGTTATTCAGTTTTTTATTTTGAAGTTCAAACGTTTTCTTAACTCCAAAAGACCAGCCACCATATCTGGTAATAGAAAATAAAGTAATAACAAGTTACCTGCCTCACGCTTACCAGTCTTTTCTTGCAGTGATAAAGTGCTAATAACTACATAAGTGCTTTATTTTTCAACTGAAAGTAAAAATTCATCCCTAACAATCCCTTGCGCTCTTATAAAGAAGGTGTTCAATATACTCTTGAATCAGTTAAACATTATTGCTCTTTTCTGACAAAGGGATTCCCTCAGATAAGAATTTTTACTCTCTGAAAGCTGAAATCCCTGAGCAACAGGATGGTCTGTGAGCAATTGAGGTGTTGCTGACTTTCAGAAACATCTTAAACAGCTTGATTTCTTCCTACTCCATTCATATTCTAGCTCAAATCTTTCATCCCAAGGTGTTTACCTCTATTTTTGTCAAATCAGCTATGCTTTTTTGATGCATAAATAGCTAAAACTTTCTTCTCCTTGATAAAATCCTACTTGCTCTACTGTTCACATTTATGCCAAAAGCAGTGGTTGAGCTGTAAAGGAATGTAAGGAAACCTCAGAATACAGCAGGTAATAATCTCTGTGGCTGGTATCATACGATATGAAGTCTTACTAGCCCTTATAATTCAAAGAAAAGATGAAATGGAGCATATACCACCTCTATTGGATTGAGTCTCTGAGGAATGGAAACTATATTGTTCATCTGATTTTCATATCTATATATGTTTTCTTTCTCTGAGATGCTGAAATAACTCGCTGTGTGGGGCGAAGAGCCAGGGTATGTCTAGAGGCAATTATCATGCAACTGCTGGAGGAAGCTCTGAGAAATGACTATGGAGGGGGTTCCATGTTGCCTTAGCCTGACGCTATGCCTTGGTAACAACCAACAGATAAATGCAACTACCCCTTATATTCCCAGTGACGTAGTCTATGCTTTCAATCAAGAAGGACTGTGGGTTTTATACATAAAGGATGAAACAAGATTAAATATTTTAAGGCTACCTTGCTTTGTTGGAAGGCCTCACTAAATATTCTTCCAAAATGAACCCAGAAAGATTATACAAAATATGTCCTTTCTTATTCTTCACATAGGGAGCAGAGGTATTAAAACTTGGACACATCTGAAAAACAGTATACCTAAGTAAGTAAAGCACTCTTAAAAATCAGTGGCACTACAGCTAGCCATGTTTTATTAAATTTTAGGTAGATTTTACAGCATTGCTTTTCAACTGGATTTGCCTTTCTCAGCTTTGATAACTTCTCAATAAATCATATACCATTTTATGTTAATAAGGCATCTTAAATAATTGTGTCACCTACATACTAGAACCACATTTGATTTCTCTGTGTCCGCTGTCAGGTGACATCTCTTTTGAGCTTTCATGGTTAACAGATCTCTCCCTGTGTGAGTTGCCATTCCAATATTATTTAAGCTTCTCTTATTTTAAGTATACATCTCACTAGTATTAGAGGCAAATTTGTTCCTTGCCCAGCAAAGTAAAAAACTAGTTTCCTCCTTCCACTTTCCCCAAAACTGTATTGCTGTATTTCAGATGCAACTCTTACTCTAAATATTTATCTTTATGAAAGAGAGAACTTATTTGATAGTGGTCCCATCCAGGGAAATATATTTGTCACTTCAGACACAGATTCATATTCATCTTTATTAATCAACATTAGAGCAAGTCAGCAGGAAAACTCACTAATCAAGAAGGCCAGAAATTCTTTCTTTCTCAAAATCCTTTCTTTCTTCAAAACTGATTTATTTTCAGATACACAATACAAATCCAAACCAAATTGTAACAATTGAATCACATTCACATGTAGATTCACTGGTAGCCAAAGCCCACCTGGAATTGAAGCTGGCAAGGGATGTCAAAAACAACGAGAAGGGCTTCTTCAACTACATCAGCAGCAAAAAGAAGGCTAGGGACAATGTGGGGCCGCTGCTGAATGAGGCGGGTGTCCTGGTGACGGAGGATGCGTAGAAGGCAGAGCTACTGAATGCCTTCTTTGCTTCAGTCTTCAGTGCTAAGACTGGCTCTCAGGAATCCCAGGCCCCGGAGGTAAGAGAAGAAGCCTACAAAGAGGACGACTT